>Ga0114129_10002824_pt1 | contig 24239 bp, 17 predicted proteins | sample RhiMetdeltSRZDD1_FD_80071 | JGI IMG/M metagenome (GOLD analysis project Ga0114129, IMG submission 80071) | Populus rhizosphere microbial communities from Tennessee, USA - Rhizosphere MetaG P. deltoides SRZDD1 (version 2) (version 2) | ecosystem: Host-associated > Plants > Roots > Rhizosphere >...
TCAGGCCGGTCGAGTGCGCGATCGACCAGATGCCCGCCTCGATCGCGTTCCTCGCCCCGTTCAGCGTCTGGACGTGACCTTCGACTTTCATGCCGACCTTCGCCGCTTCGCGGATGAACAGCCGGATCTCGTCGGTCGTGTACCCGTACGGCTTGCAGTCCACACAGATCTTGATCACCTTCGCGCCGAAGAGCACGTTCTGGCGCACCGCCTTGACGATCTCGTCCGGCGTGTCGGCATCGAGATACTCGGGATAGACGATGTTGTGCTGCTGCGCCATCTCGGGCGTCGGGAAGAACTGCCCGCCCATGCCGCCGATGATGATCCCGGAGTTGATGATCGTCGGCCCTGGAATCCAGCCCTGCTCGATCGCCTGCCGGAGCGCCGTATCGGCGTAGAGCGCGTTGTTGCCCATGTCGCGGACGATGGTAAAGCCCGCGGCGAGCATCTGAATCCCGTTGGACGCCGCTTGGATAGCCCGCAGCGCGGTCGACTCCTGCACGTACGTGTAGTAGTAGATGTTGCTCTCAGGTTCGGGCTTGTAGGTGAGCGCCAGATGGTTGTGCGCCTCGACGAGACCCGGCAGTACGGTCATCTGCGAGAGGTCGATGACCCGGGCGCCCGCCGGAATCGCCACGTTCGGTCCGACGTCTCGAATCCGCGTGCCGTCGACGACGATGACCTGATTGGTGAGGATCCGGCCGGCCTCAGGATCGAGCAGCCGGCCCGCACGAATGGCCGTCACCGCAGCAGGCGTTTGCGCCTGCATCGACGCGCCGACAATCAGGTAAAGGACGGAAAGCGCAACGCGACGCATAGCGGAACTCCGTATCTCGGATTTCGGATTTCGGATTTCGGACAAAACATCTCGGACTGCCCTGCGGATCGCGGAATCGAGCTTCCACAGTCCGCAATCCGAGATGCGAGATCCGTTATGTTCAGGGTTGCGCCGCCGCCGTCGTCGCGCGCCCACCGGCGGCGCGAGTCCACTGCCGGAACCAGCTCATCATGTACAGCTGCGTCCGGATGTAGTTGGACGGCTTCTGCGAACCGGTGCCGTGATACTCGTCATTGAACTGCAGCATCCTCCCCGGCACTCCCTTCACCTTCAGCGCCGCGTAGTCCTCCTCGGTCTGCGGCATCGGTGTCCGGCGATCGAGCACACCCGTCATCAGCAGTGTCGGCGTGGTCACCTTGCCGACCGTCATCAGCGAGGAGTGCGACAGCCAATCCGACGGATCTTCCCAGAACGGCTTCTTGAAAAAGCTGTACGTGAACAGCGGAATGTCGGTGTGCCCGGCCATGCTCAGCCAGTCGATCACCGGGCAGCGCACGGCGGCCGCGGCGAAGCGGTCCGTGTGTCCGATGACCCAGCTCGAAAGAACGCCGCCGCCACTGCAGCCCGACACGTACATGCGCGATGTGTCGATGTAGCCCTTGCCGACCACCGTGTCGACGCCGGCCATCAGGTCGTCGTAATCCGGTCCGGGGTAGTTGTGGTCGATGCCGTTGATGAATTCGCTGCCGTAGCCGGTGCTGCCGCGTGGATTCGTGACCAACACGACGAAGCCGTTGGCCGCGAAGTTCTGGAACATGTAGTTGAAGCCGACGTTGTAGTTGCCGAACGGTCCGCCGTGAATCTCGAGAATCAGCGGGTACTTCTTCGACGCGTCGAAGCTCGGGGGCTTGACGATCCAGCCCATCACCTTCGTGTTGCCCGTCGACGTGTACGTCACCTCGTCGACCTTCGCCAGCTGCTTGCCCTGCAGCACGTCGCCGTTGACATCGGTGAGCTTCGTCACCTGGCCGGGCTGGCGGAGATTGACCTTCACAACGTCTTGCGGGTGATCGAGATCGGACGCGATCGCGGCCGCGACGAGATCCTTCGAGACCGAGTCGAACGACAGCATGTGGCGGCCGCTGGTCACGGGTTTCACGCCGCCCACGATCGATGCGAACTGAATGTTCCTGGCGCCGCGATCGTCCGCGTCGAAGTACAGACCGCTTCCGTCCGGCGCCCAGCGGAGGTTGATCGGATCGCGGTCGAAGTCGCCGCTGATCTTCCGCATATCGCTGCCGCCGCCGGTCAGCGGAATCACGAACAAGTTGCTGACGGTGTGCGAGCGGCCGGTCGGAGGATACCCGGTGAAGGCGACGGTGCGGCCATCGGGCGAGACGGATGGACGGCCCCAGTTGCCCGGCTTGTTCACCAGATCGCGAATCGCGCCGGTGTCGACCTCGGCGACGTACAGCCGCGACGACTGGTACTGCATGTCGGCGTCTGGCGACTGATTGCCGTCGAAGACAATCGACTTGCTGTCCGGTGTCCAGTCGATCGAGGCGCCGGCCCGCAGCTCGCCCGCGCCGACGCTCCATTTCCCCTTCGTCAGCTCGCGCGCGGTGCCACCCTCCGCCGGCACCACGAACAGATGCGTGTGTCCGTCTTCCAGATACCCGACGCCGTCCTGCCGAAAGTGGATCGTGCTGACAACCCGTGGCGGAGCGCTCCACTTCGCGCCTTTCGGCTCGGGCGGCATCGAGATGGTCCACTTCTCCTGTTCGGGCACAAACATCGAAAAGGCGATGGACTTGCCGTCGGGCGACCACCGCGCGTTGCGCGGCGCCTCGACGACGTGCGTGACCTGCGTCGCCGGCCCTTCCGTGTCGACGTACCGCACGAACATCTGCGGTCCCTTCGGCTCGCCCTCGGCGAGGTACATCAGCCGCTTGCCGTCAGGCGACCAGCGCGGCGCCGACCCTTTGACGAGAAACCGGTGCTGCGATCCGTCGGCGTTCAGGATCCACAGGTTCGATTCCCACTTGTCTTCGAGGCGGTTGACGATCTGCCGCGTGTAGACGATGCGCGTGCCGTCCGGCGAGATCTGGGCATCGCTGACGCGCTCCCAATCCAGCCAGTGCTCGGTCGTGAGCAGCATGTCGGACCGCGTCTCCTGCGCCCGAAGGGCGCCGCCCATCGCTGCCGCACTCGCCAGGACAACGGCTATGGTCAGCCGGTGTGAGTTCCTCATGTTTCTCTCCTGCCCTTCCTGCCCTTCCTGCCCCTCCAGCCCTGCCCGCCCGCCGTTACTGTCCCGCCGTGGTCGGTCGCTGCGCCGTGGCGCGCTCGAGTCCCTTCAGCGCGGCGCGACGGTTCGGCATGCGCGTGAGCGACTGCTGGAACTGCGCAGCGGCTTCGGCAGGACGATTCAGCTGTAGCAGCACGGCACCATACAGCTCGAACGACGGCTTGATTGGATCGGCGGGCCCGGACGGCGGGTCCAACGACAACTCGATCTCCGTCGCTTCCTTGATCAGACGCTCGGCGGCGGCGGCGTCCTTCGTCTCCTTGAAGACGAGAACGGCGGAGAGCTCTTTTTCCATGATGGCGAACGGCTTGGCGCGGTACGCGTTCGAGCCCGATTCGGCCTGCGTGCGCATCGCCTTCAACTTCTCGATCGCGATCTTTGCGGTCGTGAGATCGCCGAGGTTCAACGCACTCGCGCCTGCGGCGAACACGTACGCGGCACTGCCGTCATAACCGGGCGCGCCGCCGTCCTTCACCGCGCCGGTCGGAAGGGCGAGGTACTCCCACTTCTCGCTCTCCACGACCTGCCGCGCTTTCATCGAAGCGTAGCCGTCGCGGACGTTTGGAGCCGGGTCTCTGTCGGCCACCGCCTTCGCCTGATCGACGCATTTCTGTGCGTCCTCGAACTTCCCTTGCTGCAGGTAGGCGTACTGAAGCCACGACAGGGTGTGGAAGTCTTCGCGACCGCGCGGCAGCTTCTTGGCCTCCGCCAGATCCACCGCAGCCTTGAACGCCACGATGTTCGACGCCACGACATCGTCCCACATCCCCAGCTGAACGAAGATGTGCGACGGCATGTGCAGCGCGTGCGCCGCGGACGGCGCAATCTTCGAATAGGCGTGCGCCGCGTTGAGACCCAGGATGGCGTGATCCGGATCGTCGAAGGAATGGATGATGTAGTGCGCGGCGCCCGGGTGCCTGGGGTTGCGCTGGAAGATCTCCTGGGAGATGGCCGCCGCCTGCATCCCGTTTCGCGCGTTGCTGGCCCCGGGACGCCCAGTGCCGAGCAGCGCGAGCGCATACAGGCACGCGATCTCGTCGTCGGCCGGATATTTCGCGTGCAGCTTCCCCATCGCCCCCGCGTAGGCGATGTCGCGGGCGAGCTTGTCGCCAGCGCCGAACAGGATCTCCACGCTGTCCATCAGATCCCGTTCCTTGCCGGCCGGTGCCTTCGCCGCGCGAGCGGCAGCCGTCGGCGCCAGCCGCTCGAGAACGCGCCGGGCGGCTGCCAGATCCTGTTGCGCCCACAGCGGGTGGTTGTAGCTCATCGCCTCGCCCCAGTACGCGAGCGCGAAGCCCGGGTCGGCCTTCTGCGACTGCTGGAACGCCTCCGCGGCGAGGTCGAACTCGAAGTTGTAGAGCGCTTTCGTTCCGACGAGGAACGGCGCCTGCGCCGCCGGCTTTGCCGACGTTGGAAAATTGATCGTCCCGAGCTCGCCGGTGGACGTCTGCGCGCGCGGTGTCGCAGTCGCCATCGTCAGTGCCGCCGTGAGGACGAGAATCCGTTTCATTGCTGAACCTCCAGAGTAGCGGTCATTCTAGCGTTCTTCGGGCGGTGTACACTCGCGAAATGACCGTGACGATACGCCCAGCGTCGGCCGTGCCGCCGGGCGATGTCGAGGCAATCTGCGTCATACACAACCAGGGGATCGTGGAGCGGATCGCGACGCTCGACAGCACGCTGCGCGCGCCCGAGGACGTCCGCATGTGGCTCCTCGACCGCGGACCCCGTCACCCCGTCATTGTGGCGGACGTCGATGGCACGGTCGTTGGCTGGGCGAGCCTGAACCCCTTCAACGCACGCGCGGCGTACGATCACGTCGCCGACTTTTCCGTCTACGTCGAAAACTCCTGGCGCGGCAAGGGGATCGGCCGCGAGTTACTCGACCGCCTGATCGAGCTGGCGCGCGGCATCGGATTCCACAAGATGGTGCTCGCCGCGATGGCCTACAACTCGGCGGGCATCGCGCTCTACACGCGTGCCGGCTTCACGCGTGTCGGGGTCTATCACGAGCAGGGACAGCTCGACGGCCGATGGGTGGACGTCGTCATCATGGAAAAGATCCTGGCCTGACCAGTGCGCGTCCCTCGAGCCTCCCCGGCTGCCGTCGCCAATTTTCTCGCCGCATTCACGGGCACGCTGATCTTTAAACTCGTGCTCTTTCGCTACGCCACCTCCGGCGCCGAGGGCGTGTCATCCGCGCTCGCCACGTGGCCACGGCTCGCGCTGTGCCTGGGGTGGGACATCGTGTCGGCCCTGATCGTCGCAGGTGTGGCAACCGCGCTCGTCTGGTCGGCCCCGGTGCAGGCGTTGTACGGCGTGTTTCTAGTCGTCAGCTACCACATCGCGACCATCGTCGGCACACCGCTCGACAAGGCCGCCATCGACTTGCTGTTCGTCTATAACGCCACACCGGGCCGAACGGGACGGCTGTTCGCCGACTCGGTGGTGCCGTACGTCACGTCCAGTGTCGTGACCGAAGCGCTGTTCGCTGCCGCGCTCATGCCAGCCATATTCCTCTGGTGGCGACGCCGCGCCGCGCAGGGACCCCTGATCGGACGCCGTACCGCCGCGGCGTTCGTCGTCCTGGTGGTGCTCACGCTCGTGGCGGTGCCCGGCCTCGCGAACGGACTGCTGGCGGTGCACACTTTCGGTCTCGAGCGCAGCCCGCTGACGATGCTCATCGGATCGTACGTGTCCGAGCCGGTCCGGCGCATGATCGGGCGCGACGCGGCTCCCACGGGCGATCCGTATTGCTTCGACCTTCGATCGCCGGTCCCGGTTGACGGCGCGAACCCGCTGACGAACGCGACGCCGACGCGGACGAATCTGGTTCTGGTCATCCTCGAATCGATCTCTTCACGAAATCTGTCGGCCGAGCCGCCACCGATGCCGTTCCTGCAGGCGCTCGGCCGGTCGCCACAAGGTGTACGGTTCGAGAACCACTACACACATTGGGCGCAGACGATGAAGGCGGCGTTCAGCATCTGGTGCGCCGAATTGCCACATCCGGAGTATCCGCCCATCACGTACGTGAATCCGGCGATCCCATGCGTGAGCCTGCCCGAAGCGCTCAAAGGCGCCGGCTACGACACCGCGCTCTTCAGCTCTGCCGATTTCGCGTTCGACCGCCAGGTACGATTCCTGCGTCATCGCCGGTTCGACTCGATGGTCGATCGCAACGAGATGCCCGGACGTGAAGGCGCATGGGAAAACACCTGGGGCATAGACGAGCGAGTCACGGCCGGCGCGATTCTGGCGTGGATTCGACAGCAACGGGCGACACATCCGGACCGCCGCTTTTTTGCGGCATACAACATGGCCGCGGGCCATCATCCGTACGAGTATCCAGGCTCGCCATCTGGACGCTGGCTCGACAGCGACCGTGAAGCGGCCGCACAGCGCGCCACGCTGCGCTTCGTCGACGATCGGCTGCGCGAGCTCGTGGACGGGCTGCGCGCACAGCAGCTTGGCGAATCCACGCTGGTCGCGGTCGTCTCGGATCACGGACCCGGCTCCGGTCGCGCCGGCATGGGTCGCGTCCGGGACGCCTCCATCTATGAAGGGTCCGTGCACGTGCCGCTCGTGATGGCAGGGCCGCAGATCGCCGGTGCGAGCGGCGCCGTCACACTGCCCACGGGGCACATCGATCTCGCGCCAACCCTGCTCGGTCTGCTCGATCTCCAGCCGCCCGCCACCATGAAAGGCCGGGACCTGACACACAGCAGCGAGCCGCGCGTGGTCATCCTGGCGACGCGACCGCCGCTGTCGCAGGTTGGCGTGCGCGCCGGCCCATGGAAGCTGGTGCATTGGGCGGAAACGGGCGCCGATGAACTGTTCGATCTCGCGCACGATCCGGAGGAGCGGGCGGACGTGTCCCTCAGTCATCGCGAGCTCGCCTCGACGCTTGCGGCGATTGGTCATCGCTGGCAGACGCATTCACGTCATCTCATCGAGAACTACGCCGCCGTGCTCGCGTCATCCGGTCACCGCTGTTCGATCCCATGAGCCTCCGCGTGGCCATCGTCGCGCCGTACGACCTGTCGTTGCCTGGAGGCGTCAACACACAAATCCGCGGACAGGCCCGCGCGCTCCGGGGGCTCGGGCACACGGTCGATGTCTTCGGACCTGCGTCAGGCCCGCTGACCGACGGCGAGCACCCGCTTGGGCGCGCAGTCCTCATCTCGCTCGGCGGCACGGAGTCCGGGCTCGGCATCGATCCCCGCGCCGCCACTGCCGTTGGCCGACTATCGCGCGGACCCTTCGATGTCATCCACATTCACGAGCCGCTGACGCCGCTCGTGCCGTGGCTCGTCCTCACCACCGCGCGCGCGCCGCTCGTCGGCACGTTCCACGTGCACCGTGAGTCCGGCCATCGACTGTATGGCCTCTGGAAAGGCGCCCTGGGACCGCTCGTGCGACGGCTGCGTGCGCGAATCGCGGTGTCGGACGCGGCGCTGCGGACCGTGGCGACGCACTTCCCCGGCGACTACGAGATCGTGGCCAACGGGATCGATGTCGACGATTTTCGGCGCGCCCGCCCCCGCCCACGCGCGTTGGTCGGCGATCGGCGCGCGGTGCTGTGCGTCGGTCGCCTCGAACCTCGTAAAGGCGTCGACAGTCTGATTCGAGCGATGGCGCTGGTGCGAAAGGCCGTGCCCGATGCCATGCTCGTGGTCGTGGGCGACGGATCCGAGCGCGCCGCGCTGGAAGCGCTCGCGGGCGACGCCGACCACGTGCAGTTCGCTGGACACGTGGCCGATGCGGACCTGCCCGCGTACGTCCAGGCCGCCGACATCGTCTGTTCTGCGGCCCTGGGCGGTGAGAGCTTCGGGATCGTCCTGCTCGAGGCGATGGCTTGCGGCAAGCCGATCGTGGCGAGCCGAATCGAAGGCTACGAAGCGCTGGTGGGCCCGACCGGCTGCGCTCGCCTGGTGGCGCCCGGAGATGCCGACGCACTTGCGGCGGCCTTGACGGCGCTCCTGACGTCGCCCGAGGAGCGGCGCCGGCTCGGTGAGGCTGGTGCGGCGGCCGCGCGCGAGTACGACTGGAGCGTGATCGGCCGACGGCTCGAGGCGATCTATCGCCGCGTCGACGGCGACGCGAGGAACGACGGCGACCAGACGCGGTTTCGCTCGATCAAATAGGACCAGTCGGACACGAGGTCGGTCAGCGAGGTCGCGCTCAGTGGAGGCCCGGCCGAGGTCGCCGGCATCACGCCTGGAAACGACACTTGGCTGATCGCCAGCGTGGGCGTCCGCGCGTCTACCAGAACCGACGCGCCGCCGCGATCGAGCCTCAGGCCGCCTGGACGCACGGCCATGGCCGTGCGCACTCCGTTGCGCGGCGGTCCGAAGAGATCGCTGCCAAGCGCCGCCGAAGGTCGGCGATCGCCGACGAGTGCGAGCACGGTCGGCAGCATGTCGACGTGACTGGCGGGCTCCAGGATTCGACGGGGCGGTCCGACGAGCCGGTCCGGGCCGGCGACGATGGCCACCGTCCAGATGTTGTCGTTCTCGGGCAGCCCGGAAGTGCGCCGCAGGTCCAAGTAGAAGCCGTGATCGCCCAGAACAATCGTGATCGTGCGATCGCGGCGCTCTCGGCCCGCCAAGAATGACAGAAACGTGCCGATCTCGCGATCGGTGTACTTCAGCACCTGGCGATAGCGCGGCTCGAGCGCGTCGCTCAGCGCCACGGGCCGCTCACCTGCATCGTCCGGCAGCCGGAAGGGGTAGTGCGTGCTGTACGTCGAGATGAACTCGAAGAGTGGCGTGCCGGAGGCGGCCGCATCGTGGCGCCGGATCTCATCGATGCCCCGCGTCAGGATGTTGTGGTCGGTCGGTGCCTCGCCGTTGGCGACGAGGTCGATCACCGTGGAGTACCACGCCGGCAGCCAATGATCCTGGTGGTCGAAATGCGGATCGGCACCGACGTAAGTCGTGTGGTAGCCGAGATCGCGCAGCCTCGAAGGCATGCTGTCGAAACGACGGTCGGCGAAGTCGGTGATGATCTCCTTGCGCCGGTGCGGCCAGGCCGAGCAATGAAAGGCCAGCACCGACGGCGCGCTCGGGAACCCGTTCGATGTGAACGTCGGAAACACCACGCCGCGCCGCGCGAGCGCATCGAGATTCGGTGTGACTGACGAGCGACCGCCATCCCCGCCGATCGCATCGGCGCGCAGACTCTCGATCATCACGACGACGACGTCGGGCCTGCCTTCACTCGGCGACACACCATCGAGCTTCGGCGTGGCAAGTCGATCGGACGACGCCATTGACGGCGTCGCGTCAGCCCACCGATAGACGAGTGGGTACTCGTCGCTGAGCCATTCGGCCCCCGCCGGAAGTCCCACGATGGCACGCAGCTCGCGGATTGCATCCGATTCCGAGCCGGCCAACGACGTGGAATCCACGCCGAGCCATTCCCGCGCGAACGCGACCTCGAGGGGAGGCGGCGGACCGGGCCAGGTGATCAACCCAGGCAAGGACAACAAGGCGGCGCCGGCGACGGCAGTGGCGGTTACGTGATGCCAGGATGTCTGTGCGACGCGAGTCGAATCGCGTCGAACGAGCCGCGTCATCCAGGCGACCATGCCGATGAACAGCAGAAGCCCTCCGCCCGCCAGCAGGGCATTCGCTTTCAGCGGCTCGAGAAACTCGTTGGACGTGACCACGTGGATGCCGCGGAACGTTCGGAACAGTGTCGGCGTCAGCGGGGCGCCGGTAATCGTCGCCACCGTCAGATCCGCCTGGCCGGCGATCATCAGCAGCGCGAACACGACGCAGGCCGCGATCGCGACGGCGCGACGGCCGCGAGCCCACGCACGGCTCAGGGCCAGCAGCAATCCGATGATGACGAGCAGTACGCCGGCGTGCGCCGATGCGGCAGGGAGAAACTGTCCCAGACGATCGCCGATCGCGCCCACCGGCTGACCGAGATAGCGAACCGCCACGCCTCCCAGACGAAACGCGATGAGCAGGACGCCGGCGTGGACGATCGGATGCGTGCGCACGACATCGCCATTGTATCAACGCATGTATGATCGCCTGCTGTGGCGAACATGCTGCGTGGCGTCGGGGCCGCGCTGTCCCACGCGAGCCTCGCGCTCGTCGCGCTGGCGCTCGCGCTGCACGTCGTCGGGCTGATCATCACCGGCGAGCGCTGGCGCGTGGTGATCGCCGGGCTCGGCAGCCGGCTGTCGCTGTATCAGACGACGCTCATCAACCTCGCCGGTATCTTCGTCCGCAATGCGACACCGACGACCGGGCTGGGCGGCGACGCCAGCCGGATCGCGCTGCTGCGAGCGCACGGTGTCCCCCTGCCGCAGGCGACGGCGTCATTTGCGTACGTCCGTCTCGCGGAGCTGCCGCCTCTGGCGCTCTTGTTCCTCATCTCCACGCCGCTCCTCGGCCGGCTGGCAAGTCGATCCGTGACGGCGATGACCGTGACCGCGATGGTCCTCGCCGCCGCCGCGGCGGTCGGCTGGGCCAGCCGCACCCACCTGCGACGGCAGCTGCAGGCGATGTGGGCGCGCACCGAACACCTGCGGGTCGATCCCGGGGCGCTGGGGCTGGCGGTCGTGTACGCGACGCTGGCTCAGATCGAAACGAACGCGCGCCAGATCGTCGTCGCCGCGGCATTCGGGCTCCCGCTGTCGATCCAGCAGTCGGCGACCATCACCGCGATGACCATCGTCGGAGGGTTCGTGCCGACCGTCGGGAGCATCGGCGCGATCGACGGCAGCATGGTGGCCGGCCTGATGCTGTGCGGAGCCAACGCCGAGACGGCTGTCGCCATCACGATAGTCGGGCGCGCGATCTCGTACGGCTTCAGCACGGCCGCTGGCGCCCTCGCGCTTGCGCTGCTCGGCGGACGCCGGATGCTTCGACTCGTCAGCGAAGGCAGAACGAGTACGGCAGTCGCGAGTTGAAGGCGACTATGTGCCGGCGTCCGCGTGACGACGCCGGGCACTCGACTTGCCGCTCCACAGCGGGCCTGGGGGTTGAAGTCGATCGCCGGCGTGGTTTCGACCGGCCCGCCGCGGATCGGCAACTCGAGCGCCCTTGGTGTGTGGCGAGCGGACCCCGCGTGCTCGTGAGACCCCCGTGCCGGTCTATCGAAGGCAGAACGAGTACGGTAGCTGCGGGTTGAAGGCCAGCGACGCGTCGGACAGGTTCGAACGGCCCTTGACGAGGTAGTCCGTTGCCGCGAGCCGCAGGCAATCCACGAGCCCCGACGCGCCTTTGAGATAGTTCGACACCGCCAGTGTTCGATCGAGGTGGATCGGGAAGTCGCCGGCACGCACGCGCGGCGAGTTCTCTGAGAAGATCACGCCATCGCCGAACGCCTTCTGCATGAACTCGAGGAATTCGATCTCGTCGCTGGCGACGAACACGTGATACGACGACGGCGCGGCCTCCTCGAGCGCACGGCGCACTTCGCCCGCATATGCCTCATACGACACGCGCGTCGTCTGATTGTCGGTCAACCATCCAGGCCGCCGCGTCGAATCAGTGCCGCGATAATGGACGCCCACGACGTAGGCACCCGGTGTCACCGATCGGGCGGTGGCTCGCGCGACCTCGTCGAGGATCGGCTGCCGGACCTGGATGTGCGAGGCCACCAGGCGGTGCACTTCAGCGCGCGGCACGCCGTAGGTCATCGGATACAGATACGGCGTGGTGCCATTCACCACGTCGCAGAAGCCGCCGTGCCGCCCGTATTTCGCCATCGATCGATCGAGGTGGACTTCTCCGGTCGACAATCGATTCGGGATGGGCATCAGGTCGCGCTCGAAGAAGTACGACCACCAGTTCGGCCCGCGCTCCGCGTCGACGTACACAGCGCTCCTGAAATCGACGCGCACAGCGGCAGCGCCTTGCGCGTCCGCGTACGCCAGCGCGCCGACGACCGAATGGAACTCCGAAAACATGCCGGCCCACGACGACATCTTGCGAAGACCCTGCCTCGCATACAGCACCATTGTCTTGCCGGCCACGTCGGGTTCCGGCAGCCAGGCCCGCAGCCAGTTGCGCGCCGTTCGTCCGACCGACGGTTTCAGCAGATCGCTCGGCGGCAGGGTTCGATTCGAACGGTACCACTCGGCGTAGGCGGAGGGCATTACAGGAAGTCCACCGCTGAGTCTGGTAATTGGCTAATTGAGTAACTGGGGAACGTCACTGTCGCCAGAGACACACGCTATGTCCGTCCGACGCGGGCCCCGATTAAGGCTCCAACGGCCGTTCCTAATGGAATCCCGATAAAGACTGCGCCGTATGCAGCTGTTTCGCTCTGGAAAACAACGTAGGCAAGCAACACGAGCAGGAAGCTTAAGCCCGCGCCCATTAGCGCACCCGCTAATGTCCAGATAATCCCTGACCCTTTCGGGGCACACCTGTGCGATTCACCGTCGAGATAAGCCGTCCGGCAGATCGGGCAGATAGGCATCGATGCCTGTCACTGCGCGACGAGCTGCGTCTGGACGAGCTGTCGATAGAACGCCGAGGTGCTGAGGAGTCGTTCATGCGTGTCGCTCTCGACGATGCGCCCTTCGTCGAGGACGATGACGCGGTCGACCGTGGCGACCGTCGATAGCCGGTGCGCGATGATCAACGTGGTCGGCCGATAGTCCAGCGTCCGCAGCGTAAGCTGCACGATCGACTCGAGCTCCTGGTCGAGCGCGCTCGTCGCCTCGTCCAGGACGAGGATTCGCGGCCGCCTGAGGACAGCGCGCGCAATCGCCAGACGCTGTCGCTGGCCGCCGGACAGCTGAACGCCGCGATCGCCGATCGGCGTGTCGTAGCCATCCGGGAGGCGATCGATGAACTCGTGCGCGCTCGCGAGCTCGGCGGCCGACACGATCTCGCGCTCGGTGGCGCCGCTGACGCCATACGCGATGTTCTCACCGACTGTCCGGGAGAACAGCGTCGGCTCCTGCAGCACCGTCGCCATCCGCCGGCGGAACCACGCCGGGTCGAGCTCGCGCACGTCGCGGCCGCCGATGCAGACGCGCCCCTCGTCCGGATCGTAAAAGCGCAGCAGCAGGTTCAGCACCGTCGACTTGCCCGATCCCGACTTGCCGACGAGCGCGACGACCTCGCCGGGTGCGATCCGCAGATCGATCCCCTTGAGGGCCTCCACCTCTGTTCGGGCGGGATAGCGGAATCGTACGCCTTCGAGCGCGATCGACGGCTCGAGCTCCTCCGGGCGATCGCCGCCCTCGAGCGGGATGTGAGGCGTCGCGCCGACCAGCTCGAAAATCCAGTGCGTCGCACCGACGGCGCGCATCGACTCGGCCACGAACCGTGACGCGTTACGAAACCCGCGCGCCACGAGCAGCGCGTACAGGATGAACGAGATGAGCGCGCCGGTCGTGAGGCGGCCGCCGGCGATGAGATGACCGCCGACCCAGATCGCGAGCACCGCCGCGCACTCGCCGGCCACGAACGACGCGGCACCCAACGCCGACGCGGACACGATCTTCCGGCGGGCGAACTCGATCGCTCGAGCCGTCTGGCGCTCGTAGCGGTCCGCTTCCGCCTGTTCGCGGGAAAAGGCGCGCACCGTTCGAATGCCGCCGATGACCTCCGCCGCCGCGGCCCCCGCGTCTGCGTGCGCGCGCTGCAGATCGGTCGACAGCGTGCGCACCCGCCGGCCGAGAAGCGAGGTCGCGATCACAATCGGTGGCACCGCCAGCAGGGTGAGGAGCGTGAGCGGCACCGACGTGTAGAACAGCAGCCCCGTTCCGGTCGCGGCGAAGACCGAGAACCGCATCGCGTCGGCAAGCTCTTCGCCGAGGACGAACTGCAGCACGGGGACGTCGGCCCAGAGCCGCGTGGTGATTTCACCCGTTTCGCGCCGATCGAAGAAGTGGACGTCCTGGCGGAGCAGCGTCTCGAACACCAGCCGCCGCAACCGCGCAGCCACGCGCTCCGCTCCCAGGTTGAAACAGTAGTCGCGGACGAATGTCGCCGCGCTCTCGACGAGCAGGATCGCGACCAGCGCGATCGCCAGCTGGTTCAGCCGCGCCGTCCGTCCGGCCTGGATGCCATCGTCGATAATCAGCCGGATCACCTGCGGGTACGCCAAACCAGTGCCGATGCTGAGCGCGACGAAAATCGCGCCGGTCAGATACAGGCGGCGCTCGGTCCAGACGAGCGCCGCGATCCTCCGCACCTGGGCCGTCAGCGGACGCACAGGCCCGTCTCCTCGAGCTGCGCGTCGATCCGCGATTCGAGCAGCTGAAATTTGCTCCCGGGCTCGATCGGCTGCTCCCAGCGGTTATGCCAGTGCCAGGCGAACGCGCCCTCGTACAGGTTCGCGCTCTGGGGGGTCTTCTTGAACGGCTCGAACTTCGGATCGGCCTGCCATTCGGTATTGAAGAACGGCGAGGGAAAGACCGTGATCGCCTTGCCGCGCTCAATCGCCCGCCGCATGTTCTCGCGTCCCCAGTTGTACTTCCCCGGCGGAATCTCGATGAGTCCATGCACCAGCTCGCGCGCAAACTCGCTGCCCTGCCGGAGGCGCAGGAGCGCGGGCGCGTACATGTCGTCGAAGCGGTCCCATTGATAGAGAAATTCCTGATCCAGGAACACGCCGAGGCTGCGCAGAAGCACCGTGTCCATGTCGGCGTAGATGCCGCCGTACTTGTAGAGGATCAGAATCCTGAAGAGATCGCCGTCGCGGTACGCACGCGAATCGCGCTGCGTGTACACCTTCGGGTGCGCTTCGAGCGGAGTCCCGCGGACTTCGGCCGCCACGTCGTAGATGCGAAGCGTGAGATACGGCAAGAACGGCTGCAGCCACTCGTTGGCCGAGAGGTCGCGGTCCGACCACAGCGCCAGCGTGCAGGCGGATCGATCCTGCGTCGCGAGAAACGCCTTGATCGGCAGCGCCTGCTTCCGCCCGAACGGCCTGACCGTCGGCCACAGCCCGCCGGATCGTTCGCGCCAGAACATGTGGAACGTGACCGGCTCAGAAGGGCTGACGTCGGGCAGCGACCGGCAGAACTCCAGCGCCTTCTGCCAGTCGTGATAGAGGTCGTAATGCGTCGACGGGGCAATGGCAATCAATAGAGGCAGCACCAGGCGTACACCGGTGTGGGGACGTGGAACCCGATGTACTCGTAGAACCATCGGTCACATTTGCAGCGCACGCCGATCGCGCGCCGGTCTTCTTCGGAAAATGTGAAGCCGGCCTTGTGGACCAGATACGACAGCAGCGCCTGGTCCTGCCGATGGTTCCGGCGCGATGACCCAGATGGCGCGATGCATGCTTTGTCCAACGCCCCGGCCCGCCAGGGCGCCACGATGTCGTGGTACACGCGATCGCGAACCACCGGCGACGGATGGCCCGTCGCAAAGCCGACGAGGGTCGCGTCCGCATTCGGCAGATCGGCGTAATCGGCCGCGTTCTCGCCAAGGCGCGCAAACATCAGCGGATGCGTCCACTGCCCCATCGTCCCACTCGACTTTCGCAGCCAGAGTCCCGCAGCGGTCCGTACACGCGCGGCGATCGGCTCAAGGGCGTGAAAGTACGAGCCGGCGTCGGTCCAGAGCACGTCTTCGGGCGCCTCACTCTGGCGTACGCGCGCCACGACCTCAGCGACGATCACCGGCTTCCAGGCGTACTCGCCGGCCGCGACGTCGATGTTCAGGTGCGGCGGATACGCGGCGAAATCGAACTTGTGATAGAACAGGCCCGCCCATCGTGGCAGCGCACGCACTTCGCGCGGTGTCAGGCCAAGGTCGTAGCACTCCACGCGAGCCCTCAGGGCGCGCAACGATTCGAGCATGTACCGAAGCGCGCCGAAGTGGTTCGACGAAGCCGCGGTCACCACGATCACATCGTGAAGCTTAGGTCATTTCGCGGGATGGTGCCATCGTGGGCGTGGTACGACACGTGGAATGTCGGCATCGCCACGCTGGATCACCCCCTCACGGATGTCCGCGAATTGCAACCGCTGCGACACATCCGGTGGCTCCCGCCGCGTCCGCCGCTCTTCTTGCTTGCCGATCCGTTTCCGTACCGCCAGCACGGCCGCGACTGGCTGCTCGTCGAAGAGTACGGCCATCCGAAGCACGTCCGCGGACGCATCTCTCGCGTCGACCCCGACGACATGACTGCGGCTCGAGCGCCAGAGCCAGCGATTGTCCGCGACCGGCACATCTCGTATCCCTGCACGTTCACCGACGGCGCCGACGTGTTCTGTGCGCCTGAGATGAGTCAGGAGGACGGCTGCGTCCTGTATAGGCTCGGCGACGATGGTCGGTGGATTGCGCAACATCACGTGCTGAGGGGTGTGCATGTGGTCGATCCGACAATCTTCCGCTTCTCGGATCGGTGGTGGCTCTTCTGCGCCGAACCGCCGCCTCGGCACACGAGCACGCTGCACGCGTACTTCGCCGACGCCCTGGACGGTCCGTGGACGGCGCATCCGCGGAACCCACTGAAGCGCGACGTGGCCTCTTCGCGGCCGGCCGGCCGGCCGTTCACGATCGGCGAGCGCTTGTACAGACCGGCGCAGGACTGCAGCGAGACCTACGGCGGCGCGGTAAATATCATGGAGATTCTCGCGCTGACGCCTGTCGGCTTTCGCGAGGCCGTCGCGTTGCGCCTCGGGCCCGACGCGACGTGGCCGTACCCCGACGGCCTCCATCACCTCGTGATTGACGGCATAAGGATCTACTTCGACGCCAAGCGCCGGCGCACCGATTTTCTGTTGCCTTTCAAGACGCGGCGGTGGCCTGCGCAGGCGACTCGGGCTCGCGGCGAGGAAGGGTGACGAAGAACGTGGTGCCCTGACCGACCGTCGACTCACATCGAATGGCACCGCCCAGCGCTTTCACACACTCGACGGCGATCGCGAGCCCGAGCCCGCTGCCCGTGTTTCCCAGCTCATGATCCAGATGCGCGTGGGCGCGGAAGAACCGCTCGAACACCGCCGGTTGATCGGCGTCCGGGATGCCGAGGCCGTTGTCACGAATGCACACGGTGCAGACATCGTCGGCGTCGCCATCGCCGCAGACAGCGATGTCCACGAAGCACCCCGGTTTGTCCGGATCGCTGTACTTGATGGCATTCGAGACGAGATTGAGCAGGATCAGTTCCAGGTGCGCCGGATCGCCGAATAGCGTCGGCAGGTCGCGACCGATTCTGATGGTGACGCCTCGTGCCGTGGCCATCTCCTCGAGCTGACGCGCCACCTCGCCCGCCAGTGCTGCGAGCTCGATGTGCTGCTGACTGGGCACGTCGAGTGGATCGCCGAGCCGAGCGAGCCGCTGGAGATTGTCCACGAGCCACGACAAACGCTCGGCGTTCGATCGGATCGTCGACGCAACCTTGTCGAGGCGCGCCGGGTCTGAACGCACCCGCTCGTTGGTCAAGGCGGCGGCCGCGAACAGCAGCGTCCCGATCGGGTTTCGCAGCTCGTGGCTCGTCATGCGGTTGAACGCCCTGATCCGCTCGTTCCGTTCCTGCAGCGTCGCGGTGTACTCGCTCACGAACGTGTCGACGGTGGTCCGCATCAGCGTGCTGATCGATCGCGTCAAGCGCCGCAGCACCGCGAAACATTCCTCCGAGCTTGGCTGCAGACCGAGCCGCCCGGTTTCCGCGCTGACGAAGGTCTCGAGAATCTCACCGAGAATCTCGTACTCGCGCAGCAGTTGATGAACGGATGCCTGCTGCTGGTGACGGAGGAGACCGAGCTCGCGCGCCTTCTCGATCACGGCCGCATTCGCGGCGATCTCCTCGTCAGCCGGCGCGCGCAGGTACGCGGCGACGTTCGCAATGAGCAGCGGGATATGGTCGAGGAGCTGGTCCGACGGAAACACGTCGTTCAGCTCGACGGTCAACAGCTCACGTAGACGGCCGAGCCATTGCTCCGCGAGCGTGAGACGCTCCGTCGTCACGCGTTGCGCCACGATCGCAGCGTAACCCTCGGCGGTTTTCAGCATGATTTCAACGGTCGGAACGAGGTCGAGGCTCTAGCATAACAGTGTTTCAACGACGACCGGCCGATGATGGGGCACTCACACGCGGCGCGAGAACGACGAACAGACGGCGCAGCGCCCGTACGATGTAGGTAGGTCGAATGGATGAGGTGCTCGGGGTCTTTCCCGTTCTGAGAGGGATGGCCATCCTCACGCAGGATCACGAATACAAAGCCGTCGCAGCGGAGACGCGCTTCGACAGCGTGCGCGGCGTAGCGGGCTCGCGACGGGTCGCGTCGCCCCAATGAGACCGAAACAATCACGCGGCGCTGGCTCCGGCCTGGATGATCCGTGGTTGTTGGCCGCACTCTCGACGTTGGCGGCAATCGGGCTCGCTGGTGCGGCGCGTCTTCTCTCATGGTACTGGCCGGGGCGGGTGTTCGCCGGCGTCACCAGTCACACCTGGACGGCGCTGGCGTGGGACCTCGCGCACGGCGAGTTCTATAGACCGGTACTTGGACCGCACGGCTATGGCGGCACGCGGTACATGCCGATTCTGTTCGGAGCGCACGCCCTGCTCATGCGCGCTGGCGTCGATCCGATCCACGCAGGTGTCGCGTTGATGCAAGGCAGCGTCATTGCAGCCGTGGGCGCGCTCTACTTCGCACTCCGCGCTCACGATGTTCCCGCGCGTCTCGCCGCGCCGCTCGCCCTGACGGTGTTCGCGACGGTCATCTATCAGCAGTACTGCACCGATCTCGACCCCGACTATCTCGCCGCCGCATTCGCGATGTCGAGCGTGCTGCTCGCGCTGCGCAGCGATCGAGACGGAGGCGCCTGGTGGCTCGTGGCGGCGGGCGGCATGATCGTTCTTGCCGCTCTGACAAAAGTGACGGCGGTGGCGTACGCTGCGCCAATCACATGGTGGCTCGCGACACGTCGGAGTCGACGTGTGCCGCTGTGGTTTGCGCTGGGGACGACAGCGCTGTTCGTGGCGGCGATGAGCGCCGTTCAGATCGCGTCGCAAGGCGTCTTCCTAGAGAGTTTCCGCGCCACGGTCAGCGGTGGGATGGGACCATCAGACATCTGGCGAGCCACACCAAAGTTTGTTCGCGAAGTCGAGATCGATCCCTTCGTCGCTGTACCCTTCATCATCGCCTGCTGGTCGGCAATCGCATCGGTCAATCGGGGACGGTTCGTGCTCGCCGACGCGTACCTTGCGACTGCATCGGTGATCACGCTGGTGATCTTTGCGTCGCCTGGAACCGTGGGGAACCATCTGGTCGATCTCCACATGATGGCTCTGCTCGTGATTGGCGTCGCGCTTGCACATGGTCGGGTGTCAGCCCGCACCGTCGCGGCTGCATTCACGTGTCTGGCGGCGCTGCTTGCGGCAATCTCGATTCCCGTCCCTCGTATACCGTCCGTGATCGCGACGCTTCGCGAGAAGGCCCTGCCGAGCCGCGCCACCGTGCGCGCGGTGCACGAAGAGTTCCTGCCACCGGGAACCGACTATCTTTCGACCGACCCGATCATTCCTGTGCTGAACGACGAGCGTCCCCTCGTGCTCGATGCGTTCAATCTGAACCGGTTCCTTCACGAGGGAGCACCGGCAGGACGCGATCTCGAGCAGCATCTCCGACGGCACGACTACCAATTCGTGATCCTGCGTGAGGACCCCAGGGATTTGCCGGACAGGAACGACCTGGAGCGTCTTGTCTACTCCACCTACGCCGTTCGAGCCGTGCGGGCACCGTTCGTCATCCTCGCGCCGCGCGCGGATGAGCCAGTACTGCATCGCCCTTACTGAAACGACAGCAAACGGGAGTCTTATAATCGGGCAGCCGTGGTCCGGTCGGGAGGAGATTTTCAAGCGCCTCGTGCCGGCCAGATAACGCCCGCGCGTCAACCAGCGTCAACGTCTCTACCGCTGAAGAAGATCGACGAGGCTGGTATCGACCCGCGTGCTCGCGGTGAGCGCGGTCGTCACGACGTCTTCGAGCCCCGTGCCCTGTTTCTCGAGGCGGTTCTTCAGGCCGGCATCCGCCGGAAACTGCTTCTGCGCAGCCGACCACACGTCACGCGCCTTGGCGGCGTTCCCAACCCTGAAGTATCCGTCGCCGAGCGCCGTGCGCACACGCAGGATCAGCGCCGGCGCCGAGTCGGCGGTCGTCATCGCCAGCGCCTGCTCGAGGTCCGCAATCCCGCGCGGCACGCGGTGGAAGATGAAGTTGTTGTAGTACAGGTTAATCAGGCCGCGCACGTAGAACGCGAGCACCGTCGGCTTCTGGGCGATCGCCTTGGTCAAAGCGCTGATGGCGTCGCGGCCGAGGTAGAGACGCCGGATGTCGCCCGACGTCGGCACTTTGTCCACCAGCGCCAGCGCGAGGCTGATCTGGACATTCGGCCCGCTTCCCTTGCGCTTGGCCAGCTTTTCGAGAACCCCGATCGGACGATCGAAATCGCGGGCAGCGATCGCGAGCTGGCGATAGCCGGCGGCCAGCAGCAGGTTCTCGGGATCGTTCTGAACGGCGCGCTCGAGCTCGTCAATCGAGCGTAGATCGTCTCGCGCCGTAGCAACGGCAGCGTCAAGCGCGCCACCACAGAGGACACCGAGGACAGCGAGGAAAAGCCCCTTTTTCCAGAGGTTCAAACCTCTGCGTCCTCTGTGTCCACAGTGGTGGCGAGCTTCGGTGGGCGAATTCGGAACGGACTCTAACACTAACGCTCGAAGCGGACCTGCAGGCGGAACTGTCGGTACTCCGAGTTGTAGAACGACCCGAAGAACGGCGAGCCCGTGTTGGCCTGCACGTCGGTCGGCAGGAACGCGCTGAGCGCGTTGTAGGCGCGCACGCCGATCCAGGGCTGCAGGTTGAAGATCTTGAAGCGGTGCTCGACGCCGAGCTCGAGCCGCGCATAGGTCGGGAAGCGGAGCTGGTTGCGTGGGCCGACGAAATCGAGCGTTTCGTTCACCGCTGAATACGGCAGACCGGAGCGCCAGTCGGCGATGCCCAGCAGCAGCCAGCGTGGATTCGGCATCGCCCGCCCGCGCGCGAACAGACGATGCGGGGCATCGGCGGGCAGCGGGCCGTAAGCGTTGGCGCCGACGACAGGCCACAGCACCGTGTCGAAGTAGTTCGTGAAGGCATTGAGATCGCCGCGAGCCGCCGACCGTGCGTACGACACATTGAGATCGAACCCGGGGCCGTGAGTGAAGTGGATACCGGCTTCCGCCTCGCGATAACTCGATCGGCCCGTGCTCGACAGCCTCAGCTCCGCGCCCGACGCCGTCTGCACCGGGTCGAGAATCAGCTCGTGGCGTCCCTCGCGATTGATGACGCCGAAATGCAGCGACCACATCGCATTCAGCCGGTGGTCGTATGCGAGGTCCCACGTCTGGCTGCGCGGTGTCTCGAGGTCTGGCGCCGTGCGATGCGCGAACCGCACCGCGGGGCCGAGCGGCGTGAGGCCGTCGGACGCGAACCGTGTGTCGAGCGCGCTCTCGAATGTGTTGAACGTTCCCGCAGCAGACGGCGTGCGCTCGTAGAACAACCCGAATCCGCCGCGCAGCACCACGCTGCCCGACGGGTTCAGCAGGACGGCGGTGCCAACCCGTGGTGTGACGTTGAAACGGTCCACGACGCCGTCGCGATCGACGCGGCCGCCGAACTCGAGGTACCACCGCGTGTTTGGCTGATAGCGATCCTGAACGAACAGCGCGAGATCCGTGCTGCCGATCGACTCGGTCGAGGGGAGCGCGAAATCGAGACGCCGCGCGAGCGTCCCGTTGGCGCGCTCGATCAGCACCGGCCGGCTGTCGCTGGTCCCTCCGTACTCGCTGCGCAGCACGTCGATGCCCGCTTTGAACAGGTGCAGACCGCCAAGCGCGTTCTGAGATCCCGAAATCGCCTCGACGACCTGATACGTCGCCGTGGCACGGTGCTGCCGGTTGAAGAAGTTGCCGAGCGTCGTGTCGGGCCGCAGCTCCATCGCGGCCGAGCCCTGCGGGCTGACGTCGGTCCGGTACTCATGTACCTGCACCGTCGTTTCGCTGAACAGGTTGTCGGTCCAGAGCGAGCGCTCGGTGACGCCCGCATGGTTGACGCGTGCGCGGACGTCGACGGCGGCGGCGGGCGGCGTGAACGTGCCCAGCGTCGCCCACTGCGTCACGCTCGGGAAGAATCCACCCGTTCCGACCACAGAATGGCGCGGTGCGAGCGTGGCATCAACTCGCGTAAACGAGCTGAACCACTTCGTGCGACGCAATTCGTCCTCGGGCCGGCTCGGGACATCGGACGCGGAGTAGCGGAACTGCGCGGTCTGTTCCAGAAACAGCCGATCCTTCAGGATCGGGCCACCCGTTTCGAGCCGCGGGCCGAAGGAGCCGATCCCTTTGATGTCGAACGGCTGACCGCTGCGGCCGAGCCGGAACGTGGGATCGAGGTTGTTGAGCCGCGTTTTCCAGACGTCGCCGGCGCGACGAGTCTGGATGACGACGAGTCCTGACGAGAACCGCCCGTACTCCACGGCATACGGATTCGGCAGCACCGCCACCGAATCGATGGCATCGTCTGGCAGTGATACCTGTGTGAGGCCCGTGGACGGATCGACCAGCGTGCCAGCGCCGAGTTGCACACCCGCCTGGCTGGGACGGCCTCCCTTGATGCTGACGCCGCCGGGCACTTCGATGATGCTGGCGAGCAGACGAAGCGCCGCCTGAAAGCCGCCACCCGGCGCGTATTGTTCCAGTTCGCGGCCGCCAATCGCGTCGCCCAGCGTGAGCGTGCCTTCCCGCGACACGATCGCCGCCGATCCGACGACGTCGACCGTTTGCGAAATCGTGGCGATCGCGAGGTCGACGGCGACGTCCGTCGTCGTGCCGACCACGACCGAGGCGGTGACCGTCCCCGTCTCGAATCCCGCAAGCGACGCCGTCACGCGATAGCGGCCCTCGGGCAGCGCGACGACGCTGAAGTGGCCGTCGCCTTCGCTCAACACCGTCATGAGCTGACGTCCGCCGCCATCCTGTACCACGACCTGTGCCCCACCCAGGCGAATCGTGCCGCCCTGTGTGGTCACCACGCCGTCGATCATGCCGGCTCGGGCCGGACGCACCTGTGCCACACCCGGCGCGGCAGACAAAAGAATCGCGACCAGAAGCGCAAGCGTTCGCGTCATCTTGAGGGGACGCTTCTATTGTAACGGTGATTCGGTGACAATTCGTGACGATTATGCAACAAGGAACCAGATGCCCCCTGTCAGTAAGACGCCGGCCACCACGTCGACGATGTAGTGATATCGGCCGACCACGCATGCGGCGGCGATGCTGCCTGCCAGGAACAGGAGCATCAGACCGAGCCCGGGCATTGCGCGCATGACGGCGAGGGCCACGGCAAGCGAGCCGGCCACGTGTCCACTCGGGAACGTGTTGGCGCGAATCGTCAGGTGCTCCACCATCATCGACGCGGCACGGTGGACCGACCGATCGCTCAGCACGGCCTTGCGCTCGACCATCCAGGGCGGACGCGCCTGGACGATGCCGAGCGAAACAAACGATCCGAATTCCGCGGCGGTCACCAGCGTCCAGTACCAGTCAGCGAGCGCGCCGCGCCCGGTCCACGCGAGCGCGGCGAATCCTGCCGGGACGAGCACAAAACATCCCATGTATACGATTTCCAAATACGCCAGCCACGCGCGCGGCCAGTGCGAAAAGCGCGTGGCGGGATCGCCGAGCAGCCGGCGATCCCAGGCGATCAACCAGCCCTCGAACGACGGGGACGGATTCACAAAGAACCTGCCCGAAAGAAAATACCCGGCCAGGATGATGAGCGGCGGGGTCCAGTCGCGCACGAGGAGTGGCGCCAGTCGCGCAACCGCGACGACCGCGATACACGACAGCACGCCAATCGCGGTGATTTGAGCGCGGCGTGCCGCCGGCAATGGCCGCAGCCAGGCGATCGCGGTCAGGGCGGCGAAGTACACGAACGACACCCACTCGGACGATCGCACGTCGTGATGCTAACGTATTGGGGAGCCTGTCCGAGTCATAGCATGGGTCGCGCGCATGGGGCTTGCGAGGCGAGATCGAGGCGCGAGGAGGAGGCGATGCGGCACATCGGTGACGACGAGCAACGACGAGCTCGCCCGCAACCCCCATGCGCCCTCCGGGTTCCGGCGGCGCGCCGGCATCTGCGGCGTTGCCGCTCCTCGACAATGTCCCGCA
>Ga0114129_10002825_pt1 | contig 24234 bp, 16 predicted proteins | sample RhiMetdeltSRZDD1_FD_80071 | JGI IMG/M metagenome (GOLD analysis project Ga0114129, IMG submission 80071) | Populus rhizosphere microbial communities from Tennessee, USA - Rhizosphere MetaG P. deltoides SRZDD1 (version 2) (version 2) | ecosystem: Host-associated > Plants > Roots > Rhizosphere >...
ATTACGATGGTGACCGGTGTACGTTCTCGTTGGGCGCGTGAAATTTCCTTCTCCAGAAATTCAGTGAGATAACGCCGGTTGAAGGCATTCGTCAATGGATCATGGATGGCCTGTACCTGTAATTCATCACGGAGCTTGTTGATCTCTTCCAACTGTTTGATAAGCGCCTCATTTGCGTACTTGAGGTCATTTTCAAGCCACTTGTGTTCGGTAACATCGTGTGCCACGATCACACGTCCTGCCAATTGTTTGAGCTGGTTGTATAAAGGCGAGATGTTGATTTCCAGTGTGCGCGGAGGGTCACCGGAAATCTGGATTTCCTCGTGCGTCTCATCGGTTGTTAGAAAACGGTTGATCAGTTGCGGCCATTTTTGAAAGACTTCCAACGGGTCTTTGCCGATAATCTCTTCCAGTGACTTACCCACGGCATTTTGCGCGGCCGAGTTGGCATCCAGCACACGGTCATGTGCGTCCACGACGAAAACCATTGCAGGGATATGTTCCAGGATCGTATGCCGTGCGATAGGAATTAGGTCGAAGAGACGCAGACCAAATACACCTGCGCTGAGCAGCATAGCGGTGATCGTAAAGGAAATAGGCGTAAGGTCTATGGGAACGGAGAGGGGCGGCATGATACGCGGCGCTAATTGATAGAACAAATTGACCGCCACCGGAATCAAGACAGCCCCCACCAGGACAGCCAATTGCTGGCGGTAGATGTTGCGATAATAGACAAAACGCCAGATGAGCACACCCATCCCCGCCAGGTTAAGGATGTAGGCCTGAAGCGCGGCAACCAGATACCAGGGTCCGCGTTCGATGACAAGAGGTCCTCCGCTTTCCACCAGCGGGCGGACCGAAGCATAATAGAGTGGAAACCAATCTTCTGAAAAAATGAAGAGCAAGGAAATTGCAGGAATCACAAAGAATACAGAGCCTGTGTAGCGGCTCAACCACTTATCCACCTGAGCATATTGCACCGTGAATAGAAACCAGAAAACGGGCACGGTCAGAATACCAAGATTTTCAAATCGCAGCCAAAAAATCTTGTTCTCTAAGGCAGGGAACACAGTGATCATAGCATAACCAAAGGCCCATACCGCCAGACCGAACAACATCCAAATCAGGGCATCGCGTCCAGGTGCAGCATGCCTGCGGTTCAACAGGATAGCAATTGCCGCCGCTAGAACTGCATTCAAAATCAGAACAATAACAAAGAGAGTCCACTGCGTGACCAAAGGAAGTTTGGTCTCCTTTCCGGAAAAAACGGGACAGTTCCGCGTCTGGTGTATTTTACTATGCAGGGAGGTGAATCCGCGTCAGCCACGGCAACATGTGACCAACGCTTCTGTAAGACGTGAGAATTTTATTTGCTTGTACGATCTACGCCGTTCGGTAATATCCCACATCTACCGAATAAACTTGGCCACGCTTAATCACCTGTTTGACCAAATTTGTCCCGTAGCGATAGCCCATTTGACGATAGTCAGGCACAGACAGGATCAACATATCGGCCTGCTTGCCCACTTCAATAGAGCCGATCGTGTCAGACCTGCGGACGGCATGCGCAGAGTTGATCGTCGCGGCGGCGATGGCTTGCGCGGGAGTCAGTTTCATGGCACGACACGCGAGCGCAATGACAAATTGCATGGACTCGTTCCAGGTGGTACCCGGATTGCAGTCTGTAGCGAGTGCAAGAATCGCATCCGCTTCGATGAGTTTGCGCGCCGGCGTGTAATCTTTCTCGGCAAGTCCAAAAGGGGTGCAAGGCAAAGAGACAGCCACCGTATCGGACTTGCCCAGGGCGGCGATGTCAGCATCGGAGGTTTTGACGAGATGATCGGCAGACGCCGCGCCCAGCTCGACGGCCAGAGAGACGCCGCCGAGATTGTCGAACTCGTCCGCGTGGATCTTGATCGGGAATCCCAGCGACACAGCTTTGGTCAGGATCTGACGCGACTGTTGAAGGTCAAAGGCTTTGTCCTCGCAGAAGACATCCACAAAGGGCGGAGTCCGGCGCGGCGCATGAGTTTCCCACCATTGGCAAAGCATTGGCAACATCGTCTCGCAGACCAGATCGGTGTAGCCTTGAGGATCGTCTTTATATTCGGGCGCGATGGCATGCGCGCCGAGGAAAGTGAAGGCCAGGTCGATCGGCGTTTCATCGTCGAGCGTGAGCAGGGCCTGGAGCAAGCGGAGTTCGGTGGCAGTCTGCAGGCCGTAACCCGTTTTGGCTTCAACGGTGGTGGTACCATGCGCGAACATCCGCAGCAGGCGCGGACGAGTCTGGGCGATAAGCGATTCGATCGAAGCCGTCCGTGTCGCGCGGACCGTGGAGAGGATGCCGCCACCCGCGGCCAGGATGTCGAGATAGGCCGCGCCGGCCATCTTCATTTCAAATTCGTTGGCACGGTCACCCCCCCAAATGACGTGTGTATGCGGGTCGATAAACCCCGGCATGAGGACACAACCGCTCGCATCGAGAGTCGGTTCACCGGGATACGCAGCTTTGAGTTCGTCAGTCTTGCCAACCGCGACGATTCTTTCATCGCGCACGACGACTGCACCATCTTCGAGGAGGCCGAGCGAGCCGAGTGTATGGCCACGCTGTGGTCCCCCGGCAAGGGTGAGGAGTTGGGAGGAGGAATGAATGAGCATATTAGAGAGTAGAGGATAGAGAACTAGAGATTGGCGGCTTAGCAAGGTAATTTAACCACAGATGAGCACAGATGAAAACAAATCAGCTACTTGACAGCCGTGCTATACTATTTTAACTTTGGCAACACGTTTCAGAATCGGAGTTCATAAATGGACAACAACCTCCTGGACAAGTTGAAGGGAATCGACCCTGATATTCTTACCGAGGTTGTGCGACAGGATCAGCGCAATCTCTCCTTTGAAATCACCAAGTGGTCCGTGAAACGCTTGAGTGACAAAGGGGTTATTAACCCCGATGGTTTGTGGCTTTTTAGCGGCGAAGGAAATGATCATGGTAAATCGAGGCCCTGGTCAGTAGTGCTTAAGATCCTCGAACGCCAAGAGCAGGATGTCCCCCTCAGTGACTTGTGGTATTGGAAGCGCGAACTATTGTTGGTGCAGTCTGGGCTAATAGAGAATCTACCGGGACCAGTGAAAGCTCCGCGTTTCTACAAGGTCGAGGAAACTCCCGATGGTGCCTGGATTTGGCAGGAACACATAGTAAATCACCGTACCATTCCTTGGTTGCTGAACGATTATGCCTTTGCCGCTCGACAACTCGGATTTTGGAATGGCACGTATGCACTTGGAAAACCTCTCCCTGCTGAACCTTGGCTAACGCGGCAACATTATCGTTCCTGGTATACCCATACAAATCCCGAACAGGATTTTCAGTTCCCACTTAATCAAAAGTACATTTTTGGCGAAATCCGTAATCGGTATGACCAGGTTTGGACAGACCGTGAGATATTTTACCGTGTCTTGGAATCACTGCCACAGACTTTTTCTCACTTTGACAGCCAGCGTCGAAATCTATTCATCCGCAAGGGCAGCGATGACCAGGATGAACTTGTCCTTGTGGATTGGGCAGTATGCGGCTTTGGTCCATTAGGAGCAGAATTATTTTCTCTTATTGGGATGAGTGCAGCACTCCTCGAGTGGCCTCCTTCTGAGGTGGAACAGTTAGATAAAGCTGCTTTTGGGAGTTATTTGCAGGGCCTGAGCGAGTCGGGGTGGTCAGGGAATATAGATGTTATCCGTCTTGCTTACACTGCCTGGATTTCCGCATGGTTCGGCGTCGTATTTCCGAATATTACGGCATTATGGTGTACTCCCGATTTCCATTCATATGCTTTACAGCAATTTGGTTTTGTAGATGAAGAACTGTATTTGAAATGGCTGCCTCTTCTGCCTTATTCTTTGGATTGCGCCGATGAGGCTCGATCATTGATGAAGAAATTAGGCGCTGAATAAAGGAATTCAGCAGCATATGCCCCACCCTCTTATCACCCAATTACGTTTTACACGCAGTGAATTTATGCGCGCGGTCAAAGGTGTCAACGATGAGGATGCCCGCACACGCAGCCTGCCGATGAACTGCATTAGTTGGAATGTTGGGCATCTGGCCTGGCAGGAGCAGAGGTATTTTCTGGGTTTCGGGCAGGGGAAAATCCTCTTCCCAGAGATCGAAAAGAATTTTGCCTACGGCGCACCGGCCAGCACGCCACCACTCAAGGAGATGCTCGCCGCGTGGAAGGCGATCACGTCCGCGGCGGACCCCTGGCTCGATACACTGACCTCTGCTACATTGCAGGCACATCCGATCGTCAATGGCAAACCGATCGCCCGCATCAACGGGAATCTGCTGCAACGCACCATCTATCATTACTGGTATCACATCGGAGAGAATCTCGCCATCCGCCAGCAATTGGGACACAAACGCCTGCCGCAGTATGTCGGGAATATCGATGATCAGGCACCCTATCGCCCGGAGAACCAAGCAGGAAAATAACAGAGTCAGGCCCCTGATTCTCTCGGAGCAACAGACAGAAAAGTAAAATTCGTTTCGCTGACTCCATCTTCAAAGAAGAAGATGTGATACTTTATTGGTTGTATCAATTTCATCGGACAATTCAGGGATCAATGGACGGCATATGAAAAACATGCAGAGTCCTTCGCACGCCGCGCGGGCCAGCCACCGAATTGGCTTCATCTCCACTCGTTTTAATAGTACAGATGGCGTTTCGTTGGAGACACGCAAATGGGCGCAGGTTTTGCAGGGGATGGGACATAGCGTCTACTACTTTGCGGGTCAATCTGACCAGCCAAAGGACATCAGCTTTGTGGTACCTGAGGCGCATTTTCAGCATCCAGATGTTAAGGCTATTGCTCAGATCTCATACAAATCCAACAAGAGACCTCCAGAGATTACCCATCAAATCCATAAACTGAGGGGCCATCTCAAAGATCGTCTTTACAAGTTCATCCAGAAATATGATGTTGAATTATTGATTGTCGAAAATGCCCTTTCAATTCCTCTGAACATCTCTCTGGGCCTCGCGCTCTCCGAACTGATCGCCGAAACGAATATGCCGGTCATCGGTCATCACCACGATTTTTTCTGGGAGCGAAAACGATTCCTGGTCAATTGTATCGGCGATTATCTTGAGACGGCCTTCCCACCGCGCCTGCCCAGTATCCAGCATGTAGTGATTAACTCACTGGCTGCATTCGAAATGGGAAAACGACGGGGCATCAATGTTACGGTCATTCCGAACGTAATGGATTTTGACAATCCACCCGCTCCATTGGATGAATACACGGCGTCGCTTCGCGCGGACCTTGGAATTGATCGTGATGAATATTTCTTTCTTCAGCCTACGCGTCCCATCCAGCGTAAGGGCATCGAATATGCCTTCGAATTAATTCGCAGGTTGGGAGAAAAAGTCCGCCTGGTCATATCCCATGCGGGTGGCGATGAAGGCAATGAATACACAGAGCATATCAAGACATACGCCAGACTGCTCGATGTGCAAGTCAACTTAGTGTCCAATCTCATCAGCACTGAACGTGGCACGACCCAAGATGGACGCAAAATCTATACCCTGGGTGATGTATATCCTCGTGCCGATCTAGTGACAATTCCGTCACTGCTCGAAGGGTTTGGCAACGCTTTTTTGGAAGCTGTTTATTACCACCGACCCATCTTCATCAATACCTACACCATTTATTCGATCGATATCAAACCAAAAGGATTCCGGGCTGCTGAATTCAGCGGCTTTGTCACCGAAGAAACAGTTAAATATGTTCGAAAAATTCTGAAAGATCGAGAATTCGTGGAAGAAATGACCGAACATAACTATGAACTGGGTAGGCAATACTACTCCTTCACGGTTCTGGAGCAGCAACTGCAAGGGTTATTGCATGCTTGTTTTAGTCGTCAAAGGTAAGGGCGGATTCGAAACTTCCTTACCAAGTCAATCACATTGTCCTTTATTTTTGAGGTTGATACCAATCTGAAAAATGGCCGCTGTCTGTGCCAGCGCAGGAACCTGCGGAGATTTGCGCCATGCTAAAGTCTTTCAGGCTCAAGACCAAAAAGCAGTCGTAGCGGGAAAAGATCAAATAGCCGTCATCAGACCAGGCTGGGAACGAATCGTCCGCCTGTGGATGGTTGGTGAGATTCTGTTGATCGGTTCCATCCACGTTCATCATATAGATTTCGTAATCTCCAAGCTGCCCGGTGTCATATCCGGGAGGAACGAAGTCTGGAAGTGTCGGCCAACCATCGCGATTGGACTGGAAAGCGATCTGTTTGCCATCCGGCGACCAGGCAGGTAACTTATTCTCGCCCGCTGAGTCGGTGATTTGGGCAGGCCCGGTACCATTGGCATTCACGACGCAGATCTCGAAATCACCAGTGCCCGTGGAAAATATGCGCCCTAAGCTGCAGTGAAAGGCAATCCTTTTGCCGTCGGGTGACCAGGTTGGATATTCAAAGATGCCGCGAAGATCAGTGACTTGCTGAAGAGAGGAGCCATCCGGATGGGTGATCCAGATGTTGGGGTTTCCGCTTTCATCCGCCAAACGTTCCAAAGTAAAATTGCATTTGTTATTTATATGGTATAAAAATGATAAAGTATTCGTTCGATAAGAATCCTTCGTTATGACAAACAAAATCCTTCTTCGCGACGTAATCGAATCTGACTTGCCCATTCTCTACGAGCAGCAACTTGACCCTGACGCGACAGCGATGGCAGCCTTCCCATCTCGCGATCGGGAAGCTTTTATGGCACATTCGGCGAGGATCATGTCAGATGAGTCGGTGATTTTCAAGGCCATCGTGTTCGATGGTGAAGTAGCAGGGAGCATGGTGAGCTGGATCATGGAGGGTGAACGGGAGGTTGGTTATTGGCTGGGAAAAGAATATTGGGGCAAAGGCATTGCCACACAGGCGCTGTCCGAATATGTGAAGATCGTGAGGACGCGTCCCCTGTACGCACATGTGGCCAGACATAATATCGGCTCACGGCGAGTGCTTGAGAAATGCGGATTCAAGGTCATCGGGGAGGGTAGCTATATGAATCCAGCCGGTACAGAGGTGGAAGAGTTTATTTTGAAACTGGACAACAACTGATTTTCACAACAAAGTAGCATACAATGAAAATCATGGAACGCACCTTCTCCGGCGACGCAGACCTGCGACAGATGGCAGAACTTGTCCATCAATTCCCAACGGAAAATATCCACATTGTGGACCTACCCTATCGCTTAAGTACATGGTCCGTTGAATATCCCAAAAACATCCGCCTATGGACCGATGAACATGGCCAATTAATGGCGTGGGCGGTTTTGCAAGTCCCCTTTTGGAAGATAGACTATGCCTACAATCCAGAATTTCATCACCCGCTTCATGCTCAGATTTTGAGATGGGCAGATGAGCAGGCCTGTAGAATCGTCGACACACCCAGCGGACATCCAGCCTGGTTTGTAGCAGTGTTGGCAAGTCAAACAGACCGCATTCACGATTTGGAAGAGATTGGCTTCACATCCCAGGAAAACGTCGGTGAAAATTCGTGGACACAAGTGTTGATGGAATATTCCATGCAAGTGACCGATACAATAAATCTGGCAGATGGATTTCACATTCGCCCGCTCAACGGCACGAGCGAAGTGGAAGCCTATGTTGATTTACATCGGGCCGTCTTCGAAAGTAAGAACATGACCGTTGAATGGCGCAAGCGTACGTTGCAGCGCCCGGAGTATCTCTCTGACTTGGATTTGGTCGTGGTGGCTCCCAATGGTCAACTCGCCGCATTCTGTATTTGCTGGTTGGCAAAGGATAACGATGGAATGATCAGAGGGCAGATCGAGCCATTGGGAGTCCGTGCAGAGTACCGAAGGCTGGGGTTGGGGCAAGCAATTCTTTCGGAAGGTCTGAAGCGGCTGCAGTCCCGACGCGCCAAACAAATCTACGTTCAAACAGATAATTATCGTGATGCCGCGTTCAAGTTATATGAATCGGCTGGGTTTCGAGTCAGTAAAAATATCCTCATGTATCGCAAGAATTACGCAGGAGCAGCAGGCAGGTGATTCCCGTGAGCACATTTCGTCAATTCATCGGCAGGATCAAACTCTGGTGGCGGGGGAAGAATCACGTCGTCGGGTGGAACATGCCCCCCGAGGAAGCGGTTTCGTTCATACGGAGACGCGGGAAAGTTGTTCTCACTTTCTATGGATATTCAGGGATGGGGTATGAAGATGAAGACGGAATGCTCAGGCGCGCGCAGGAGGTGTTAGCCCAGTATCGACCTGAAAAGACCCTGGTCGTGAGCGGCGCGACAAAGGTCGGGATAGGTGCTGTCTATCCACTGGCAAAATCCATAGGGTTCGAAACGGCGGGGATTGTCACCACACGATCCTTGAACGACACGGAGCGCATCAGCGAGGCTGTGGATCACATCTGTTTTATCCCTGATGATCAATGGGGCGGAAAATTACCTGAGTCAGATGAACTCTCTCCCACTTCGAGGGCGATGGTCGACTGTAGCGACATTTTGGTGGGAATTGGCGGCGGAGAGATTAGCCAGGCTGAAATGCTTGAAGGAAAGAAACAAGGCAAGCCAATTCAATATTTCCCCGCGGAAATGAATCACGAGACAGCCATCCGCCAAGCCCAGAAAAAGGGCCTGCCGCCCCCGGAGTCATTCTCGGCACCAGCAGATGATGTGTTCGGGAAGTAATGGCAGAACATCATCATGCTCATCGTCTCATTCTGAAGTAAACAACGTGAAAACAATTGGTCTAATTGGCGGCATGAGTTGGGAATCGTCCATTGAGTATTACCGCATCATGAATGAGATGACCAAAGCCAAACTCGGTGGGCTTCATTCTGGGAAAAGCATTATGGTCTCGGTGGATTTTGCAGAAATAGAAATTCTCCAGCATCAAGGCAGATGGGCGGAAGCTGCGGAAATCCTGATGGAAGCGGCAAAAGACCTGGAAAATGGCGGTGCGGATTTTATCGTCTTATGCACGAACACCATGCACAAGGTGGCGGATGAACTGGAAGCCAGTGTCAAAATTCCGCTCCTGCATATTGCAGATGCTACCGCTCAACGGGTGAAAGATTCAGGCATCCAAAAGATAGGTCTATTGGGCACGCGCTTTACCATGGAAGAGGAGTTCTACAAAGGTCGGCTTTCACGGAAATACGGATTGAACGTCAGCATTCCCAATGCCGCGGAGCGTGAGATCGTCCATCGGGTCATCTATGAGGAGTTGGTCCTTGGCAAGATCGTACCGCGCTCGAAAGAGCAGTATCTGGGCATTATGGAGCGAATGGTCGATCAGGGCGCAGAGGGAATTATTCTGGGCTGTACGGAAATCGGACTGCTCATTCACCAGGAAGATAGCGAGGTCCCGCTATTTGACACAACTCGAATCCACGCGGAAGCAGCCGTTGAATACGCATTGAGGGCGGAGTGAGAGATTTACAACGTGTTCGCTTGCCTCTACCCTTTGAAGCGCGGGTACGAACCGAGCACCCGCAAAGTAACCGCGTATTCCCCCAGATGTTCGAGCGCGCGTCGGGTCGTCTCTTCGTGCGTCGCGCCGATGAAATCAATATAAAAAAGATATTCCCACGGTTTGCCCTGTAGTGGCCGCGACTCGATTTTGGTCAGGTCAATATCGCGCAAAGCAAACACGCTCAACGCCTTGAACAATGCCCCGGGTTGATTCTTTAGAGTGAACACTATGGATGTCTTGGCCTCCCCCGCGGGGAGGAGGGGTTGGTGTTGAATGGCAAGAAAGCGCGTGTAATTTTCCGTGTTGTCTTCAATGCCCTCTTCGAGAACTTGCATGCCATGCAACTCGGCCGCGCGGCGTGACGCAATCGCCGCGGTATCACGCGCACCGGACTCTTTGAGCATTTTCACACTACCGGCTGTGTCATACACCTGTTCGGCTTTGATGCCGTGCGAACGCAAATAACTCGCGCACTGTCCCAGCGCTTGTGGGTGACTGATGGCTCTTCGAATGTCTTCCTTTTTCACATCAGGTAACGCGATCAAGCAATGTCGCACCCGCAGCAGGTATTCGCCGACAATTTGCAAATCATTGCGCAGCAATAAATCGTAATTTTGGTGAATGCTCCCTGCCAGTGAGTTTTCAATCGCGATCATGCCTGCGTCACATTTCTGTGCATTGACAACCTCGAAGACCACGTCAAAGGATTCACAAGGAAGCGTGTCGATTTTTCCGAAATAATTGAAGACGGCCTGTTCGCTGTACGCGCCGGGTTCACCCTGGAATGCGACTTTCATGATCAATTTCATCTCCTCAAGTCCGACGATGGACCATGGACATCGGACGATATCGATAGATGGTCCTTGTCAATTATTCACCATCCGTTTAGCCCCACCAAAACGACATTGCAATTAGGGCATATAAACCAATCAACGCCACGCCTTCGAGCCAATTCGATTCACCGTCATACACAATCAACGCACTAAGGATGGCAGTCAGTGCCAATGCAACAACGAGTAGTGGCGGCAGGACCAGAGTCAAAACCGTAGAGGTAAAGAAAAATGAGAGTAGAACCAGGATAGGCGTCAGCGCGAGCGCAATTTGCAGAGAGCTGTTCAAGAGGATACTGATGGCATAGTCCGCTCTATTTTTGATTGCCAGCCGAATCCCAACGACATTTTCCACCGCGTTACCGGCAATGGCTACCAAGACAAGCCCTGCAAAAGCATGGGAGAGACCTAACGTTTCTGTGGCAGGTTCAAGAACTTCTACGAACCAATCGGAAACAAACGCGGCAGATATACCTGCAATAACCAAGGTGGAAATTACGCGTGCAAGAGGCCAGCGCGGCCCCTGCTGTTCGGTAGGATGCACCGCTTCTGTCATTGGACCACCCTGCAAGGAAAATGGGATACTTGCCAGGAAAAGAATCAACAACACAATTGCGCCTGCAACACTTAAAGGAATCTCGTGGGCAGCGGCCGGTGTATGCAATGAATAGGTGAGCGTGGGCATCGCCAAGGCCGAGACTGCTAATACCATGAGCACAACAATAGCACGTGGCGTTTCAGAATGAAATGTCTGAGTTCCGTTTTTCCGGCCGCCTAAAAAAAATGCCAAACCTAACATCAAAAGGCTGTTCGCCAAAATAGAACCAACTAAGGCAGATTGCACCACCTGCACCAATCCAGCCTGCAAAGCAAAAAACCCTACGAACAATTCAGGTAAGTTCCCTACAGCTGCTTGCAAGATGCCTGTCGCGCCAGGTCCCAAATAATTCCCCAGTTGCTCAGTGGCATGTCCCACTACGGTTGCCAATGTTGCCAATGCAACTGCGCTGACCCCAAACGTCAATACTGCACTGGCGTGCGTGGAAATCAAAACCCAGGTCAGGATGGTGACAAGTAAGGCACCGGCGACTGTCGTCCATTCGTTTTTCAGCAACTTTTGCATAATGGAGTCTCCCGCAGAGGATGAATCAGATTATACAGGACTCCTCAAAGCGAACGGCATGGGATCGCTCCTACTGCCGCTCCGCCCATTCGACAATCTTGCGAAAGCCCGTCTCAACCTCTTCGTCTGAGGCTGCGATCGTCATCCGAACAAATCCTTCCCCCTGGCCCCCAAACGCCGAACCAGGGACCAGCCCCACGCCAGCTTCATTCAGAATCCGCTCGCAGATTTCTACGGAGGTCGTTTTCAATGGACGAAAGTCCAGGAAGAAATAGAATGCGCCTTGCGGCGGCGTGACCAGCACCTTCTCGCATTCCAATTCACGAGATAATTGCAACACCAAGGCCCGGCGGCGTGCATAGGCCGCACGCATGTTGGCAGTCACTTTCTGAATTTCAGAATCAGTCAATGCAAATGCCGCAGCTTTTTGAATAAAGGGAGCTACACACGTAATGGAATTTTGCCCCGCTTTCAAGGCATTTTCGATCACCCGCGCGGGCGCGGCCAGAAAGCCCACTCGCCAACCCGTCATCGCATAGGATTTGGAAAGACTGTTCACAAGCAAAGTTCGTTTTTTTGCTTCATCAAATGCCGCAGCGGAGGTGGGTCGGTCACCATAATATAGACTTCCATATACTTCGTCGCTGACGATCCATAGATCATGTACTTCGGCAAAGTCTTGCAATCCCTGCAAATATTCACGCGTCGGATATGCACCCGTTGGGTTCGACGGATAGTTCAATACGATGACGCGGGTTTTGGGAGTCAAAACCTTTCGCCAAGCATCGAAATAAGGGATGAAACCATTCTCGGCCGGAGCCGGTACACGAATCACATTTCCACGCAGCATGATCGCCATATTGGCATGAGTTGCCCAGGAAGGGTCCGGAATCAGCACGTCATCGCCGGGATTCAAAATGGATTGCATCGCCAAATAATAGGCATGAATCCCACCGTGTGTGACCATAATTTCAGAGTCAGACTCATAGGTCACGCCCTCGTCCCGCAGAAGTTTTGCAGCAATGGCCTTTCGCAACTCCACGGTTCCGATCGCGGGACCGTAATGGGTTAATCCACTTTGCATGGCTTTGAGAGCAACCTCAATCACGGAAGGATGCGTGTTGAAATCCGGGTCACCCACCTGCAAACCGACAATATTCTGCCCACTGGCCTTGAGCGCGTTGATCCGATCAGATTGTGAAACGGTAGGCGACTGACGGATGAGTTCAAATTGCTCGTTGAGATTCATGAGTTTTCCTGGAAATAAGATTTGTGCATTATACCTATTTATCGTCATTGCGAGCCCGAGCGACAGCGAGCGGCAAAGCAATCTCCTACTGAGTTGGGGATTGCTTCGTCGCCGCTACGCGGCTGCTCACAATGACAGAAATGATTAGCCCCCGCTTTTGCGAGGGCTGGTTCTATCAAAGTGCTTTCTTAGCTTCTTCCAGCACTTCCGCGTAGTCGGGTTCCTGACCGAGGATGGGAATATAGTTGACATAAGTCAGTTTGCCTTCTCGGTCAACGATAAAGACCGCACGCCGAAAGAAGCGGCGTTCCTTGATGAGCAAACCATATTTCAATCCAAAATCGGCCTCGAGAACGTCTGAGACCAGCTTTACCCTGTCCACTCCGGCAGCCGCGCACCAACGCTTTTGTGCGAAGGGAAAGTCGGTGCTGACAACATAGATAACAATATCATCGCTGAGGCTTGAGGCTTCCTCATTAAAACGGCGGGTCTCAATGTCACAGGTTTCTGTATCAATGGAAGGGACAGCACACAGAATAATCACCTTGCCCCGCGAGTATTGGAGAGGGTTGATGGGCTTCCAACCCGGCAGCATAGAGGTGAACTCAGGCGGGGTCTGACCCACTTTTACATCCTCACCCAAGATGGTGGCGAATTTTTCGCCCAGTTTAAAGAAATCATTGCGTTCGGTGGTCATTACTCATTCTCCTTCGAATTGCTTCCGGTATTAAACCACACTTGTTACAAGTCATGGAACAGTCTGTGGCAGGTTAGTGAAGAGTAACCTGGCAGAAGTTGCCATCACACACTGGCCTGCAGTGCACGACAATCTGTTCGAGGCTGAAATTGATACCGCCCCACCTCTGCTGGGACAACGGCGGTTTGAAATGTATCCAATTCCACCTCCTCAAAACCAGCTTGCAACAAACCTTTTCCATCGATAACCGTGATGGCATGAAAGGACTCGCCTTTCGTGTCCAAATCAATGGATTGTGTGCTGGCCGAGAGCAGTTCGAGTGTGAAGTAATCACATTGCACAAGTACATGCTGTGTGCCATCCCCGATGGCAGGCATAGGCGTGATGGGGGCTGTGAAGTCTGCCTGCGTCACACGAATGGACTTCTCGATATGCAACGGCCGTTTTTCGGTCGCTGGGCGCCCCCAATCATAGACGCGATAGGTCCAATCGGAGGTTTGCTGCACTTCGTAGATTAACAGACCTGGCCCCAGCGCGTGCAAGGTACCGGCAGGCATGAAGATCGTATCGCCCTGTTTTACATCCGCGTATTGCACATGGTCAATAACTTTTCCATTGCGGATGGATTCCGCGAGCGCTTCCGGTGACGTGTTTGGTTTCAGTCCTCCGATCAATTTGGCATCAGGCGCTGCGTCCAAGACATGCCACGCCTCTGTTTTGCCGAATTGACCCAGACCTTCCAACTCCACTGCCTGCGCGTCGTCCGGATGTACCTGCAAAGATAACCATTGCGCACAATCCAATAATTTGATGAGCAAAGGGAAACGCGTCCCGGTACGGGACATGGTTTTCGCTCCCAATAACACTTCGCCAAATTGCGCCGCAACTTCACCCAAGGTTTGGCCTGCCAACTGACCCGATTCGATGACATCCTCCTCCCACACCACCCAGGCCTCGGCAGTGGGATAATAACCGGGGCGCAGGCGTTCCCCACCCCAGACGTAATCACGATAGGAAGGAGTCAGTTTGAGGAATGAGTTTAGTTTCATGCTGGCAACTTCTTGTCAGTAGAAGATTAGCTCAACTGATAATACCGCCGAAGGTGAGCAAGGCGATGGGCATGAGAACCCAACCCATCAGCCTGTGGATATGTTTGTAGATCCCTGCGAATCTGCGATCGGGTTTTGGATCCCATTTGCTGGCAATGCCAAGGTCAATGTAGGGCAGGAACAGCGCAAAGCTGTACAGGATGGGATTGTATGGCGGCCTGGCTTCACTATCGTCGAGGATGACCATGTCCTCTTCGCGCCGAAAGACGATGGCACCAATGGCAATGACCAGCGCGCTCCAGATGAAGGCAAAATCGGGACGCTGACCGTAGCCAGAGAAAATGTAGAGGAACCAGGACCACAACCAGTGTCCGAACTGACCCGGGAGGATTTGATCCCGTTCGCGCTTCTTACGACTGAGCTCCACTTCGGCGGCCCAGGCTGGCTGGCCCTTCTCCGTCAGAAATTGTGAGAGGGTGCGGTACGCCTGCGGGCTGTAAGCAGATTCTTCCACCATCCTTAATAACGCGCGCCAGGTGCTCTCATCAAGTTCCTGATCCTCCCACTCCTGGCTGACTGCTGAATAGGTTACCAGTCCAATGTCGGAATAGGTCATGCCACGCAGGTTGAAGGACTTGGGATCCGTCGGCCATGCAAGGTGATCGTCCAGGGTAAAGAAGCCCAGGCTGGCATTGCTCATGTCGAGGGTCTGCTTCACAGCCACTTGAATGAAGGTTGTGGAGTCCTGCACGGTCAACCCCTGGGCAATGAACTCGTTAGTGGTCACATCGGCCATGTTAAAATCGCCGGCCACGGTGGTGGAGGAAAGCTTGATGAACGCAAATTCCTGATTATCCCGGCCAGAGAGGCTGAGGTCGCCAAAATCATTGTGCTCCAGGCTTATACCAGCCGGAGCAACGAAACCGACCAACCGGGTATGACCACCCACAGCGGCCAGGCTTACAGTAAATGGATCGTCAAGCGTGTTATACGAAGCGCGGGTCAGATCAAAATCGTGAGTGGCCTGCATTCCTTCAAAGTCCACACCGCCATTGAAGACGGCCTCTGCAAAATAGGGCCAGCCCACCGTCGTATATTCGAACGAGAAGTCCTGGTTGAAGGTCGTTCGATCGAAATCGAGGAAACGTTCCACCGCAAAATAGTTGAAGTTGGCCTTGCCCTCGAAGACCGCGCCGGTGAAATCGGCATCTCGGCTCACGATACCGCTCTCGAAGTTGACGTCGCCTTTGAAGACGGTCCCCTGAAAATCGGCCAGGTTGCCGACCCGCACATTCCTGAAGTTAGCGTTTTTTTCAAAAATGGCATTCCCAAACTTTACATCCACCAGAAACTCGGCATCCTCCAGCAGCGCCTCGCCTTTGATAACCGCATCGACAAACTCAGCCGTCTGCCCAACTTGAACCTTCCAAAGCTCAAAGGGCGCGGTGGTGCCTGCATCCGCCTTCACGCCATTGAACTGCGAGCCTTTCGCCAGCAGGCTACCGCCGATGGTTGCGTCAAAAAGTACAACTGCACTCTCGTACGTGGTCGTGTAAAGCGCCAGATCACCGGTGACCTCCATACGCCCCATCTTGACCGCGCCGGTCACGGTTGAATCGTACATATTGAAGGCCTGGACTTTAGCGCGTGACATTTCAATCCGCCCTATGAAATCACAATTCCAACACTCGACATTGAAGGGTATGGAGATTCCTTCGGCCCTTAGATCACCCAGAATGGTTGCATTGTGCAATTTGAAAAAGGGGATCGCTTGAAACTCAGGGTCCTGCCATAATGCAACAATAAAATCTGCACCGACGGTGCGTGCTCTGGAACCCGCAAATGCCTTGGAAAGATCTGCATCGCCATCCACCAGAATTTCCGTTCGAACATATTCCTCCGCCTCAGGATTGACTGTCAAATCCTGTAGCGGCGGACTGGCTTTCACGCTGGTGGTTGGCATACTAACCACCAGTAGAATCACTATTATAGAAACAAGCGTATCCAAAAACCTTTTCATGACAACCTCTTTGGAGGGCAGAAACTGTGGATACGACCTCCAAAACCTTGAAATAGTTTACCAGAAAGACAATGCAAAGTGCATAAAGTACCAGCCCCTGGAATCCAGGGCGGTCACACCATTGATACAAACACTTTTTGACGAGAGCCGATGCTCTCTATAGGCTGGGCAGGTTAAATAACCCATTGTTCTTCAGTATGATGAGTTATTCCTGAGTCATCCCCAAAAGGAAAGAGACTCCCCGACTTGGGAGTCTCTTCCTTGGGTTGTATCTTTCTATTTTACAATCACCCAATCGCTTCCACTTCGTCCAAATACTTCGGGAGAATACATCTCTTCCGCTTTGGCAGGCGGAACGATGAACGTCCCCGGTGTAGTGGCACGCGCTATGTAAGTATATTCATAGACTCCATCCCACAGCAAGGAGGTAAACGCCTCGGCGCGGTCATCACGCATGTTTTGATGTTCATACCACGGCCCCCACCACCACCAACCGTACCGATACTCAGGACTGGTGGGGTCCTGTGGAATATTTTGCGAGACCGCCAGAGCCGGGTTAATGATCTCCAGGCCAGCGGGCAGCGGATCAACCAAAGCGACATGATACCGGCGATTATCGGCAACCATGGTGATCTTGACGCGCACACGCGCGCCAGCTTTGATGTGCCAGATGCCGTCCTTATCCTGGAATACATCTTCGGGATCGTCCACGCCTTCATAGCGACGTTGGATAACGAAGCCCATATCCAAGGCATCTAGATCCAAGTCTGTGAGGGCATATTGCATGCCCAACCGATAGTAGAGGCGTCCGGGACCATCCTTGCTCAGGATCAAATCCTGTGTCCCACCGCCCGCAAACGTTTCCGAGAGAACGTAGTTCATTGGGATGAGCGTCTCATGCAGATCGGTTGTCCGTCCGCGGAATTCATTACTGCCAGCATAGGTATTTCCCAGCCAGAGGCGCGCGACAAAATCCGGCGTCTGCGCTTCATACGTGTTGAAATAACGGTCCAGAGCCAGCAGTACAAAGACATTTTCCTGCGTATTTTCCCAGCGGCCCTTCTTGCGATGTGCCAGCAGTCCGTTGACCACTTTGGAAATCAGATCACTTTGCGGGTTATCTTCCATCAAGGCATCCAATAAAATCGAGTCGGTGCGGCGGTCCGAGCTGAGCAAAAGGTACGTTTGGTCGTCGTAGTAGGTCGTGAAGTTTGCCGCGCCGGCTGTTTCCACCACGTGATTATTCACGTACAACCGAATGGCTTCCAATTGGCTGTCGTCATCAATTACCGGCCATAGCCAGCCGAGGGCTTCCATGGAAAGACTCTCCAGCCCCGCCTCGTTCAAGAGGCGTTCAGCCTTCGCGGCATCGCGGTCACCGGTCAAATTGCGGACGTAGAGCGCATACGCGCTGAGCGTCCAACGCGTTTGTTCGCTGTACCAGGAGGGATAGTGACTCTCGATATCACGCAGGTAACTCAACGCATTCTGCTGCATATCGGCAGGGACCTCAAATCCCTTCTGCTCGGCGCGGAACAGCGCATGAGTTACATGGATGGTGTTAAAGGGAATAGACTCGAAACCGCGCCGCCAATAGGGGAATCCGCCATCGAAATTTTGCAGCCCTTGAAGGCGTTCAATATCGCGGTCGACGGCTGCTTCCATTTCTTTGGGTGAGGGCAACCCCTCGGCTTTGAAGGCTGTCAATACATCGCGCAAAGAGGCTACCGCCAGAATCCGCGACGCTAATTGTTCGGAACATTCGAACGGATAGGAGACAAGATATAACACGGCATCGGTCAATGCCTGCAACGCAGTGGAAGATGTACTGACTTCCAAACCGCCGAACTGTGGGAAGACATCCGAGGGATAAAGAATTGACTGGGCAGTGGCGCCCTCATCGATCACACCATAGGTGGCAAACGCCTCCGTGGTCGCGGGTGTATAGACCGGCAATTCCACCGTTGCGGCATCGGCGTAATTCCCGGATATCGCTGCGATCTGAACACTTACAGTTCCTGCCATCATGGTCGCGGCTGGGAAGCGCACCTCCACGCGGTCATTGGCCGGGACGGTCACACGCAGACCGGCATTGTCAAGTTGAAGGTTCGCAGCGCGGGCAACCACATCCACAGTCATCGCCAGGTCGGTTTGATTTTGGAGGACGACCGGCAATTCGAACTTATCGCCAAAGTTGAGGAAGCGCGGAGCAGAAGGACGTACCATCAATGGCAAACGCGCAGTTATGTTCGACTCGCCTGTGCCGAATTGATTGCCTGTTTCATCCACCGCCACCACCATGACCCGGTAACGGGTGAGGTTGTCTGGCAATTGGATCGACACCCGCGCCTCGCCATTAGAACGAGTGCGTACACGGGGAGCAAATGTCGCCAAAGGATTGAAATCTGTGCGCACGTTGATGGGCGACTGTTGATTTTGTTCTCTATTGAGCATTGATTCTTCCGCCGCAGGAGCTTCCGTGGCTGCGGGCATCATGGTCGCTTGGGGAGCGGCAGCACCTACTGCATCAGACACAAGAGATTGACGAGCTGCTTCTGCCTGAACCAGCCGCGGGTCAGCCAGGATAATGCTGGCGCGGCCGTAAACGCTCGCGACATACGAAGGGCGATCCGCATAGAACACGCTCAACGGGTCACTCAGTTGATAGTTGGTCAAAGCCAGGATGGCTTCATCTACGACCACGACTGCCAGTTCCGCATCAGAGACTGGCAAGCCTTTTGCATCTCTTACTGTAACCGTAAGTGTTGTTTCGCCGCCCGGTTCCAATTTGCTTTCATCTGGAGTTGCCTGCAAAGATAATGTGCGCTGTAATGGAGGGATGCTCAGGTTCAATTGCGCAGTCGCGTAAGCCGGACGCGGCGGCACATTGGCAAGAGGCTCACCCCGGTCATCGGTGCGCGGGGCAGAGCCGGCCAAATCTACTTGGATATTGAGATTGGGGATATGTTCTTCTTCGATTGGGATATCGAGCGTGGCAGACCCATCCTCAATATGGAAACGCGTCGTATAAAGAAAACCGCTGCGGCTGACGGTCAGCAATCCTTCGGCGGGCGTGAAGGGCGATTGCACGAGGATTTGTGCTGTGTCACCCGGTTGATAGGATTCCCTATCGGGGATGAGCGTGACTTTTTCCTGTTCTACTTTGCGGGAAGGGGGTTGCTCTCCACCGCTAACCCAGCGCGTGAAGCGGCTTTGATTCTTGCGGCCAAGTTCATCGCTCACGATGCCAGTGATCTGATAGCTTCCGCCAGGAGGCGTTTCAAAGGTACAGGTATCAGGCTCGGGCCGGGAGAGTGGCGTGCAGGTCTGCACATCCACCACTTCCTCGACCCAATTCCCATCCTTCAACTTCCATTCCAGTCTGCCTGCCGTGATCTCCACAGGACGATTCTCCACCACGTTGCCATCCAAATCGGTGACGATAAAATCGATTTTGAGAGGTGTGCCGCGCCCAACGAAGTAACGCGCACTGCGCAGGCCAATATACAGATCAGCCGGGTGCACCAGAAGTGTGGTGCTGCTGCTCCACGCCTGACGGTTCACATCCATCACAGTCGCCTGAGCAACCACGCTTTGAGGTTGAGGATCTTTGGCAGGGTCACCCTTTTGATTAAAATCGAGATCCAAATAATGAGTGCCCGCGGCATCGGTCTTGCCGGTGAATGTTTCAGTTTTACTTTCGCTAACCGGACCGGGCCCAAAATCATAAAACCACCAGGGCCGCCAGTTGCCAAATGTAAAATCGGGCCAGTTGGGAGGTGCGTAACTGCCCGGCGAAGTTGTCACCTGCCAGGTTACGTCTGCATTGGGCAAACCGCCGCCCGCATAATATATTGCTTCTACTGCTACAGTTGCCTGATCACCGACAAAATATGGACCGGTCGTTTCGTTGCGTGCATTGACTTCATACTCAGGTCTCCGAAATTCCTGGACCTGGAATTGATGGTAATGCTGAAGCCCGGCCAAATCACTTACATTACCCGCTACACTAAAATAAAGCTGGGCAGTGCCCAGATTAGTGACTTGAGGGATAGGGAAGATAAAGTCAAATCCGCCCAGCGCATTCACATCGGCCTGCCCATCGCCCAGTACATTGCCCTGTGGGTCAATGAGTTCATAGGTAATTGAAGTGAGTCCGTAAGCCAACCCCACATCACCGTTCTGCCTTTCGCCGATGCGCCGCAGCCAACCCTTGATGTGTACTTCCTCACCGGGACGATACATCTTGCGGTCGTCAAATACATACCAGCGCAACGTGTCACTTGGCATACTGGCAGCCCAGCCACCCTCTGACCAATAATAGGTGGATTGCGGCAGGATCGCCTGGTCCGCGCCTTTGCTGGCAACTAGGTATGTGGCACCTGTAGGAATATCAAATCGCACAACACCGTCACTTCCACTCAAGACCCTCGCGCTGCTATTATTCGGTTGAATAGCTACACCCTGCAAAGGCGAACCATCTCTGAGGTCGGTTGCCCACGCCACCATTTCGCTGTGATCATTGTAGGCATCCAGACCGATCTGCGTGATCTGCACCCAGGTGATGATCGTCTGTGAGAAGCGCCGCCACTTATCCTCTTCACTTTCGAAGACCTTTGCAGGCGGTTCGACGATCAAGACAAAATGTCCGAATTCTCCATTCAAATATTGACTCAGGTTGATGTCCACCTGTGACAGGGTATCCGCAGGAAGATCCAGGGCATAGTCTCTATCTTCCAGCAGCCGGCCAGGCATTCTGGATGGCACATCGGTCTGCTGCCAATTACGCAGATATTCCCTGAACTGAGTCCAATCATCTGGTTGAACCGCATAAATCTTCAACCGCAGTTTATCGTAATTGAGTGCATAAACGGAAAAGACTTTCTTTGAGACTGTGGGATCAAGCGTTAGAAAGGATTGCCTGGTGTTCACCAAAACGGAATCGGCTTTGCCCACTCTGAAAGTCAGCCGGGTATCAGCGCCCAACTGCTGACCGAAGCTATCCTGTAGTTTCCCCGAAACCGTGACCGTGTACGTGGTCTGACCTTTGGTCGCGCCGTTGATTTCGATCGTATTCCCATACACGTTGGCAGAGACGCCTGGGATTTCCGGTTCCACGCGCAGCATGCCCTCACTATAAAGGCTCACATCCAGTGCATTGTTGAAACGGATGTAAAAAGGAGTCAAGGGCGGGCAGCGATCATCGTACCAGGAGCAACAATGTTCATCGATTCTCAATGGTGCATAGGTCGAAAAAGCAAAAACCTGCGTTTCAGTCGTAGTGAGTGGACCTTCTGCAGAGGGTGTTTCCGGTCCAATGTCTATTGAGATGTTTGTTTCTGCCGGAAAAGGTTCTGTCGCGCGAAATGCCAGCCAGCGTCCTTCCGACGTATCCGTTACCAATTGGCTTACACGTTCATCCTTATCAATTTCAGCCTGGCTGGCTAATACAAGATCAACTTCCCGGAAATCTGCCCTAACCGCGATTGTTCTTAAGACAGCCTCCGGATTAATCCGTTGATCAAATGAGACAAAAAAGATTGGTTCAAGCGGTTGGGGAGAATTATCAGGATAAGTAGTTACTACTTTCGGCGGAGGAGTTTTAAATGTCCAAGTGACCGATTCAGCCAGTGCGCCGCCGTTGATCGATTTCGTCCCCGCCGGCACAGTTACCCGATATTCGGTTGCTTTGGGCAGGCGGTCGATCAATTCGGAATCATATTCAAAGGTCAGGGTCTTGGTTCCCAGCCAGCGCCACGTGCCAGGCAATGCTGGTTCGATTTGGGCAGGCACATCCAACTCGGCCAGGTCGCTCAACGTCCCAACTGGCACCATTGGCTGATTAAATGTAACGCTCACAAAGGGCGCGATTGGGATTTCACCTTCCGGGGCAAAACGCAAGACTTGAAGCGGACTCGCATCCACCGTCCCGGGAATTGGTCCTGTTTCGAGAGGTGGAAACACTTCTTTGATGATGTTACCGGGGCGCGGCGGGGGCAGAAGCTCCTGCGGCAGATGGAACACCGTCTGGTCACTCGGAGCAAGCAGCAGGTCCGGCAGACGCGAGAAGATCAACGCGATTTCTTCCGGTGAAAGCGGAGTCCCGTCTGCTAGCGGAGACATTTGCACGGGTTGCAGCTGCGCTTGTCCGGGACCCAGATCGACTTCCAGGCCATACGCATCAACCTGACTATCAGTAACGCCAGTTAGAGACTGTGGCAGGTTATTCATGGGAATCGTATTGGTACCCCCTGGCGTCAAACTGCCGCGCTGGAACCACCTATAAAGAACGATTCCGCTGATACACACCAGGAAAATAATTCCACCCCATGTAATGGAACGATGCCTTCTAAAAAGCTGCTTCAGTTTGTCTGCCATGGAAGTACCCTCCTTCCAACATCAGGACGTTCCAATGAATAGAAGGTTCCCGTTCAGAAGAAAGCAATCACCGCCCATTCGGTGACTTTGAGTAGGACGCGGTAGAAAAGTGCATGAGGCCAGGGAAGGGGAAAGACAGCCACCGTTTAAGTGGCAATCTGTCCCTTCGCAATTAGATTCACATACGCATATACCACTGTAATGATCATCACAATCGTAGCCATATAACCGGGTGCGGACGATCCATATCTTCCAAGCAAATAAGCTGCCAGGGCAGGCATGACGACGCGTGTAGCACTTTCAAGACCTGCGCTGAATCCCAACATGCCGCCTACTTCTTCACGGCTGACAGTCTTGCTGATGGCAGAGTTGATGACTGCATTAAATGAACCCGCGCCGATCGCCAATGGGAACATCGCGATCAACATCACTGGCACAGTTTGAGCAACCGCCCAGCCGAATAATCCAAGCGCCGCGAAAAGGATGAACGTAACCAGCAGGCTTGACTCCTTGAAACGCGCCGAAAGCGGACCGATGAGCCCACCCTGCATGATGACCAGCACGATGCCCACGTAGGCAAGAATATAACCGGTCTGTTGAGCCGTCAGACCAAATTTGTTCAGCGTATAGAGCGCAAAGACACTTTGAAAGGAGTTGAAGGAAACTGCAAAACCAACGCGCACCCAGAGCAACGGACCCGCTAACGGATGCTGTAACGCGGCCCGTAGCGCGCCAAATGATACGTTTGCTTTCTTTTGCGCCGTGAGCGCGGCGCGTCTTTCGAGTGTAAGTGATTCGGGCAGCCAGAAAAATACTGTCAGAAGGTTGATAAAGCAAAGACCTGCCGAAACAAAGGCAGGGACATCAAAGCCATACACGCTCAATGTGCCGCCGAGTGCAGGACCCAGAATAAAGCCAATGCCGAATGCGGCACCGATCATACCCATGCCACGGGCGCGATTCTTTGCATCGGTCACATCAGCGATATACGCTTGCGCCACGGAGATGTTCCCAGCCGTAAGACCGGAGAGGATGCGGCTGAAGAATAACATTCCCAGTGAATTGGCAAAACCAAGAATCAGGAATCCGATGAAAGTTCCCAAGATGCTGATGAGGAAAACCGGTCTGCGCCCAAAGCGATCCGAGAGTCGACCGAGAATCGGCGCGCCGATCATCTGCATGGCGGCATAGGAGGCGACGAGCAATCCGTTCTGGAATGCCGTCGCGCCGAAGGAATCGGCAAAATATGCCAGCAGCGGCACAATGAGCGCGAAGCCGAGCATATCAATGAGAACGATGAGTCCGACGTTAAGTAGGCGTTTGTTCATGTGTTTTAAAAGTGTCATTGCGAGAAGCCACGAAGTGGCGACGAAGCAATCTC
>Ga0114129_10002826_pt1 | contig 24234 bp, 22 predicted proteins | sample RhiMetdeltSRZDD1_FD_80071 | JGI IMG/M metagenome (GOLD analysis project Ga0114129, IMG submission 80071) | Populus rhizosphere microbial communities from Tennessee, USA - Rhizosphere MetaG P. deltoides SRZDD1 (version 2) (version 2) | ecosystem: Host-associated > Plants > Roots > Rhizosphere >...
CGGAGCGCCACGGCGTGATGGGCAACGATCTCTTGAACGCCGCCAACACCGTGATCGGCGCTCTCGCCGCCGTCTTGATGCTGAAACTTTTGTGAAGAAGCTCTCGGTCTACGTCGACTTCGCGCGACCCTTTACGCTGCTGCCCCCGGCGCTCGGCGTGGTGAGTGGCGCCGTGACCGCCTGGGGCGCGCACGGGACAAAGAGCCCGCTCACGAGCGAGCTGCTGCTGCCGGTGCTCTGGGGAGCGCTGATGGCGGCGGTGCTCAACGCGGCGAGCAACGCGATCAACCAGATCTACGACCTGGAGATCGACCGCGTGAACAAGCCGAAGCGGCCGTTGCCGGCGGGTGCGCTCAGTCTGCGCGAGGCGTGGGGCTTCACGCTCGCGTGCTTCCTGCTGGCGTGGGCGCTCGCCTGGCTCGCGGCGCCCGCGGGTCTCGAGGCCAACCGCGAGTGCTTCTGGATCGTGCTCTTCACGAGCGTCCTCGTCTGGGCCTACTCCGCGCCGCCCTTCCGCACCAAACGCCACGGCATCTGGGCCAACGTCACGATCGCCGTGCCGCGCGGGCTGCTGCTCAAGGTCGCCGGCTGGTCCACGGTCAAGACGATCCTCGATCCCGAGCCCTGGTTCATCGGGACGATCTTCGGGCTCTTCGTGCTGGGCGCCTCGACCACAAAGGATTTTGCCGACATCGAGGGCGACCGAGCCGGTGGTTGCCAGACCCTGCCGATCCTCTACGGCGTCAAGCGGGCGGCGTGGATGATCGCACCCTTCTTCGTGCTGCCTTTCGTGCTGATCCCGATCGGTGTGCGGACGGGCCTCCTGACCGGCAACCCGCTGCTGCTCGACCTGCTTGCGCTGCTCCTGGTCGGCTACGGCATCTACACCGTCTACCTGCTGGTGAGGAAACCCGAGGAGCTCGCGTTTACCGAGAACCATCCTTCGTGGACGCACATGTACCTGATGATGATGGTGGCGCAGGTCGGCTTCGCGCTCGCCTACGTGCTTTGACTCAGAGTCGGGGCGCCGCCGCTCCTGCGTTTTGCGAACGGACGTCGAGCTCGCGCAGGCGTTGACTCACGACGGCCCGCAGGACGTCGGGCAGCATGCGCACCCGTCCGACGGGGAGCTTCCAGTCGCGATCGAGGCCGAACTGCTCCTGCCAGAGCTCCTGGCGGGAAAGCTCTCGCTGGCTGAGCGTCTCGTCGAACGCGGTCGCCGCTTCCCGGGCACGCTGATACAACCGGCGTGCGGCCTCGACGTCGCCGCTCGCGCGGTATGCCTCCGCCATCTGGAACACGTGCCCGGGGACGCCCCACCACACGAGCGCGTCCCTGGGGTAGTCGCGGCGATGCTGGTCGTCGAGGATGTCGAGCGCGAGCCGGGGCTCGCCGGCGGCCACGTGGAGCGTGGCGAGCTCGCGGTTCACGAAGGTGCCCTTGACCCAGAGGTTCTGCTGAACCGCAGAGCGGACGCCTTCCTCGGCGACCAACCAGAGCCCCACGACGCTCGACACGAGAACGATGCCGGCGACCGACAGCAGCAGCGTTCGGCGTGCCCGGGCGAAAAGCGGGCGGCGCAGGATCGCGACACCCCAGAGCAGGGCCAGCAGCAGGAGCGTCGGCTTTGCCCACCAGGCGATTGTGAGGTAGGCCCGTAGCGGGAGCGAGAGAGCCTCGTTGAATTCCGTGCGGAACGCTGCGAGGGGCGGGACGAGCCTTGGCAGCACGATCAGGTTCGCGGCGACCACCAGAGCCACGACACCCGCGGCCATGAGCTCCGTGCTGTCGACATCGGCCTCGGGAGCGTGGCCTCGCCCAGCGGGCCCGGACGCCTGCGCGGCCGAGCTCAGCGCTTCGTCGAGCTCGATGCGGACGTCCGCCATGTCGTGCACGCGCCGATCGCGATCGCGCTGCAGGCAACGCCGCAGCAGCGTGCGGATCGCCTGTGGCGTTGCCGCGGGCAGCGCCGACCAGTCTGGCTCCTGCTCCAGGACCGCGGCCAACGTCTCGGTCCTCGTCTGTCGCCCGAAGGCGCGGCGCCGGGTCAGAACCTCGTAAAGGATGCACCCGAACGACCACACGTCGCTCCGGCGATCGACAGCCTGGCCGCGCGCCTGCTCCGGGCTCATGTAGGCCGGCGTGCCCAGCACCGTACCCTCGTGCGTGTCGCCACCCGACAGGGTGGGATCTTCCACATTGCCTGGTCCGGAATCGGCAGCGACCGCCTTGGCCAGGCCGAAGTCGAGCACCTTGACGCGGCCGTCGGGCGTGCACTTCACGTTCGCGGGCTTCAAGTCGCGATGCAGGATCCCGTTGGCGTGAGCGAAGGCCACGGCCTCGGCGATCTGTCGGCTGATCGACAGCGCTTCTCCGAGCGGCAAGGACCCCGCGGCGATCCGTTCCGCGAGCGTCAGGCCGGGCACCAGCTCCAGCACCAGCAGCCGTTCCCCCGAGGCTTCCTCGACTCCGTAGATGGTCCCGATACCGGGGTGATTGAGCGCGGCGAGCAGTCGCGCTTCACGATCAAAGCGAGCGAGCCGCTTCGAGTCGTGGCTCAGGGACGCGGGCAGGATCTTGACGGCTACTTCCCGACCGAGGCGGGTATCGCGTGCGCGGTGGACTTCGCCCATCCCGCCCGCACCCAAAGGCCCAAGGATCTCCAGAACTCCGACACGCGTACCGGGCAGCAGATCCATCTTGCCTCCCCACGAGCAGCGTGGCCGACGCCCGAGAGCCGCCAGGGCCTCCTGGGAAGCGAAGCGCCCCCGGCGGCACGAGCGGTGCGAGAGCCTATTTCGGCTCGGGTTCGTCGCCCATGCCGAAGAGCTCGCGCATGGTGGCTTCGTCGATCGGCACTGTATCCGCGAGCGCCTCGGTGGCGGCGGCCGCGACGGCCTTCACCTCCTCGGCCTTCGCCTCGTCGGCACCGATCGTCGCTTCGGGCTGCGCGGCAGCCGCCCCGGACTTGTGTTGGCCCACGAAGACCCGCGACGGGCGTGCCACGCGCCCGTGGAGCCGGTAACCGCGCAGCACTTCGCGCACCACCACGTGATCGTGCTCGGGGTCGGCGACCGGCTGCGTGCCGACGGCCTCGCTCATCGCGGGGTCGAACGGCAGTCCCAGCACCGGGATGCGCTCGAGCCCTTCCTGCTGCAGCGTCTGGAGCAGCTGGGTGCGGACCAGGATCAGGCCCTCGATCAGCGGGTTGCCCGCGTACGTCTGCTCCGCCGCCTCGAGCGCCCGGTCGAGGTTGTCGAGGATGTCGATGAACTTGAGGAGCAGCTTCTCGTGACGCTTGTTGAACCCGCGCTCGACGTCTCGCGTGACTCGATCGCGGAAGCCTTCGTTCTCGGTCTTGACCTTGCGATAGGCGGTGAGCACTTCGGTCAGGCGGTCCTCGGCGAGTCGGGCCCGACGCTCGAACTGCTCCGCCTCACCCGCCTCCGGCGGAGGCTCGAGGGCCTCTTCGGCGCCCGGCTGGATTTCAGACTTGTCGATTTCCGGCCCGTCGGAGTCGTCGACGGGATCCTGGCTCAAAAGCGCCCCCTGGCAAAGACCGTACATTATAGCCTTTACGGGCTAAAGGCGTTGAGATTAGGGTCACGATGTCCGCGACGTTCGTGCCAGTGGGGCCGGTCAGAATCAGATCACCGAGTGGGCCCAGGTAGTTGCGGGTATCGCTCTCGGCCAGAAAAGTCGATGCCGGCGCCAGCCCCAGCCGCATCGCGCGGGCCGTGGTCGTGTCGTCCACGATCCCTCCGGCACCGTCGCTTGCACCGTCCACTCCGTCGGTGGCCAGACTGGCCACGACCGCCGGCACCGGGAAGCCCTCGAGAGCCTGCGCCGCCGCCACCGCCAGCTCCTGGTTCCGGCCACCCTGTCCATGACCGCGGACGGTGACCGTGGTCTCGCCTCCGGCGAGCAGGCACACCGGGGCGGACGCATTTTTTCCCGCTTCGACCCACTCGCGGAGGATCGCCACGAGCACCCGTGCCGCCTCGCGTGCCTCGCCTTCGAGCCGCGTGGTGAGGACGATGGGACGCAGGCCGATCCGGCTTGCCTCGCGCGCTGCGGCCAGCACGCTGATGCGGCCGCTCCCCACGATGCGCGTGGCGACACGCCGGAAGCCTTTCGCACCCGGCTTGGGGGTTTCGGCGATGGCGCCGCGCGCGCCGAGCGCGAGCCTTTCCCGGACGGCAGCCGGCACGTCGCCGATCACGCCGCGCCGCTCGAGCACTGCCAGCGCTTGCGCAAAGGTGGTCGGGTCGGGCGCGGTGGGGCCCGATCCGATCGTCGAGAGATCGTCGCCCACGACGTCGGACAGGATCAGCGCGACCACGCGGGCGGGCCATGCCGCGCTCGCGAGACCGCCGCCCTTGAGCCGCGACAGGTGCTTGCGAACGGCGTTGAGCTCGTGAATCGAGGCTCCCGAACGCAGCAGCAAGCGGGTGGTCAGCGCCTTGTCGGCGAGGCTGACGCCATCCGCCGGAGCCGGCAGCAGCGCGGAAGCACCTCCCGAGAGCAGCACCAGCAGCAGGTCGTCCCGACCGAGGCTGCGCGCGAGCGACTCGACCTCGGCCGCGGCCTCGAGCCCGCGCTCGTCGGGCACGGGGTGCCCGGCGGCGAGCACGCGGACGCGCCCGAGCGAGGCCGCTTCCGTCGAGACCACGAGCCCGCCGCTCAGCGCCGAGCCCAGCCGCTCTTCGGTCGCCCGGGCCATCGCCACGGCCGCCTTGCCGACTGCGACGAGTGCGATGCGGCCCCGTTTCAGGGAATGGCGGAGCCCAGCGACTTCCAGGGAGCCGCCTCGCACACGAAGCTCCGACCGGACGAGGCGCCCAGGCTCGGCGGCGTGCAGGGCTCGTTGGAGAACGGAGGCTGCGGCAGCGCGCAGGCGCGCGCGGGGCGTCAATGCTGAAGCCGCGGGTCGCGATCGCTCAGCCGGCTCAAGGCATCGAAACTCTGCAGGACGCTCTCGGCCAGCTCGGGGAAGTGCTCGAGATAGCACAGCTCGTCGAGGCGTGCGCAAAACGCCCGGCAACGATCGGCGACCTCGCGATTGCTTTCGTCGAGTATGCCCGAGGCCTGCAAATGCTCGATGTGGCGCAGGAATTCCTCGCGGTAGAAGTTCGAGAGGGCCGACCGCTTCACAACGTCCATCCTGGCCTCCGGCGCCTGTGTTTACGTTTTTTCACGTTAGAACACAGTTTGAGGCATTGTCAAGGCGTCTTCATCCAAGGGGCAGGTGGGGCTCGGCGTTCAGGCCGAGGTCCGCGCGCACCCCGCGATGCAAGCTCAGGTATCCCGCAGCGGCGATCATCGCGGCATTGTCGCTCGTGAGCTCGAGCGGCGGGATGAAGACCGGCAGCCCGAGCTCGCGACCCGCGCGCTCGGCTTCACTCCGCAGCAGGCTGTTGGCAGCGACGCCGCCGGTGAGAATCAGGCTTTGCGGGCGGTGCGCCCGGGCCGCAGCGACGAGCCCGCGCACGAGCGCCTGCACGACCGCGCGCTGGAAGGATGCCACGAGGTCGCGCACCGGCATCGGCACCTCGGCTGGGTCGGCCACGGGCGGGATTCCCTCGCGGCGCACGTGCAGCAGCACCGCCGTCTTGATCCCGCTGAACGAGAAGTCGGCGCGCCCGTCCTTGATTCGCGCCACCTTGAACTCGACCGCTCGGTCGTTCGCGCCGTGCGCGAGCCGGTCGATCACCGGGCCTCCGGGATAACCGAGCCCGACGAGCTTTGCGACCTTGTCGAAGGCTTCGCCTGCCGCGTCGTCGCGGGTGCGGCCCAGCAGCCGGTGCGTGCCCTCCTCGGGCAGCGCGTAGAGGCTCGTGTGTCCGCCCGAGACCACGAGCGCGATCGCCGGCAGCGGGATGTCTCCGTGCGCGAGGAACGCCGCCGCGACGTGGCCGGCCACGTGGTGCACGGGCACGAGCGGCTTGCCGTGCACGAGGGCGATCGCCTTGGCGACCTGCAGCCCCACGAGCAGCGAGCCGACGAGCCCAGGGCCCTGGGTCACCGCGACGGCCGCGAGGTCCTCGAAGCGCGTCTTGGCTTCGCTCATCGCGGCCTCTAGGACCGGCGCCATCGCCTCGACGTGATGGCGCGAGGCGAGCTCCGGCACGACGCCTCCGTAGGCGGCATGGATGTGGGCCTGGCTTGCGACCACGTTCGACAGGATCCGGCGACCATCCTCGACGACCGCGGCCGCGGTCTCGTCGCAGGAGGTCTCGATGCCGAGGACGCGCTCCGCAGTCGCCCCCGGCATGCGGCGCCTACTTCGCGCCCGGAGCCGGTCCGGCGAAGCAGTAGAGGTTGGCGCGGGTGCGCAGATAGAGCCTTCCGTCGCCGAGGGCAGGCGTCGCGGCTACTTCCTCGGCGAGGTCCGAGACCGACACGAGCTCCTGCTCGGCGCCCGCTTTCAGGACGCTCGCGATGCCGCTCTTGCTCACGAAATAGACCTTGCCATCGCCGGCGACCGGCGAGGCGAAGTACGAGTCGACGGCATCGCGCAGACGCCCCTGCTTCAGGACCGCTCCGCTCGTCGGGTCGAGGGTCGTGAGGATGCCGCCGTCGTTGATCATGTAGAGCACGCCGCGGTAGAGCACCGGCGTCGGCAGCTGCGGCACGGAGCGACGGTGCTTCCACAGCAAGCCGCTCCGCGTCACGTCGCCCGCGAGGTCACTGCGGAAGGCGAGGAGACCGTTCTCCGCGCCCATCATCGCCTGGTTCGTCTTCCACTCGCTCTCGGACACGACGCCGTCGTGATCGAGGTCGATGAAGTCGAAGTACTCGCGGCTCACGGCGTCGGCCTCCGCCTTGGTGACGCGAGAGTCGCGGTCTTTGTCCTGGGCTTGACGCCAGTCGGCGTAGGACGGGAGCTTCGGCTGCTGGCCCGGCTCGTTGAGCGGGCTGCCGTAGCCCACCACGTAGACGGCGCTGCCGTCGAGCACGGCGCCGGACTTCATCTCCGAGGGCAGGCCGTTCGCGAACCAGACGGAAGCGCCCGTGCGCAGGTCGTAGGCATCGAGGCGGAAGGAGCCCGGCAGCACGAGCTGCGCTGGAGCGGGGGGGCGCTCCAGGATCACAGGCGTCGAATGCCCGGAGAGCGCCTCCGGGCGGGCCGCACGCCAGCGCTCGTCGCCGGTTTTCGCGTCGAAGGCCGCCACGAAGGAGCCAAGCGATTGGTCGCAGGCAAGCACCACCAGCCCGCCGGCCAGGATCGGGGACGCGCCCATGCCGTAGACGTTGTCGAAGGGCCCGAGCGGCCTGCGCCACAGCTCGCGCCCGTCGTGGTCGTAGGCCACGAGGCCGTAGTCCCCGAAGAAGGCCACGACGCGCTCGGCGTCGACGGCCGGGCTCGGCGAGGCCGGTCCGTTGCGGCGGTCGAGCTTCTCGTTGCGCGTGCGCGGCGCCTCGCGGCGCCAGAGCTCGCGCCCGTCTGTCCGGCTGAGGCAGAGCACCAGCAGCTTGTCGCCCTCGTATGCGGTGAGGAAGAGCCGGTCGCCGAAGAGCACCGGCGACGAGAAGCCGGGCGGCAAGGTCACTTTCCAGGCGGCCGTTTCCGGGGCGAGCGCGGACGGCAGCGAGCGGCCTTCGGCGATGCCCGAGCCGTTCGGGCCGCGGAAGCGGGACCAGTCCGAAGCGGCGAGCGGGGCCGCGGCGAGGAGCGCGAGGGCGGCGAGCTTGGCTCTCACGCTGCGACGAGCCTCGCCAGGCTGTCGGCGAAAGGAGGGCGCGCGACCCCGCGCTCGCACACGATCGCGGTGACGTAGCGGTGGGGCGTGACGTCGAAGGCTGGGTTGCGCACGCGCGCGCCCTCGGGTGCGACCCGGTGTCCGGCCACGTGGGTGAGCTCGAGCGCGGGCCGCTCTTCGATCGGGATGTCCTTGCCGGTCTGCGTCTGGAGGTCGAGCGTCGAGACGGGCGCCGCCACGTAGAACGGCAGGCCGTGTTCCTTGGCGAGGATCGCGAGCGGGTAGGTGCCGATCTTGTTCGCGACGTCACCGTTGGCGGCGATGCGGTCGGCACCCACCACGACCGCGTTGATCTCGCCGTGCGCCATCAGGTGCCCCGCTGCGCCCTCCGCGATCAAGGTGGCTTCGATCCCGTCCTGCATCAACTCCCAAAGCGTGAGCCGCGCCCCCTGCAGCCACGGCCGCGTCTCGTCGGCGAAGACGGCCTTGAGCTTGCCGAGCCGCGACGCGGAGCGGACGACACCGAGTGCCGTCCCATAGCCGGCCGTGGCGAGGGCGCCGGCGTTGCAGTGCGTCAGGATCCGCGCGTCCTGCGGCAGGAGCTCGGCGCCCAGGTCGCCCATGCGCCGGCAGGCGACGAGGTCCTCCTGCTGGATCGCGAGCGCTTCGGCGAGCAGCCCCGAGCGCAGCGACTCGCCACCCGAGCCGGCCAAGGCGTCGAAGCAGCGCGTCATCCTCTCGATCGCCCAGAACAGGTTGACCGCAGTCGGGCGCGTCGCGGCCAAGCTCGCGCACATGTCGCTCCACTCCACGCGCAGCGCTGGTCCCTCCGAGCGCGTGCCCTTGACCCCGAGCGCGAGCCCGAGCGCCGCGGCAACGCCGATCGCAGGCGCGCCGCGGATCGCCATGTCGCGGATGGCGGCGGCCACCTCGAGGTGGTCGCGGCAGCGCAGCAGGCTCTCTTCGGCGGGCAGGCGGCGCTGGTCGATCATCACCACGACGCCGTTCTCCCACGCGACCGTCGGGGACATCGTCATGCTCGTCGGCTCCAGCATATACCGAGGCCGCGGCTTACAATCCGAACCCATGGTCAGCGTCGAGCAGGCGCTCGAGATCGTACTGCGCGAGACGCCCGCGCTGCCGGCCGAGGAGGTTCCGCTCGAGGACGCGCTCGGCCGCGTGCTCGCGCACGACGTGGTGGCGGACCGCGATCTGCCCCCATTCGCCCGCGCGGCGATGGACGGCTACGCGCTGCGCGCGGCGGACGTGCAGCAGGCGCCGGCCGCGCTCGAGGTCGTGGGCGAGGTGCGGGCGGGGGAGTGGCCGACGCTCGTCGTGGAAACCGGCCAGGCGGCGCGGATCATGACGGGAGCACCGCTGCCGCAAGGCGCAACCGCGATCCAGCAGGTCGAGAAGACGCGCCCGCTCGACGAATTCCGCGTCACGATCACAGCCGCCGTGGCCGAGGGGCAGAACATTGCGCCGCGCGGGTGCGAGGTACGATCCGGGGACGTCGTGCTCGCCAAGGGACGCGTGGTCGACCCCGCCGCGATCGGGGTGCTCGCGACCGCCGGATGTGCGAGCGTCGGCGTCTCTTGCCGGCCGCTAGTGGCGGTACTCGTGACGGGCGACGAGATCGTGGAGGTTGCCGCGACGCCCGGCCCGTCCCAAATCCGCAACAGCAACGGTCCCGCCGTCGCGGCCCAGGCACGCCTGGCTGGAGCCGACGTCAGGCTCTTGGGCGTGGCGCCGGACCGCCAGCAGGCGATCGCGGAGGCGCTTCGCGCGGGGCTCGCAGCCGACGTGCTGCTCGTGTCGGGCGGCGTCTCGGCGGGCGAGTACGACCTCGTGGAGCCGGCTCTCATCGAGCTCGGCGCGACGCTCCTCTTCACCAGGGTCGCGGTCAAGCCTGGCGCTCCGCTGGTGTTCGGGCGGCTCGGGAAGGCGCTGGTCTTCGGCCTGCCCGGCAACCCCGTCTCGGCGCAGGTCTGCTGCGACCTCTTCGTGCGCGCGGCGCTTCTCAAGCTGCAAGGGGCGAGCGTCCTGTCCCGCCCGCGCGTCGGAGTCGAGCTCGCGGCGAGCGTCAGGAACCGCTCCGGGCGCAAGAGCCACACGCCCGCAAGCGTGCGTTACGAAGACGGCCGGCTTCTGGCCCGCCCGCTGCGCTCCGCCGGCTCGGGAGACCTCGTGGCCCATGCGCGCGCCAACGCGCTCGTGGTGCTCGAGGCCGAGCGCGAGGAGGCGGCGCAGGGCGAGACCGTCGAAGCGCTGCTCCTGGGTCGCTTCCTGGAGGACGACGGTGCCGCGCCGTAGCCGCCCGCGCGCGCCCGCGTCGCGACGAGCCGCGTCGCTCAGCCACGTGGACCCTGAGGGCGCGGCGCGAATGGTCGACGTGTCGATGAAGCCGGTGAGCGCCCGCGAGGCCGTGGCCCGCGGCCGGATCCGGATCAGCACCGCCGCCATGCGTCTGGTGCGCAGCGCCAGGCTGAAAAAGGGCGGCGTCGTCGAAGTGGCGCGGCTCGCCGGGATCCTCGCCGCCAAGCGCACCGCCGACGCGATCCCGCTGTGCCATCCGCTGCCGCTGCTCCACGTGGAGGTCGAGCTCGCCCCGCGCCGCGACGGTTTCGTGATCGAGGCGCGCGTCCGCACCGAGGCGAAGACGGGCGCGGAGATGGAGGCACTCCACGCCGTCGCTGTGGCCGCGCTCACCGTCTACGACATGGTGAAAGCCGCCGACAAGGCGATGACGATCGGCGAGATCCGCCTGCTGCGCAAGAGCGGCGGCAGAAGCGGCGAGTACCGCGCGCGCTGAAGACGCGCGCGCGGTCTTCAAATTCGAGGTGAGGGGTTCTTGCGCAGCGCGGCCTCCAGCTGTCGACCCTTGGCGGCCTCCGCCTCGGCGTCGCGCGTCAGGCCGCGTCGGTTGTAGAAGTCGGCCAGCACGAAGTGGCCGAGCGGCGCCGCGTCGGAGCGGGCCTGCGCCGCAAGTCCGCGCTTCGCGAGGTCGGCGGCCGCGTCGAGACGGCCCGCACCGAGCTCCTCGCGCGCCAGGTAGAAGTAGCAGGCGCCGAACTCGGGGGCTTTCGCCACGCAAGAGGCGAGCTCGCGGAGGTAGCCCGCGCGGTCCCCCCGCGCCCTCTGGATCTGGGCCAGGTTGAAGCGCGCGCGGCCGCTGTCCGCGTAGGTCGCGAGCTCCTCGCGGTAGAGCGCCTCCGCTCCGCTCACGTCGCCCCTCGCCTCGCGGATGCGCGCGAGGTTGTAGCGGCCGGTACGCAGCTGTGGCTCGAGCTCCAGAGCGCGCGTCACCATCGCCTCGGCCGTGGCGAGGTCCCGCTTCTCGAAGGCGATCGCCCCCAGACCGTTGTGCGCCGCCCCCATCTTTGGATTCACCTTCAGCGCTTCGCCGAAGCTGCTCTGCGCCTCGTCGAGACGTCCGAGGTCGAGATAGAGCACCGCGAGCTGGTACCAGGACTGCGGATTGTGGGGGTTGACCGCGAGCGCGGTCCGGAATACCTCGAGCGCCTCGAGCGCGTCCTGGAGCTTGCCGTGGGCTGTCAGGATCCCGGTCAGGTTGCCGAGTGCGATGTCGTCGTCGGGCTTGAGCGTGAGCGCCTGCTTGAAGGCGGCGGTCGCCTCCTCGGGCCGGCGCAGCCGCACCAGCCAGTTCCCGAGCGTCAGGTGCGCGTCCATGATCTTCGGGTCGCCCCGGATCACCTCGCGCATCTTGGCGACGGCATCCTCGACCCGGTCCTCTTCCTGGGCCAGCCGCTTGGCGGCGTTCATCATCGCGAACAGCGGCAGCTTCAGCTTCGGGTCGGGCAGGACGGCGTCCGGGTCAACGTCGATCACGTTGCCGACGTATCCGAGCGCGGCGAGTCGCTGCAAGGTCTCGGGGTCGAGGCTCTGCCGCTCGGGTGTCTTGCCGCCCTCGCGCTTAACGAGGGCCTCCATGCGCAGGCGCAGGTCCTCCGCACGCCGCGAGAAACCCCGGTAGACGTTCTTCGTCTCGCCCGGGTCCTGCGCCAGGTCGTAGAGCTCCGGCTCGGGGGCGTCGATGTACTTGTACTTTTGGCTCCTGACGGCGCGCAGGTGCTGCCAGCCGAAGTGGTAGCGCGGGAAGTACGTCTCCGAGTAGGCGATCCGGTCGCCGGTCGCTGCGGGGTCGAGAATCTCGCGCGCGAGCGATTGCCCGTCGATCCCGGGCTGGGGCGGGAGGCCGATCAGGTCGAGCACGGTCGGCATCACGTCGACGCCGGAGGTCTGCAGCGACCTTCGCCCGGTGATGCCCCAGGGAGTCCGAACCAGCAGCGGAACGTGGGTCGTGGCGTCGTAGACGAAGTAGGCGTGGGTCGATTCGCCGTGATCGCCGAGGCTCTCGCCGTGGTCGGCGGTGAGGACGACGAGCGTGCGCTCGAGCAGCCGCTTTTCGCGAAGCCAGCTCGTGAGCCGTCCGACCACCTGGTCGGTATAGGCGATCTCGGCGAGGTACGGCTGGTGCGGGTGACGCGAGGCGAACGGCTCGGGGGCGTCGTAGGGCGTGTGCGGATCGTAGAGGTGGACCCACGCGAAGAAGCGCCGCGTCTTGACCGTCTCGAGCCAGGCGAGCGCATTCGTCATGACCTCGTCGCCGGGTTTCTGGACGGTGCCGAGCGAGACCACTTTGTACTTGGAGAGATCGAAGTCGTCGGAGTATTCGTCGAAGCCCTGGCTCAAGCCCCACTTGGACTCGAGCACCCACGCCGCTACGAAGGCGCCCGTGGCGAAGCCCGCCTCGCGTAGCCTCTCGGCGAGCGTCACCCGCTCCTGGTCCAGGAAGAAGCCGCCGTTGTCGCGGACGCCGTGGTGGGGCGGCACCAGGCCGGTGAAGATCGACGAGTGCGACGGGAAGGTGAGCGGGACCGTCGCCGTCGAGTTGTCGAAGACGACCCCGTCGCGCGCGAGGGCGTCGATGTTAGGCGTCTCGACGCCGCGAAAGCCGTAGCAGCCGAGGCGGTCGGCGCGAGTCGTGTCGAGCGTGACGAGCACGACGTTTAGGGCGCTCGGCGCTGGCCGCAGACGAGCGAGAACCCTCCTGGCTTCGGCGTCCGTAGCGGGCGGGCGCTTCCACCACCACGCGGCGAGGGCAAAAGCCGCGAGGCCTGTTGCGACGAGCGCCATGTGCAGCCGCGGCTTGCGAAGGATGCGACTCATCTGCGCGACGCTAGACCACGCCGCGGACGGCCGTCAACCCCGCCACTTTCCAACCATTTGAATCCAAGGGTCCGAAGATACGGGACTTCGGCGAGGGCTGGAGCGAGCCAAGTCCCTGGAACTTTGAGGTTTTGTCGGATAGGCTCCGGTGGCACGCAGGTTGCCAAAACTAGGTTAATCATCGTTGCATCTGGTCAAGAGTCCACCAAGCCACGGATCCAGCGTTCTGGACGATCCAGGAAAAAAGGACGCCGGACAAGGAGGATGAAGTGAGACGACGACTCGGGTCCCGGGCCAGGCCCATCGCAGGTCTTCTGGCCCTCACGTTCGGTGTCGCCGTAGCGGCACCCGTAGCAGCGTCCGAGGCGACCCCAGAGGCCGCGCGGCCCACGACGCTCGCCGCCTCGGCGAACGCGACCGTCGCCGCGATGCCGATCGCAGCTCTAGCGCAGGCCGCCCCAGCCGCTCAGGCCGCCACCACGACAGACACCGATAAGGGCTTCTTCAAGACCGGTGCAGGCAAGGTCGCCATCGTCCTGATGCTCGCGGGAACCAGCTACATGGTCTACTCCGCGTTCAAGGACAACGACCCCGTCAAGTCGCAGTTCCGCTGATGCGAGGCCAAGCCATGAAAGCATTCACGAGATCGATAGCGCTCCTGCTCCTGGTGCTCGCCGCGGCGACCGCGGGTGCCCAGAGCTTCTCCGGCACCGTCACCGGCGTCGTCACCGACGAGCAGGGCGGCGCCCTCCCCGGCGCCACGGTCACCCTCATCGGCAGGACCGCCGCCCGCACCACCGTCACCGACGCCAGGGGTGAGTACCGCTTCACCGCGGTCGACCCGGGCAGCTACGAGATCGGCGTCGAGCTCACCGGCTTCCGGCCGATGAAGCGCGAGAACGTCCCGGTTTCGATCGGCAAGACGGCCGAGGGTCTTTTCACGATGAAGGTGGGCGCCATGACCGAGACGGTCGACGTGGTGGGCGAGTCGCCCCTCGTCGACGTCACGAGCAGCGCCACCGACAACAAGCTGAACCAGGACATCCTGTTCAACTTCCCGATCCGCTACGGTAACGTCGCGACGGCGCTGCTCAATTCGCTGCCCGCGGTCAACAACGGCTCTGCTTACGGAGGCGACGCCGATTCCGGCAACGCGCTCCTGATCGACGGCGTCGACACGCGCGACCCCTCGGGCGGCACGGCCTGGACCTTCTACAACTTCAACATCGTCGAAGAAGTGCAGGCGGTCGGAGTCGGCGCGCCCGCGGAGTTCGGCGCGTTCACCGGGGCCGTGATCAACACCGTGACCAAGTCCGGCGGCAACCGCCACTCGGGCCTGTTCGACGTGACGTACACGAGCGACAGCCTGGGCAGCGACAACATCAGCGACGCGGTCAAGCTGCAGAACCCGACCCTGGCGGACCCCGCGAAGACGACGGAGCTGCTCGACGTCACCACCCAGCTCTCCGGGCCGCTGATCAAGGACAAGCTCTTCTTCTTCTTGAGCGCCCAGCGCTACCATCTGCAGCAGAACCCCTCGGGTCCCATCACCCTGCGCGACGAGGTGAGCCCGCGCTTCAACGGCAAGCTGACGTGGCAGCCGACCACGAACGACATCCTCACCGCGAACGTCCAGTTCGACTCCTACAACATCATCGGGCGCTGCGGCGTCACTGCGGCTCAGTGCAGTGACAACCTCACGAACCAGGAAGACGCACCGGAGTGGGTCTGGCTCACCCAGTGGCGGCACCTGTTCGGATCGAACACCTTCACCGAGATCAAGTACACCGGCTGGTGGGGCTTCTTCGACCTGACGCCCAAGGTTCAGGCACCGGTCCACTTCGACGGCGAGACCTCGCTCTACTCGGTCTCGCAGGGCTGGGCCTACGCCGCCGACCGCGGACGCCACCAGGTGAACGCCGCGATCTCGCATTTCGCCGAGGGCTGGGGCCGGCACGACCTCAAGTTCGGCGTCGAGATCGAGCGCAGCAGGACTCGCGACCGCTACCTCTACAACAACAACACCTACTACTACGACTACGGCGGCCAGCCCTACTACGGCTACGGCTACGGTTACGACATCAACGGCCGCAACCGGCGCGAGTCGGTTTTCGTGCAGGATTCGTGGAAGCCGACCGACCGCCTGACGCTCAACCTGGGCCTGCGCATGGACCACCTGTCCGGCGGCGCACCCGGCGAGGACAGCGTCTACACCAACACCATGTTCGCTCCGCGTCTCGGCTTCGCCTTCGACCTGACCGGGAACCACAACACGGTGCTCAAGGGCAGCTACAGCCAGTACTACGAGGGCATCTTCAACGAGATCTACAAGCTGGCGACGACCGGCTACGAGGACCGCATCACGTGGAACATGGCCGGCTGCCCAGCCTACGACGGGGGGCCGTCAGCGAGCTACAACTGCCCGCTTCTGGACCGCGAAGAGGTGAACCGCATCACGCAGCCCGTCGGGCGGATCGACGACAACATCAAGCACCCGAGGGTCGACGAGTGGAGCCTGGGCATCGAGCACCAGATCGGTCAGGACTGGCGGATCTCCGCGACCGGGATTCTCCGCGACAACAAGAACTTCATCGGCAACGTGCTGCCCGATGCGCGCTGGACTCCGACGAGCGTCACGAGCAGCGAAAGCCCGACGATTCCCGATTGTCCGGAGTGCCAAACGCTACCGGCGACGACCGTCACGGCTTATCGCTGGGCCAACCGTGACGAGTCCGCCGGCAACGTTCTGATCACAAATCCGGACGGGTTCCAGTACCTGGACCCGAACGGCAACGTGCTCGGGACGATGAACGCGTACCGCAAGTACAAGGCGCTGATGCTGAGCGTCAGCAAGCGCTACGCCGACCGCTGGCAGGGCCAGGTCTCGTACGTGTATTCGAAGTCTGAGGGCACGCGCGACAACCTCAGCACCGGCTCGATCGCAGCCCAGTTCACCCCCTTCTACGCGACGCCCACCTTGGGGCTCGTCAACGCCGACGGGCGATTGACGAACGATCGCCCACACGAGGTGAAGGCGTACCTGGGCTACGAGATCCCGAAGCTCGACATCTCGGTGAACGCCACCTACCGGATGCTTTCGGGCCGCACCTACACGCCGTTCCAGCGTTTCGGCTCGAGTGCCATCAACTTCTCGGTCAGCGCTTACTACTTCGGATACGCCGCCGGACGCCAGCCACTGCTCGAGCCGCGCGGCAGCCGCCGGCTGCCGACCGAGCGCGTCCTCGACCTGCGCCTCGAGAAGGTGTTCAACGTCGCGGGCAACCACCGGCTCGCGGTCTTCGCCGACTTCCTGAACCTCACCAACGAGGGCACGGTGACCGGCCGACTCACGCGCGTGCCGAGCACGTCGCTGTTCCTGCCGCCTCCGGCCGAGCCGGGGACGACGGAGGCGATCGGGTTCGAGGCGCCGAGCAGCATCCGGGCACCGCGGCAGATCAACCTGGGAGCGCGCTGGAGCTTCTAGCTCTTCGCTCGTTCCCTTCGCACCGGCCCCGGGGCCACGCGCCCCGGGGCCTTTTTTGTGCCGGCCGAAGCGCACGGTCAAAATGGAGCTCTGCGAGACCATGAGGAGCTCCCTGTTGACCAAACGGCGACTGCTCGTGGCGCTCGTCGGCGTGTTGCTGGCGGTCGTGGCCTGGCTCGCGCTCGCGGGGGGGCCCCGGCTGCCGCCCGAGCTCGCGGGGGCCGTCGTCTTCGTGAGCGACCGCGACGGCGTCCCGGCGCTCTACTGGCGCCGCCTGCCACGCGATCGCGAGCGGCGGCTCAGCTTCGGGAGTGAGCCGGCCTCCGAGCCCGCCATCTCGCCCGACGGGACGCGCGTTGCGTTCGCGATGAAGGGCCGCATCGGCGTCGTGGCGGTGGCGAGCGGAGAGGTCAAGCTGCTGACGCTCGGCGTCGACTGGAAGGATGCGCAGCCGACCTGGCTCCCGGACGGACTGCGCCTCGTGGTCTCCGGTCGTCGCCGCGCGGGCGAGCCAGCGAGCCTGCACCTGCTCGAGCCCGCACCAGACGGCAGCGTGCCGCGTCGCCCGCTCACCCAGGCGCGCGCGGGCGATGACCTCCACCCGGCCGCGAGCCCGGACGGGACCAGCGTCGTGTTCGTGCGCGAGGATCGCCTGATGCGAGTGGCCCTGGGCGACGGGCGGGTCACCCGGCTCAGCGGTGGTTTCAAGCGCGACCGCTCGCCGCGCTTCCTCGACCCCGGGCGGCTCGTGTGCGCCTGGAGCGAAGGCAAGAAGCACGGCATCGACGTGATCGACATCGCCACCAGGACGCGCGCGACCTTGGTGGAGGGGGGCGTCTTCTATCGCACCGTGGCGCCTGCTCCGGATGGTCGCTTCCTGGCGGTGACGCGCAGCTGGGACGCTGCATTGCCGCCGCTCGCCGGGCTGCTGGGGCAGAAGGAGGCGGTCGATTTGCTCGACGCGACGGGCCGCGAGCGGGGGCACCTCGAGGCCTCGCGCCGCTACGCCAGCCACTCCCCGGACTGGGGGAGATGACCGCCCCCGCAAGCTGTGAGTATGATCCGGGCGGAGACACCCTATGGCCGTCTGTCCCGAGTGCGAAGCCGACGTCGAGATCGACGAGTACGATGTGGACAAGGGCGAGATCATCAGCTGTCCCGAGTGCGGGATCGAGCTGGAGGTCGTGGGGCTCGCGCCGCTGCAGCTCGACGTGGCGGCCCAGGACGAGGAGGATTGGACGGAGTGAGAACTGAGGCCAGCCTCGCGCAGAAGCGGGTGAGGCTCGAGCAGGTCCTGCTCGAGCTGGGCTCGCTGGTGGTCGCCTATTCCGGCGGCGTCGACAGCGCCTGCCTCGCGGTTTTCGCACACCGCGTGCTCGGGCTCAAAGCGCTCGCGGTGACCGCGGATTCGGAGTCGCTCGCGAGCGAGCAGCGCGAGCTCGCCCTGGAAGTGGCCCGGCGCTTCGGTTTCGCGCACCGCGTGGTTCGAACCTCGGAGATGGCGAACCCGCTCTACGTCAAGAACGATGCCGATCGCTGCTACCACTGCAAGCGCGAACTGTTCCGGCACCTGCTCCCGCTAGCGCAGGCGGAGGGCTATGCGCATCTGGCCTACGGCCTGATCCTCGACGACCTTTCCGACTTCCGGCCCGGCCAGCGCGCCGCAGCCGAGGCCGGAGTGAAGGCACCGCTCGCCGAGGCGGGGCTCTCGAAGTCGGAGGTGCGCGCGCTGTCGCGCGAGCTCGGGCTGCCCACGGCCGAGCTTCCCGCCACGCCCTGTCTCGCGTCGCGCCTGCCGTACGGAACACCCGTGACGGCCGAGGCGCTGCGGCGCGTGGAGCGGGCCGAGGCGGGTCTGCGGGCGCTCGGCTTCCGCGAGCTGCGCGTCCGCCACCTGGGGGACCGCGCGCGCGTCGAGATCGCGACTCTCGAGCTGCCGCGGCTCGAGCAGGCCGCGACCCGCGAAGCCGTCCTCGCGGCCGTGCGCGAGGCAGGCTACACGGAGGTCGCCGTCGATCCCCAGGGCTATCGGCGCGGCCGCCTGAACGAGGCGCTGCCAGTCGTCTCCGTGGTGGGGGGAAGCAGCGGCGGTATATGATGCGGTAGGGCGGAAAGCACACCGCCTGGAGGCTAACCATGTTCGGTCTCGGCGTCCCCGAGTTGCTCCTCATCCTCGTCATCGTCGTCCTGATCTTCGGTGCCGGCCGGCTGCCGCAGCTCGGGCGCGGCATTGGCGAGGGCATCCGCAACTTCAAGCACTCGATCCGTGGTGAAGAGGCGGGTGACGACAACAAGAAGCTCTGAGCGGGCGCGCGTCGCCTCGCTCGCAATCCGCCACCGGCATCGCGCGGCCGCGTTGGGTCGCGGCGAGCTGATCGGCGGAGGGGGGTTCAGATGAAGAAAGCCGCTCTCGTCCTCCTGGTCGTCGCAACCGTGGCATCCGTCACGGCCTGCGGCAAGAAACCCGCTCCCGAGCCGCCTGCACCTCCAGTCGTTCCCGAAGCGCCGCCGCCCGCGCCGCCTCCGGCTGCTAGGCCCGAGGTCCAGCCCCAGGTCGACGAGTACGCTCGCCTGAAGGCGATGAGCGCGGAGGAGATCGAGAAGAGCGGGCTCCTGGGCGAGATCTACTTCGACTTCGATCGCGCCGAGATCCGTGACGGCGATCGCCCCACGCTCACGAAGAACGCAGACGCACTCAAGCGCTTCGACTTCCTACGCATCACGGTCGAGGGGCACTGCGACGAGCGCGGCACTGTCGATTACAACCTCGCTCTCGGCGAGCGCCGGGCCAAGGCCGCCTACGACTACCTGGTGTCCTTGGGCGTGCCGGCGGATCGGCTGAAGGTGGTCTCCTACGGCAAGGAGGTTCCCGTCTGCCAGGCCTCCACTGAAGAGTGCTGGCAGAAGAACCGCCGCGACCACTTCACGGTGAGCGGCAAGTCGAACTAGCCAACGCGGGGTCAGGTCTTGAGCTGAGGCTCGGCGAGCCGATTCGAGGCCTGACCCCCGGACACACCGCGAAAGGGCCGCGCTCGCGAGGCGCGCAGCGCTTCCCAAGGGCCCTGCTCGGCATTTGACTCTCCCTCGGGCTTGCCTTCTAATCCTCTGTCCAGAGGGGAGTTGTGCGCCCAAGGCGCCGGCATGGCTGAGCCCAGCGATCCGAACAAGCCGGTCGAAAAGGAGCTCTCCGGCCGGATCGGCAAGTACGAAATCCTGCGCCCCCTCGGCAAGGGTGCGATGGGTCAGGTGTACCTGGCCCACGACACCATGCTCGACCGCGACGTGGCCCTCAAGGTCATGGTCGCCCAGATCGCCGACGACCCCGAACTGAAGCTTCGCTTCGAGCGCGAAGCGCGGGCGGTTGCGAGGATAAAGCACCCGAACGTGCTGATGGTCTTCGACCTGGGCAACCACAGCGATGGCTCACCGTTCATCGTCATGGAGCTGCTGAAGGGCCAGGACCTGCAGAAGGCAGTGCGCCAGACGCCGCCGATGACGCTCGAACGCAAGGTGGCGATCATCGTGCAGGTGCTGGCTGGGCTCGCGCACGCGCACCAGGCGGGGATCGTCCATCGCGACATCAAGCCGGCCAACATCTTCATCCAGGAAGACGGCGGGGTGAAGATCATGGACTTCGGCGTCGCGCACGCAACCGGCGCGTCGATGACCGGCACCGGCAACGTGGTGGGGACCGCGGACTACATGTCCCCCGAGCAGGTCCAGGGGAAGAAGGTCGACGGCCGCAGCGACATCTTCAGCGTCGGTTGCATGTTGTTCGAGCTCGCGGCCGGCCGCCGGCCGTTCCACTCGGACAACCTGATGGCGATCTTCTACAAGATCACCCACGAGGAAGCGAACTTCGACCTGATCCCGCAGGGCGCCGACTACGACGCGCTCATGCCGATCCTGAAGAAGGCCCTGTCCAAGAACCTGGCCGAGCGCTACCAGACCGCCGCCGAGTTCGCCGTGGACCTGCGCGAATGGTTGAAGGCGCACGCGACCACGGCCTCGTCGCAGAACGTGCTCGAAGCGCTCGTCGACCTGGAGGCGCCGACACACGCGCCGATGCCGATGACGGAGGCGCCCGGCATGGCCGGCGAGGGCGGCCAGACGGTCGACCTCGGCCCCGGCCGCCGACCGGGAGCGCCGCGGCGCGGCACCTTGGCGCCGACGCGGGCCGGCGGCGGCAAGACGACCATCGACGCGGGCGCTGGGCCCACGATGCGACCCGGCGCGACGCGCGTGATCGCGCCGCCGGTGCGCGCCCCGGCGCGCGCGCAGCAGCCGAAGCAGAGCATCTTGCCGTGGCTGGCGATGGGCCTCGCGATGATCGCGGTGGGTGTCGCCGGCTACCTCGCATGGAAGAGCCAGCAGGCGCCGCCGGCGCCCGTGGTTCAGGCGACACCGGTCCCGACGCCAGCTCCCACGACGCTCGCGACGCCCATTCCGCCACCCGTGACTGTGGCGCCCGCGCCCGACCTCGGCGCGGGCGGCCAAGCCACGGCGTCGGTCAAGGCGGCGCAGGCGGCTTTCCAGTCCGAGAAATACGACCAGGCGGTCGCCGCCGCACAAGCGGCACTCCGCGAAGACGCCGGCAGCGAGCAGGCCCAGAAGATCCTGGACCAGGCGATGGTCGGCCAGAAGGCGGCCGACCAGGTACGTACGGGGGAGACCGCGCTCGGGCGCCGGGACATGGCGGCCGCCGAGGCTGCGGCGGCGGAGGCGCTCCGCATCGCGCCCTGGTACTCGCGCGCCGTCGCTCTCCAGCGCCGGATCGCGGAGGCGAAGGCCCAGGCGCAGCGCGAGGCCGAAGGTCAGGCGAGCGCGGCCCGCACCGCACAGGTGAACGCGGCGCTGAACGAGGCCGCTACGGCGCTCCAGAACAAGCAGTACGAAGCCGCGATCGCCGCCTACGAACGCGCGCTCGCGCTCGACCCGGGCAACTCCGCCGCCCAGACCGGCAGGCAGGCGGCGATCGGCTCGAAGTCGCTGGCCGATGCGGCTGCCAGTGGAGGTCCTCGCGCCGGTGGCGGACCCGTCAAGACCTTCGTTCCGGGCCGCACCGAGGCCAAGGCGGCCGCGGGGGGCGGCCTGGTCGGTTTCGAGGACTCGGCCGGCGTGACCGTGAAGCAGGGCACGCAGGGGGCCGAGCTGCCGGGCTCCATCGTGTTCGAAGCCACTCCGCCGGTGCCAAAGCCCGGCGAGCCGTTCAAGGTGGTCGTGTATCTGGCGAACCAGGGCAGCCAGCCGATACCGCTAGAGTCGATGATTGTCGCGACGGCGGTCGATGGCCGACCGCCGCAGAGGGGTCCGGTGCCTCCAGCGACGGCGACCGTCGCACCCGGCCAGCGCGGCATCGTGTTCCAGACGCAGCCCGGCTCGCTGATCTGGAAGGAAGGCACGCAGGCGTGGAGCATGGAGATCGTGCTCAAGACGAAGCGTGGCGAAACGTACCGAAGTACGCTCACCTGGAAGTAACTGCGACCCTCCGGTAAGATGGAGTGTCGGAGGGTCTTTGATGAGGATCTTCGTCGCGCCGGCGCTCGTGCTCCTGAGCGCGGCTCTCGCTGTGGCAAACGATCCCCCAGCGGTCGACCACCAGCCCGCGCTCTGCACCGTGCCGGACAAGCCGCTGTCGCTCTGCGCGGCGGTCAGCGACGACGGCAACGTTGCCGTCGCGCGCATCTACTTCCGGCGCGAGGGCGAGGTGTACTACTCGTTCGTGCAGATGGCCTTCACCGGGGTGAGCTATTGCGGCACCTTGCCCGCGCCGCGTGAGCGGGCGAAGGCGATCGAGTACTACGTGCAGGCGGTCGACGACACCTACGTACCCCAGCGCACCAGTACCTTCCGGCTTCCCGTGCAGCCCGAGGGCGTCTGCGAGTTTCCGCCCCTCGAAAACGACTCGGCCAAGGCCGCCGCGATCAAGGTGTACGCCACGAACCGCAAACAAGGCAAGAAGCTCGACGACGCCTTCCTGCTCACGGGCGTGACCTTTGTCCATCTGCCCTAGAGGAGTCCCCGCGCGGAAGGCGCCGCTCGCCCTGGTATTGCTGTTGCTGCCGGCGGCGGCGCGTCCCGAGGCGGTGCTGGACGTTTCGGGCAGCATCGTCGCGACCACACCGCGACTCGAGGTGCGCGTGACGCTCACGAACCGCGGTGACGCTCGCGCCGGGCCGATCGACGTGCGGGGCGAGCTTTTCGGGCAAAGCCGGGAGGCGCGGCTGTCGGACGGCCTTGCACCCGCGGCCGAGGGGCACGTGATGCTCGACTTCGCGACGCCGCCCCAGCCGGGCCTCCACGCGCTCACGCTCCTGCTCGAGCACCCGCTCGAAGGGCCGCCCGACGCCGCCGGGAACCCCCCGGTCTCCAGCCAGCGCGCCTACCTTTTGCTGGCGTTCGGAGCGAATCCTGGTGAGGCCGTCCGGATCGCCGCCGATCCGCTGAGCCTGGGTGTGCGTGGCCTGCTGCGCGTGCGCCTGGAGAGCCGGGACGGCCAGCGCCAGCGGGTCAAGCTGCACGCCCTGACGGCGCGCGGCCTGCATCAGGACGGCGACGCGATCGAGGTCGCGGTGCCGCCGAGTGGACAGGCCGTCGCAGAGCTCCCGCTCACGCGCGCGGGTGCGCGCACTCGCCAGGCGCTGCTGCTCGTCGCCGAGACCCTGGATGGGTCGCTCGCGCGCAGCTCGGTCGCCGCCGCCTCCGTCGATATCCTGAGCACGCCGGGTCTCCTCCCGCGGCTGCGGGTGCCCTTTCTGGTGGCTGGACTGGCACTTCTCGTGCTGGCGCTCGGGTACGAAGTCAGGGTGCGCTTGACACCCGCTCCGACCGCAACCTATGGTGTGGAGCGGGATGGATAAGCCCAAGAACTACTATCAGCTCCTCGGGGTACCCCGTGACGCGAGCCCTACGGCCATCCGCCGCGCCTACCAGAAGCTCGCCCGACGCTTCAGGCCCGACCGTGCCGAGGACGCGTACGCGGAGCTGCAGGCCGCGTACGAAACCTTGAGCGACGCCGAGCGACGCCGCCGCTATGACGACGAGCTCGGCGGCTCGGATCGGCAGCAGGTCCCGTTCGACTGGTCCTTCACGCGTCGTCCCGCGGCGGGCGACCTGCGGCGGCCACTCGCGCCGACGAGCCTCACGGCCGAGATCGTCCTGCGCCCCGCCGAAGCCGCTGCGGGAACGGTGCTGTCGCTCGATGTGCCGGTGACGGGCGCCTGCGACGCATGCTCGGGAACCGGCGGCAGCCTCTTCGACTGCGATCGCTGCGGGGGTGAGGGGCGGGTGCTGCGCCGGTTGCCGGTCCCGGTCCACGTTCCTGCCGGGCTCCGCGAGGGATCCGTGTTCGAGGTCCGCACTGACGAGCCCGCGGTGCCGAGCATTCTGCTGACGGTCCATCTTCGCCGGATCTGATTCTTTTCTGGGGGGCACCCCGCTCCGCTCCGAGCCTGTAGCCGCCAACCCCGGCTCCGCTCGCCGCCAGCTACTTGAGGCTGGCATAATGCATAGCGAATGACCGCCGACGACATCCGGCGCATCGTCGCGGACAGCGTCGCCTTGAAGGAACGCTTCTTCGGCGCAAGCGCACCGTTGCTGCTCGAAGTCGGCGGGCATATCGCCGAGAGCGTGCTGAGCGGCGGCCGGGTGCTGGCGTTCGGCAACGGCGGTTCCGCCGCCGACGCGCAGCACTTCGTGGCCGAGCTCGTGGGTCGCTTCATGCGCGAGCGCCCCGGACTGTCCGCGATCGCGCTCACCACCGATCCGTCCGTAATGACCGCGGTCGCGAACGACATGGGATACGCCTCGGTTTTCCGGCGTCAGGTCGAGGCCCACGGCCGCCCGGGTGACATCGCA
>Ga0114129_10002827_pt1 | contig 24233 bp, 22 predicted proteins | sample RhiMetdeltSRZDD1_FD_80071 | JGI IMG/M metagenome (GOLD analysis project Ga0114129, IMG submission 80071) | Populus rhizosphere microbial communities from Tennessee, USA - Rhizosphere MetaG P. deltoides SRZDD1 (version 2) (version 2) | ecosystem: Host-associated > Plants > Roots > Rhizosphere >...
CTCCGGCGAGTCGCCCGTCGCGAGCGGCGCCACCTGCGCGTGCCACGTCGGCGCCAGCGTCTTCATGACGCGGATCGGCGAGCTGCCGCTCTCGTCCCGCATCGCGTCGAGCGCTTCGAGCCACGGCAGATAGGCTCCGGCGCCGGCCAGCCGCTCGGAGCATCGGCCGCGCGCGACCATGGAGCTGCGGCCCGACGCGATCAGCTCCTGCAGAAAGTCCTCGACGAGCGTCGTCTTGCCGATGCCGGGCTCGCCCGACAGCGCGACGACCATCCCATGCCCGGCATCCGCGGCGTCGAAGAGCGCGTTGAGCGCGGCGCGGACGTTCTCGTGGCCGACCGTGTGCCGCCCGACGGCGGCCGGCGCGGGCCGCGCGCCCGGCTCGCCGCCCGCGGCCTCGGAGAGGATCCGATCGACCTCGGCGGCCGCGGGCCGCGCGCGCGGATCCTTGTCGAGCATCCGGAGGATCAGCGCGTTGACGCTTGCCGGCAGGTCCGAGTTGAAATGCGCGGGCGGCACCGGGTCGTCCGACAGGATCCGCGCCACGGTGCCGACCTTGTTGGCGCCCGCGAACGGGTGCTGGCCGGCCGCCAGCTCGTACAACATGATGCCGAGCGCGAACACGTCGGCCGCGCTGCCGGCCGCCTCGCCTCGCGCCTGCTCCGGCGCCATGTACGACGCCGTGCCCACGAGCACGCCGGGCGTCCGATGGATCGTGACCGGCGGCGCCGTCGATCCGGTGGACGTCGTGTTCGAGTCGTTTACGTCTGGCGGCGGCACGATGCGCGCGAGGCCGAAGTCGACGATCTTCACGTAGCCGTCGGCGCGCAGCATCACGTTCTCCGGCTTGACGTCGCGGTGGACGATGCCCGCGCCGTGCGCCACGCTCAGCGCGCGCGCCAACTGGCGTCCGACGTCCATCAGCGTCGTCATGCCCGTCGACGTGTGCATCACGCTGCGCAGCGTCCGCCCCTCGATCATCTCCATGACGATGAAAGGGCCGTTGTCGGATTCGCCGACGTCGTAGACGCGCACGATGTTCGGGTGGTTGAGGGCCGAGGCGGCCTGCGCCTCGCGCGTGAATCGGCGCACCGCGGCGGGATCCTGCGCGCCCGCGTCGGCGATGATCTTCATCGCCACGTCGCGGCCGAGCGTCAGGTCGTGCGCGCGATAGACCTCGCCCATGCCTCCGCCGCCGAGGCGGCTGATCACGCGGTAGCGGCCGACTTGCGATCCCGGAGTGAGCGACAACGGCGTAGCTTAATTCAGATCGCGAGGTCGACCGGCGTAAAGAATCGCCGATCGTCGAGCGACGCGCGGCGGCGCCGCTGCCAGAGGCGGCGCGATCGCCACGCCAGGACCGGACCAACGCCGGGCAGCGTCTTCCAGCGGGCGTTCGGTCGCATCGCCGCGGGCGTTGCCGTCGTCGTCCAGTCGCGGACGTAGTCGGCCTGCTGCGGCGCCGTCGCGAACACGGGCACGACCGCATCGCGCCGCGCATGCACGAGCAGGTACAGCGGGTCGCACGTCCACAGCTGGATGCGCGCGCGCGCCCGATCCGGATCCACGACGCGATAGCACCGGCGGCCGTCCGCGTCGGCCACGACCATCTCGACGACCGCGCAGCCGTTGGCGGGGCTGAACGCGCGATAGAACAGCTCGGGCGAGAACTGGTAGAAGCCGTGGCCGCACCAGTTGTTCGCGACCGTCGCAGCCACGAAGCGGCCGCCCACTTTCAGCATCTCGATGCAGTTGGCCAGCGCGCCCGGCACGTTGAACACGTGCTCGAGCGTCCCGCCGTCGAACACGACGTCGAACTGCTCGTGCCAGCTGCGGGGCACCGGCTCGTTGAGGTCGTGAATCCGCGTCGCCTGCTCGTAGGGGGACGCGTCGACGGCTTCGACGCTCGCCGCGCCCATCGCCAGCAGCAGGGTGTCGGCGAACGGCGGCGTCTCAGCCGGCTGTGGAACCCCGAGCCGTCGATAGACGCGCGCCAACGTCGCCGGATCGAGGTGCATCGCCTGGTGGCCCAGCGTCAGGACGCGGCCGAACCGGACGCCCTCGTCTCGCAACTTGAGCCACCAGGCCGCGGCGTTGCGTTCGAAGCCCATCGGTCGCTAACGATAACTCACGGTTGGTTTCGACGGGTGCAGCCGTCCGGCGCTAGAATGACCGTCCGAAGACGGGTGGGCATGTGACGCTGTGGGGGTTCAGGCAGATTCATTGCGCGATCGCTCTCCTCGTCGTCTGCGCGGCGAGGCCGGCCGCGCAGGCGATCGATAAAGAGCGCGTCGCCACCATCGCCGGACCCGCGCTGGCCGGCGGCATCGTCTCCGAGCTCGTGTGGGACGAGGGCACGCTCGTCATCCAGAGCGCCATCATGGACGACGGGGGGCGGCTGGTGCCCCGCTACTACGTCGCCGGCGCGCCGGGAACCGACGTGCGGAAGCTTCCCGCAGTCCCGGCCGGCGCCGAAGAGTACTGGAAGATGAAGGCGAGTCGGACGAGTCCAACCGGTCTTGGCCGCATCACAGACGTCAAAGACGCCAAGATCGCGGTGTACGGCGTCGGCGCCATCGAGAAGCGTCTGCTCGAAGCGCAGGACTCAGGCGGCACGGAGAACCTGTTCGAGCTGCGACTGGGACGGCTGACCCTATACAGCAGTCGCGAGCGCGAGCCGTACGACGGCGAGGTCTGGTCGTGGTCGCCGGCACGGCTCAACCGTATTGCGTACGTCGACGGCCGCGGCGACATCTGGATTGCACGCGCCGACGGCACGAGCCCGGAACGGATCGCGCGCGGCACCTTCACGCTACCGGCCTGGTCCGACGACGGCCGCTCGATCGCCGTCGCCGAGCGGAAAGACGGCGGCACTCGCTGGGAAGTGTCGGTTATCCACCTGCCTCAGCGGTTCCGCGAGTAATAAGGACGGCGGGCGTTCAGGTTGCCGACGCCGTTCAGCTGTGTGCGGTCGCGAATCGCGCGTTCTACGGGGTCCCATCCGTGGTACGGGTACTGCCTCTACGACAGTACTCGTTTTCTGCGTTGATCCGTCTGTCCCCGAACGCACGACCTCGGGCAGGAGGCATTCATGCACGCCACGCCCCGCGTCGTCGACGCCGTTCAGCGCCTGAAAGGGATCTTTCTCGAGATGCCCGGCACACGGCTGAGCATGGCGGATGCGACACGCCTGTCGGGGTTGGAGCGGCCGGTATGCCGAATCGTGCTCGAAGCGCTGGAGGACGCGCGCTTCCTGAAGCGCAACCACGAGGGCGTGTTCATGCGGCGGACGTCGGACGGCGTGGACGGCTGAGTTAGACGGTCGCGGCCCCGAGAGCGGCCAGCAATTCCCGGTAGGACTGACGCAGAAGCTCCTCGATCGTTTGCCAGTCAGGCTGCGCTGCCTGCGCATCGCGGAGCGCGCCCGCCTCGGCGCGCAGCACCGCCGCGCGGACCATCCGCTCGCGCGGCGCCTCGTACAGGAGCGCGTACTCGTCGGCGATGAGCGCGCCGACCTGCTCGGGACTGTTCCGCCCAGGGATCCGGCGCGCGACCCACCACGCGAGCTCCGCCCGAGCGACGGCTCGCGGATCGAATCCCGCGTGCAGCCACGCTTTCGCCTGCGCGTACGCGGACTCGAGGTCCGGCAGCACCGCGTCGTAGTTCCCCTTCGCGTCCGCGAACGTCGCGGCCGCCCGCGCCAGATGGAACGCCTCGCGCGTCGCCGTGAGCCATGAGTAGTGGTACTGCTCGTGAAGGAGCGTGACGAGCAGCGCAAACAGCCGCGCGTTCTCTTTCGCGTAGTAGGCCTGCCACATGCGCAGCTCGAGATCGGCCGTCCGATCGGGATCGAAATGGCGCATGCTGCGCGGCCCGGGCGGCGGCACGGTCACGACGTAGCCGCCGACGCCGGCGGCGACGATCAACGCGATCGCGAGCGCGCGCTTCACTCGCGCAGATTATAGACAACGCCACGCGACAAGGTTCAGCTGGCCGGCTGGATCCTCACTTGCACGGTCCAGCCGCAGTAATGTCGGCCGGATCCGACCGCATTCCTTCCCTCGACGGCTTGCGGGCGATTTCGATCGTGATGGTGCTCGCCGGGCATCTGGCCGGCACCCGGTACTTTCCGATTTCCACTGGAACGGGAAATTTTCTCGGTTCCGCGGAACTCGGCGTCCACGTGTTCTTCGTCATCTCCGGCTACCTGATCACCACGCTCCTGCTCGCCGAGCTGGCACGGTACGGGCGCATCAGCATCGGGCACTTCTACCTCAGGCGCACGCTGCGGATCTTTCCGCCCTACTACACGCTGATCCTCGTCCTGATTGTCAGCCAGGCGCTGGGCCTCGTCGTGCTCGCCCCGGAGGAAGCGGCGCACGCCCTCACCTACACGTCGAACTACTACCCGGCTCGATCCTGGTTCACGGGCCATACGTGGTCGCTGTCGGTCGAGGAACAGTTCTATCTGTTGTGGCCGGCGGTGCTCGTTCTCGCCGGCCGGCGGCGCGCGATCCTGCTCGCGGGCCTCGCGATCGCGGCCGTCCCGCTCGTGCGATTGGCGTCGTGGGAGTTGATGCGGTGGGCGGCGGACGGCATCGACCACCGGTTCGAGACCGTCGCCGACGCGATCGCGGCCGGCTGCGTGCTGGCCGGCGTGCGGCCGCGGCTGCATCGGTCATCGGCGTACGCGCGTCTGCTCGCGTCGCCTTTCTTCCTCGCCGTGCCCGCGCTCGTCGTCGCCGCGAACCTCCTGCACGATCACCCGGTCGTCTTCTTCACGGCCGGCCTGACGATCGTCAACGTCGGCGTCGCGTTGTGCCTCGACTGGTGCCTGACGTATCCGGACGGTCGCATCGGGCGCGCGCTGAACGCGAGGCCGCTCGTCTTCGTCGGCGCGCTCAGCTACTCGCTGTATCTGTGGCAGCAGCTGTTCCTCAATCGCGAGTCGAGCGCCGCGGTCGCCGCGTTTCCAGTCAACATCGCGCTGGCGGCCGTCGCCGCGCTCGTGTCGTACTACCTCGTCGAGCAGCCGGCGCTCGCTGTGCGACGGCGCATCGAGGCGGCGCTGGCGACCCGGCGTCCGGCGGCGCTGGCCGCGCAGTCGGCCGCGCTTGTCGCGCTGCTCGCCGCGGCGCTGCTGCAAGCGGCCTGCGACAAGAACCCGTGCGAGGTGCGGATTGCGCGCGAGGGCCGGCTCGATCTGGCCAGGGAGGACGATCGGCGGCAGGCCATCGAGGAGCTCGAACAGGTCCGCCAGGTCGCGGCCGCGTACGGCGAGCGGGCGGGCCGCACGCCGCTCGAGAGCGACAGCCGGTCGGCGCGGCAGGCGGCGGCCACGCGCGGTCCTCGCGCCACGCGCTATTGCGAATCGCTGCTGATCGACCGGCTCGCGAAGGCCCACGGGGTCGACGCCGACGCGCTGCGGGCGCTCAGCGGGCCGCGCTGACCTCAGGAGACGGCTTCGACCGAGCGCCTCCACCAGATGCAGAAGCAGCGATTGCAGCTGAACCAGAACAGGACGGAGTGCACGCGCCCGAGGACTTCCACGTCGGCGCTCTGGCAGCGCGGGCATACCGGCGCCGGGACCAGGCGGACGGCCATTTCGGGGCGCGACAGCAACTTCATTGCCCGGCCTCGCGCTCGAAAAGGGGCGCGAATTGAGCCACTTCGTGCGGCCGGGGTTACGGCCGGCGGGAGGGGTTACGGGTTCAGTAAGGTCGAGTCCGACGCGCCTTCGACCCGACTGCGACCCCACACCGGCCGCGGCTCGGCGTGTTCCGCTGATGGCAGCTTCCTGGCATCCCAAAGAGCATGCGGATCGGCCGGGCGGTCTTGCGTGCTCTGCTCAGCGTTCTTGCAGCGCTGCTGACGGCGCCCGTCGTCACCGCGCAGGATCGTGCGGCGGCGGAGCTGTTCGCGAGCCCCGTCGCGCTTCCACTCACGATCACAGCGCCGCTCGATGATCTCTTCCGCCGCGCGCAGTCGGACCCGAACGCCACCGTCCAGGGACTCGTGACCTACTCGGCGGGCGGGCACGACATCAAGCTCGAAGGCGTTCCCATTTCCGTTCGAGGGCACACGAGCAAGCGGGAGACGGAATGCTCCTTTCCCAAGCTGAAGCTGCACGTCGCGAAATCGCCCGGCGCCGCGCACTCGATCTTCGCGGGACTGAAGGCTGTCAAGCTCGGGACGCACTGCGGCGAAGCGGCTGACGGCCAGCTGACGCCGCGCTTCGGGCGATGGGCGAATGAGAAGGCGCCGCCGCGCGAAGCGGTCGTGTACCGGTTGCTGAACGCGTTCGGCGTCTCGACGTTCCTCGCGCGGCCCGCGCGCGTCACCTACGAGATGAGCGGACAGCGCCTGATCCGCAACGCGCTCCTGCGCGAGGACGAAGACGATTTCGCGCGCCGACTCGGCGTCGGCGCCGAGATTCTGCCGGAGCGCTTTCGAAGCGCCGAACAGGATTTCAAGCCCGAGGACGCCGCGCGACTGGCCTTCGCCGAAGCGCTGGTGGGGAACTTCGACTGGTGCCTTCGCTTCAAGTCAGGCGACACGTACCGTTGCGACGATCGCCGCGGGTTGTGGAACGTGTCGGCGTTCGCGCGATCCGAAGGCGCGGCGCTGCCGGTGCCGGGCGACTTCGATCTCGCGGGCATGGTGACGGGCCGCCACCTGTGGTTCGACAAAGCGTTCTACGCCGGATTCAGCGCGTCGAGGTCCGCTCCGGAGCTCGAGGTCGTCAGCCAGGTGCAGCGGACGCGCACGCTGTTTCCGCGCGCCGTGCTCGACGCCACGCGACGATCGTTCCTCGAGCGCAGGGACGCGGCGTACCGCGTGGTGCGCGAGAGCGAGGTCGACGAGGACGGCCGATCGCGCCTCGCCGCGTACCTCGACACGTTCGTCGCCGCCATTCAGGACGACGCCGCGTTCTACCGCCCGGTCGTGGCTCGACCGAACGCGCGCGTCTATCGCGACGCGGCCCGATCGGCCGACGCGTGCGGACCCGGCGACGCGGCGCCGATCGGCACGGTGGTCGGCAACCCGATCGCCACAGAGCGCGACATGATCCAGGTCGCCGTGCTCGACGTCCTGTGGAAATGGGCGCCGCCTGCGCGGTGTGACGCTGTGCACGCGGGGCCGGTGTGGATCGAGAAGAGCGCGGTCAGCGCAGAGTTCCCGAAGCCGTGACAGGACGGGCGTCTCTGACACCACGCAGAGAGCCCGTCGTAGTCCTCGACATCGACCACACTCATCACCTCGTCGACCGTCGTCGCGCCCTCGACGAGCAGCAGGCTCGCGTAGCTCTGGAGATCGAGCATCCCATGCGCCATCGCCGCCGCGTGGCGGCGGGCGATCTCACGCTGTTATTATGCATGGCATCCGATGTCGAAACCCCTGCTTCTGCCGGTCGTTGCAACACTGATCTTTTTCGCCCAGAACGCGCGTCCGTATCAGGAAAGCGATTTCCTGACGCGGATCCGTCGCCTCACGTTCGACGGCAGGCGCGCCGGCGAAGGCTACTGGTCGCCCGACGGCAAGCGCATCGTCTTTCAAAGCGAGCGCGAGCCCGGCAATCCCTTCTACCAGATCTACGTCCTCGACCTGACGACCGGCGACACGAAGCGCATCTCGCCCGGGATTGGCAAGACCACGTGTCCGTTCTTCCGTCCCGGGACCGACGAAATCCTCTTCGCGTCGACGCACGCCGATCCGAGATCGAAGCAGCTGCAGGACGAGGAGCTGGCGTTCCGTGCGTCCGGCAAGGAGCGCCGCTACGCGTGGGACTACGACCCGGCGATGGACGTGTACGTCTACAGCGAGAAATCGGGCGCGCTGAAGCGGCTGACCGACGCGCGCGGCTACGACGCGGAAGCGAGCTATTCGCCCGACGGCGCGTGGATCGCGTTCTCGTCGATGCGCGACGCGTACGAGCGGCCGCTGAACGCAAAAGAACAGAAGATGCTCGACGAGAACCCGAGCTACTTCGCCGAGATCTACCTCATGCGGGCCGACGGCAGCGGGCAGAAGCGGCTGACGAACGTGCCCGGCTACGACGGCGGGCCGTTCTTCACGCCAGACGGCTCCCACATCGTCTGGCGCAGGTTCGACGAGCAGGGCCTCATCGCCGACGTCTGGACGATGAAGCTGGATGGAACCGAACAGAAACAGATCACGAACTTTCGATCCATGAGCTGGGCGCCGTACTTCCACCCGTCAGGCGAGTACATCTTCTTCGCCTCGAACAAGCTCGGTTTCGAGAACTTCGAGGTGTTCATCGTCGACGCCGCCGGTAAGAAGGAACCGGTCCGCGTGACGTATACGGACGGGTTCGACGGGCTGCCGGTGCCGTCGCCCGACGGGACGAAGCTGGCGTGGACGTCGAACCGATCCGGCGGCAGCGGCGGCCAGCTGTTTCTCGCGGACTGGAACCATGCCGCGGCGCTCGACGCCATCAGGCGCGCGCCGCCAAAGCAGTAGTGTGAGGTCGCGACCATGAAACGACGCTTCGTCTCTACGCTGGCACTGCTGTTCGCGGCGTCGATCGGACACGCGCAGCAGACCGCGACCGTCTCGAGAACGCGCGCGCACGTCCAAACGCTCGCCGCCGAGCGCTTCGACGGCCGCCTCGCCGGGTCGAAAGGGGAACAGCTCGCCGGCGCGTACATCGTGTCGCAGCTGCAGAAGATCGGCGCGAAGCCGCTGCCGGGGCGCACCGATTTTCTGTCGCCCTTCGACTTCACGGCCGGAACGAAGGACGGCGGATCGACGATCGCGATCGGCGGCGGCGCAGACGCGATGTTCACCGCGCGCACTGACGTGCAGGCGCTCTCGTTCTCCGACAACGCCGACGCGGCCGGACCGATCGTCTTTGCGGGCTACGGCCTCGTCGTGCCCGACAGCCAGGACTTCGGATACGACAGCTACGCGGGCCTCGACGTGAAGGACAAGATCGTCCTCGTCCTGCGCTACTTCCCTGAAGACGCGGACCAGAAGACGCGCGACATCCTCGCCCGTTACGCGGATCTGCGTTACAAGGCGATGCAGGCGCGGCAGCACGGCGCGAAGGCGCTGCTCGTCGTCGCCGGGCCGCGATCGCCGAACGCCGGCGAGACGATTCCCATGAGCTTCGACACCGCGCTCGCCGGGTCGGGCATCCCTGCGGCCAGCATCAGCGGACGCGTCGCCGCCGCGCTGTTCGCGAGGAGCGGCAGGACGCTCGAGGAGACGCAGAAAGCCCTCGACTCCGGCAACCCGCACGTCGCAGGGTTCGCGATCCCCGACATGACCGTCACGCTCCACACCGCCGTTCAGCGCGAGAAGCAGACCGGGCACAACGTCGTCGCCTATCTGCCGGCGACAACCGGCACGGCGGCGGCCCCGCAAAAGCCATGGGTGATCCTCGGCGCCCACTACGATCACCTCGGCCGCGGCGATCACGGCAACACGCTGGCGACGAAAGAGGAAATCGGCCGCGTCCACGCGGGCGCCGACGACAACGCGTCCGGCACGGCCGCCGTCCTCGCGATCGGCGAGATGCTCGCCCGGCAGCCGCGCAAGCGCCATGTCGTCCTGACCTTCTGGTCGGGCGAGGAGCTCGGGCTGCTCGGATCGAACGCGTTCGTCAGCGCGATCGCGAAGAGAGGTCCGTTCCCCTTCTCCGCCGATGACGTGGAAGCGTATCTGAACTTCGACATGGTCGGCCGGATGCAGAACAACAAGCTGACGATTCAGGCCGCAGGCACGAGCCCGGTGTGGACGAAGATCATCGAGCAGACGAACGTCGCGGCCGGCTTCGACGTGCACGTGCAGGCGGATCCGTACCAGCCGACCGACGTCGCGAGCTTCAACGGCGCCGGCATCCCGTGCCTGACGTTTTTCACCGGCACGCACGCCGACTACCACAAGCCGTCGGATACGCCCGACAAGATCGACTACGCCGATCTCGATCGCGTCGTCGACTTCGCGGCCGCGATCACGCGAAAGCTCGACGACCTGGCCGACGCGCCGCAGTTCACCAAGGTCGATCAGCCGATGCAGGGCGGCGGCGGGCGCGCGGGCGCGCGCGTCTTCACCGGGACGATTCCCGACTACGGGACCGACGTGAAGGGGCTGCTGCTCGGCGGCGTGATCGGCGGCGGACCCGCCGAGCTGGCGGGTTTGCAAAAGGGGGACGTGATCGTCGAGATCGCCGGCCGGACGATCACCAACATCTACGACTACACCTACGCCCTCGAGGTGCTGAGGATCGGCCAGCCCGCGAAGGTCATCTATCTGCGGAACGGGCAGCGCAAGGAGACGACGCTCACGCCCGCCGCCCGCAAGTAGCCCGTCTTCGCGGTTCGGCGAGGCAGGCTGCAGGCTTCAGCCGAGCGATCCGCGTTGGACATCGGCTTGCACTGTGGCCTCGTACAGGAGGCATCATGAGCTCAACCCATGTGACTCGCCGGCTCGCTGCAGCTGCCACGCTGGTGACCGCGGCGGCGCTCGCCACGCCCGTCACGACTGCCCAGACCAAAGGTCAGCCCGAGCGCTACGTCGCGATGGCCGTCAATATGAGCAACGTCGGCCGATCGGGCGCGGCGACGGTCGAGATCGCCGTCAATCGCTGGTCGACCGACGCCGAGCGCGACAAGCTGATGACGACGCTTCTCGAGCAGGGGCCGGAGAAGCTGCTGAAGGTGCTGCAGGACCTGCCGCGCGTCGGCTACTTCCGCACGCCGAACTCGGTCGGCTACGACCTGCACTTCGCCCGCAAGACGCCCCTGCCCGACGGCGGCGAGCGCGTCGTGCTCGCGACCGATCGCCGCGTCGGCTTCTGGGAAGCGGTGAACCGGCCGCGATCGATCGATTATCCGTTCACGATCGTCGAGATGCGCCTGAACCGCGACGGCGAGGGCGAAGGCAAGATGTCGCTCGCGACGAAGATCACCGCGGACGCCGAGAGCAAGACGATCGTGCTGGAAGACTACGGAACGCAGCCGGTGCTGCTCACCTCCGTCAAGCGCGAACGCACCAAGGACACGAAGTAAGGCACGAAGAACACGAAGTAAAGGCACGAAGAACACGAAGCATACGGCTGTCTTCGTGATCTTCGTGGCCCCTCTTCGTGATCTTCGTGACCCCTCTTCGTGATCTTCGTGCCTAGCGTCTGTCGAGCGCCGCGAGCAGATCGTCCAGCTGCCGTCGCAACTGAACCAGACGCGCGCGGTCGACCGTCACGGTCGCGCTCGGCTCGTTTCCAGTCGTCGTCGCCGTCGTCGTGCCGGTCGTGCCGACCGGCGCCTGCGACGCGGACATCAGCCCGTCGAGCGTCCCCTGCATCTCCATAATCCGCGCGCGCAGATCGCTGGCGTTCGTGGTTGTTGCCGGCGCAGTCGAGCTTTTCTGCTCTGTCGTCGTCGCGGCAGGGTTCGAGGGACGCGAAGTCGTCGCTGCGGACGAGCCCGAGGGACCGCCCGGGGCAGCCGATGGCGCAGATGCGTTCGCCAGCGCGGTCAGAAAGGCCGTGGCCTCCGTCGGCGCGGAGATCGCCCGGCTCGCGAGGATGGTCTTCGGCGACGCGTCCGGACCGTACGCCTTGCGGTTCGCATCCTCGTCGGGACGCAGGATTCCGCCGGAGAGGTCGATGCCCGCGAAGAGTCCCTGCGCCTTGGAGTACGACAGGATCTCGGCCTTGAGCGTCGCGTCGGTCCCGACCTGTCCCTGGCGTCCGATCGGCCCGGCGGCCACCGACGCGTCGGCGCCGAGGTTCACCTTGTTCTGCAGCAGCTTCTGCACGCCCGATTCGTTCATCACGAGCAGGACCACGTCGACCTGCTCTGCGCCCGCCTGAAATCCCCAACTCCCCTTCGCGAGCTGCATGAAGATCGGCGCGCTCCATTGATCGCCGGCGCGGCAGCTCATCACACCCTTGCCGTACTCGCCGCCGAAGATGAACGCGGCCTTCTTGAGATCGGGGATGACCGCCACGCAGCGCGCGCGCTCCCAGTACTGCTGTGGAATCGTGCTGCGGATGTCCTGCACCACGCGCGCGGCGGCGGCCAGCCGCGACGCCTCGGTCTGCGACAGCTGGGCGTGCGCGTGGGCCGCAAGGCCAAGAACCACGGCGCCCGCGAATACTATCCTGTACATGAGCCACCTCTCTGATAATGTGTTCGCACTCCGGATTTCTCCGTCTGCCAAGTCGCTGCAACGTTGCAAGACGCTGACCACGCTGCAACGGCCGAGGCAGCGGCTCAGGAGCACGAATGCTGCGCATCGGTCTGGCAGGCGTCATCCTCTTCTGCGCGATGCAGACGCCGGCGCCGGATCCCGCGCAGTTGGCCGCGACCGCCGCGACGCGCCTCCAGCAGCAATACGAGAAAGATCCAGCTGCCGCGCTTCCGATCGTCCGCGAGCTCGCAACGCTCGGCGCGCCTCCCGAAGGGACCTCGCGCGACGCCGAGCGCGGCAACCCGAGCCGCCTGCGCGCGAGGCAGATCTTCGTCGCGTGGATCCACCATCAGCTCGCGCTCGATTACGTGCCGGCGACGGCCGCGCGCGCGAAGACGCCGGCGCATGCCGCGTTTCTTGGCGCGCTCGCGCAGGGACGCGACAGAGACGACGTCGTCGCCGTCGCCACCGAGGCGCTGCGGATGTGGGTCGACGCGCAACAGACGACGGATGCCGCTCGCCTGCGCGCACTGGCCGCCGGGAATTTCCCCGACCCGTCGAGTTATGGCGGCCGGTACCAGCTGCTGCTGGCCGATTATCTCGAGCGGCAGCCGGGACTCGAGCGCGACGGCCGCGCGCTGCGCGATCGCCTCGTCGACATGCTGTCGCGCCAGCTCGAGAACCGGGAAGAGGCGCCGCTCGCGCATCTGCGGTACTGGCTGGCGTACGGGCTGAGCCGGCAGATCGAGCAGCAGCGCGCCGAGATGGCCGCCGCGAAGGCGGGCCCGAGGCAGTTCGAGCTCCTCACGCGCATCGCGCGCACCCTGCAGACGGCCGGCGCGCTGACGCTCGCGTCGGGCGCCGTCGTCGGAGCGGTCGATCGCGATCCGGCTCGGCTCGCCCACCCCGCGCGGCTCGACGTCGAGGACGACGAGGACGCGTGGTTCCGCGAGCAGGCGGCGCTCGGAGGGCCGACCGAGTTCGTGACGCGGTGGGTTGCCGATCTCGAGGCGCGCGCGGCCCAGCTCGAGGCGCGCGGCGACCGCGACGGCGCCCGCATGCAGCGCGCCCGCCTCTGGGGGCCGCGGCTCGCGCTCGCGCGCTCGGATCCGCCGCGTCTCGCCGCGCTCGAAGCCGAATGGAGCGCCGCGAATCCCGGCGCGTCGTTCAACGCCGCGTTCGCCGAGATGGTGATCGACGTGGGACGCTCGCGGCGGCTTCCGCCGCCGACCTTCGCCGGGTTCGTCGGGATGTGGCGCCTGCTGTACGTCTGGTCGACGACGTGCGCGCCATGTGCGTCGGAGTTCGAGACGGTGAACGCGCTCGTGCGCGAATTTCCCGATGCCGTTGTCGCGCTCGTTGCGACGGGCATTCCAGCAGCCGCCGTGCGCCAGTACGCAGCCGCGCACAGGCTCCTGTTTCAAACGATGATCGCACCGGCGGGAGTGGCCGACGAGATCGGCGCGTATGCCCTGCCCGCGCGGTTCATCGTCTCGCCCGAGGCGCGGTACGCGCGGCTGCCGTCGGCCACCTGGCAGTCCGACGCGCGGCGGATTCTATCCTTGAACAGGTAACGCCGGCGAATCGCATTCCTGACGCGGATGCGCGTGTATAATCCGCGCCTCAGACATCCGCGGCACCCATCTTCCTATGCTTCCAGCCATCGGCCGCTACCGCGTCGTGCGGCGTCTCGGTCACGGCGGGATGGGCGAGGTGTTCCTCGCCGAAGACGCCGATCTCAATCGCCGCGTCGCGATCAAGATCCTCCATGAGACGAGCCTCGACGCGGCCCGCCGCGCCCGCTTTCTGCGCGAGGCGCAGACCGCCTCCGCGCTGAACCATCCGAACATCGTGACGGTGTACGAGATCGAGGCGGCGTGCGATACGCCGTACATCGTCATGGAGTACATCGACGGCCAGCCGCTGACCGACTGCATCCCGAAGAACGGGATGCCGGCGCGCAACATCCTCCGCGTCGCGATCCCGCTCGCCGATGCGCTCACCAAGGCGCATGAAGCCGGGATCCTCCACCGCGATCTGAAGCCCGACAACATCATGGTGACGCGCGACGGCCGACCGAAGCTGCTCGACTTCGGCCTCGCGAAGCTGCGCTTCGCCGACGCCGACAGCGACGAGGCGCAGACCATGGGCTGGAATCCGCTGCAGACCGCGGACGGCGTCGTCCTCGGGACGCTGCCGTACATGTCGCCGGAGCAGGCCGAAGGGCGCCCGCTCGACGCCCGCTCGGACATCTTCTCGTTCGGCAGCGTCCTCTACCAGGCGGCGACAGGACAGCGGCCGTTCGTCGGCGACACGCGCGCGGCGCTGCTCGGATCGCTCCTGCGCGACGTGCCCGCGCGCATCACCGAGTCGAAGCCTGACTGTCCGGCCGAGCTCGATCGCATCATCCGGAAGAGCCTGCAGAAGGATCGCGAGCGCCGCTACGGATCGATGCGCGAGATGCTCTCCGACCTCGAGATGCTGCGCGACGACCTCGCATCGGCGCCGGCGTCAACCGGCTCGGGCAGCCAGTCGGCGATGTCGACCGGGTCGAGCGGACGCGTCCGCCGATGCCGCGCCGGGAGCTCTGCGCCTGGATCGCGGTGGCCGCCCTGCTCGTGGCCGTGGGGCTGCTCGGCTCCGACGTGTTCGACCTGCGCGCGGCTGCCGTGACGCACCTGCGGCTCGCGACGGCCGCGCCCAACGGCGTCTACCACTCGATTGGCGTCGGCATGGCGCATGTGATCGAGAAACGGCTGCCGAACATCCAGGTGCAGGTGGTCGAATCCGAAGGCGGATTCCAGAACATGCGCATGCTGGACGACAGCATCGTCGATCTCGCGCTGACGCAGAACGACATCGCGTTCAACGCCGTGAAGACCGACCGGGTGCTCGGCCACGTGAACCGTCGGATCTTCGGTCTCGCGGTGCTCTACAAAGAGCTGGCGCAGATCGTCGTCGCGAAGCGCGCCGGCATCCACCGCCTTGCCGATCTGAAGGGCCACACGGTCGTGCTCGGGCTGCCGCAGAGCGGCAGCCGCTTCTCATCGGAAAACGTGCTGCCGTTCCTCGAGCTGAGACCGGGTACGATCCGCGTGCGGTACATCGATTATCCGGAAGCCGCCAGGGGCATCGTCGACGGCACGGTCGACGCGCTGATCGTGTGGCGCGCGATCCCCGCGCCGGTGCTCGAGGAGCTGCTGCAGGCCGACGTCGCCGAGCTGCTGCCGATCGACCCCGAAGTCGTGCGCGGTCTGCGCATGAACCAGCCGTTCCTGAGCGCCGAGGTGATTCCACCCGGGACGTACGAGAACCAGCCCAATCCGGTCCCGTCGATTGCGGTCAAGGCGCTGCTCGTCGGGTCGGCATCGCTGCGGCCCGCCCTGGCCCGATCGATTCTGGACGCCCTGTTCACGAACGTCCCGGATCTGATCGCGCATCATCCCCGCGCCGCGGATATCTCGCTGCGATCGGCGTTTCGGCTCGAGGACGGGATGGCGATCGACCTCCATCCCGGCGCACGCCAGTTCTTCGAGGGCAGCGAGACGCGGTAGACATTCGCCGCCGCAGCGGACATGATCCGCTGATGCCGCCTCGCAAGAAAGCCGTCCGCCGCAAGAAGGTCGCTCCCGCATCCGTCGGCCTGACGACCGCCGAAACCAAAGGTGTCCGTCCGTCCGACGTGCAGGAGCTGTCCGCAAGGGTCGACGCCGACGGCGGCGCGGTGCTCGGCGCCTACAACGATCCGTTCGGCGGCAAGCCGCTGCTGGTCGTGGCACTGCCGGTGGATCGGGTCGAGCCGACGCCGTACCAGCGCGATCCCTCCGACGCGCACGTCAAGCGCCTGATGGGCGTGATCGAAACCATCGGGCGCTTTCTCGACCCGATCGTGGCCGTCCGGCACGACGATCGGTACTGGACGCCGAACGGCAACCATCGGCTTCAGGCGTTGAAGAAGCTGGGTGTGAAAACCGTGGTCGCGCTGCTGGTGCCCGACGCCGAGGTGGCCTTCAAGATTCTGGCGCTGAACACGGAGAAGGCGCACAACCTGCGCGAGAAATCGCTCGAGACGATTCGGATGGCGCGCGCGCTCGCAAAAACGTCGCAAAAGCCCGAGACCGATTACGCCTTCGAGTTCGAGCAGCCGGCCTTCCTCACGCTCGGCGTGTGCTACGAGGAGCGGCCGCGCCTGGGCGGCGGCGCGTACCAGTCGATCCTGCGGCGCGTGGACGCGTTTCTCGACGAGCCGATCGCCAGGGCCCTCAAGGAGCGCGAACGCCGCGGCAAGAAGATCCTGAAGCTGGACGATGCGGTCGGCGCCGCGGTGGAGAAGCTGAAGGCGCGCGGGCTCACGAGCCCGTATCTCAGGGCCTTCGTCGTCGCGCGCGTCAACTACACGCGCTTCTCGAAGGCGACCTCGTTCGACTTCGACGAGGCGCTCGACAAGATCGTGGCGAGCGCGCAGAAGTTCAACGTCGATCGGATCAGGCAGGAGGACGTCGCCCGGGCCGGCGGCGGCCCGCCCGACGAGAGCGACTGACGCGCGGCGGTCACGCGCGGCGATGCAGTCGTTCTCGGAGGTCATCAAGGAGCACTTCAGCCGTCCGTTGACCGGACGGGAGTTCCTGGCGGCGGTGCGTCGGATCGGGCCGCTCTCGGAGGACACGCTCGAGGCGATTGAGCGCCAGGTCAAGGAGCGACGCCGCAGCAGGATGCGCGTGCCGCCTCGCTGGTGGTGATTCATTTCGACACCTCGTTCGCGATTGATTTGCTGCGCGTGGAGGCACGCGATCGGTTTGGCGCCGCCAGTAAGTTTCTCGAAGGTCGAGACGAGTCGGTCGCCGTCTCAGTATTCGTCGCATGCGAACTGGAAGCCGGTCTCCTGACGGCGCGAAACCCCTCCGCGGAGCGCCAGCGCCTCGAGTCGTTCCTCAGGGCCGCGACCATCGTTCTGCCCGATGAACGCTTTCCCGCCGTGTACGCCGACGTGGTCGCTCGACTGCGACGCTCGCGCCAGACGGTCGATGCCTTGGACCTGCTGATCGCCGCGACGGCCATCGGCGCCGATGCCAACCTCGTCACCCGCAATCGCAGGCATTTCGACCGCATCCCCGGCCTGCGCGTCCTCTCGTATTAGAATTCCGCTTCAGGAGATCGACGCTATGGTGAAGCACGCACTCATCCCGGCTGCCGTTCTGCTCGTCGTCTCGCTCGTGCCGGCCTACGCGCAGGGCCGCGGCGGCCAGCCGCCGACGCCCACGCCGATCGCCGAGCCGGGCGGCCAGCCGCGCGTCGAGGTCGCCGGCGCGGCCGAAGAGAAGATCTCGCAGACCTCGCACACGATGCGCCTCGACGGCCGCGAGCTGAAATACACGGCAACCGCCGGCACGCTGCCGATCCGGATGGACGACGGGAAGGTCGCGGCGCGGATGTTCTTCGTCGCCTACACGAAGGACGGCGAGGAGGCGAAGACGCGTCCGGTCTCGTTCCTCTACAACGGCGGCCCCGGCGCGGCGACGATCTGGCTGCACATGGGATCGTTCGCGCCGCGGCGGGTGCAGATGGCCGACGAGGGCTTCCAGCCCGCGCCGCCGTACCGGCTCGTCGACAACGAGCACACGCTCCTCGACACGAGCGACGTCGTCTTCGTCGACGCCATCGACACCGGCTTCAGCCGCGTCGTCGCCGGCGTGAACAACACGCAGTTCCACGGCGTCCGCGGCGATCTGCGCGCGTTCGGCGAGTTCATCAACGGCTACCTGCGCGCGTACAACCGGTGGCCGTCGCCGAAGTTCCTCATCGGCGAGAGCTACGGGACGATTCGATCGGCGGGTCTCGCGCAGGAATTGCAGACGCGGCACGGCATCGAGCTGAACGGGATCGTGTTGGTATCGTCGCTGCTCACGTATCAGACGCTGTCGCCGTCGCCGCAGAACGACGTCGCGTACGCCTCGCAGCTCGAGACCTACACGGCGACCGCCTGGTATCACAAGAGGCTTGCCGCGGATCTCGCCCGCGATCTGAAGAAGGCGGTCGATGAAGCGCGGACGTTCGCGTTCGGTGAATACCTGACCGGACTCGCGAAGGGCAACCGCATGACGGACGCGGAGCGGAAGGCGCTCGCGCAGAAAGTCGCGCGCTACAGCGGACTGTCGGTCGAGTACGTCGAGCGCGCCAACCTGCGAATCGATCCGGCGCGGTTCCGCAAGGAGCTGCTGCGCGACCGGCGGCTGACCGTCGGCCGTCTCGACAGCCGCTACACGGCGGTGAACAAGGACGCCGCCGGCGAGGCCGACGAGTTCGACCCGTCGAACACCGCGCTGCAGGGCGCGTACACGGCGATTTTCGAGGATTACGTGCGGAACGAGCTGAAGTGGGAGTCGGACCTGCACTACCCGACGTCGGGCAACGTGCGGCCGTGGAGCTGGGACGAGTTCTCGAACAGCTACATGGACATGACCGAGCCGCTGCGCCAGACGATGGCGAGGAATCCGTTCCTGAGGGTCTTCGTGGCGATCGGCTACTACGACATGGCGACGGTGATGGGCGGCGCGGAATACAACTTCGCGCACCTCGGCTACGACCAGACGTTCACCGATCGCGTGTCGTTCGGGTACTACGAAGCCGGGCACATGATCTACATCCGGCCGTCAGCGCACAAGGCGCTGACGACGGACATCGCGAGGTTCATCCGCGGCAGCGGCGGCGCGGTCCGGACGACGTCGCAGGAGTGAGGGGCCAGGGGCCAGGTACGTGCCTGGCACGTGCCTGGCACCTGGCTGGCACGTGCCAGGCACCTGCAGCTTCTGCCGGTCCACGAGAATGCACGACGCAGAAGCTGCGACGTTCGAGTGACGATCGGCATGTTTTGGCCGTAATTCGCCTGTGATCGATTCTTGCTCCCTGGGGCCGCGATGCCCCGACTGCCGCGGATCATTATTCCCGGAGTGCCCGTCCACCTTCTCAATCGCGGTCACAACCGAGCGGCGATCTTTCACGACCTCCTCGATTATCGCTTCTTCCTCGCCCTCGTTCGGGGCGCTGCCACCGCCAATCGCGTCGCGATGCACGCGTACTCGCTGATGCGGAATCACTACCATCTGACCGCCACACCGTCCGACGTGGAAGGGGCTGTGGCCATGATGGAACGCATTGGTGGAGACTACTCGCGGTACTACAACAAGAAGTACGAGCGCAGCGGGACCATCTGGGGTCGGCGCTATACGTCGCGCCTGATCGAGTCGGCTGAGTATTTTCTGACCTGCCTGCGCTACGTCGAACTCAATCCGGTCCGCGCCGGCATCGTCGAAACGCCAGACCAATACCGGTGGTCCAGTTACCGGGCCCACGCGTATGGCGAGTGGCCCGAGTGGTTGACACCGCACCCCGCGTACCTCGCGCTCGGAGACACGACGGAGCGCCGGCAGCAACAGTACCGCGCGTTTTGCGGAGCCGTCGACGACAGCGACCTGACCTTCCTCATGGCTTGGGACGACGGGTGCCTGGCGCGTGCCTGGCCCGGGCCTGGCACTGGCCAGGCACCACGCGAGGCTTAGCGCTTGACGCCGAGCGTCCTGTAGTACGCGACGAGATCCATCGACTTCGGCGGCACGCCGCCCAGCTGCCGGATCATCGTCGTCACCTGTCCGCGGTGGTAGCTGCCGTGATTCACGACGTGCTGCACCAGCTGCCAGAGCGGCAGCGCGCCCGGGTCGCCCGCAAGCGTCTTGAACTCGACGATGCGCGCGAGGCCGGCCTCGCCGACGCCGTCGATGTACGAGCGGACTCGCTGCTCGATTTCCAGCCAGACCGCCCGCAGCGACGCGGCGTCGGGCCACTGGGTGAAGTCGGGCGCGGAGGTGGGCGACGTGCCGTGCCACCGCTGATGCCAGGCCCATTCAGCCGCATACGTGTGCGCCAGCGTGTCGCGCACCGATTTGAAGCTGCTCCCCAGCTCGCGCAGGTACTGCTCCGGCGTGAGCGCCTCGGCGGCCGCGAGGATACGGTCGCGCGCCCAGTAGTGGTAATCGAGCAGCGTGGTGATGTCGCGATGTGTCACGGCTTGACTGTCCTTTACTGCTCGCGGGGCCCCACCCCTTGGACGATGCGAGCGCGAATGATGCGATCGAGTTTCGGGAACTCGCGATCAAGATACGCGTTGCCGCCGTCGAACAGCGGCTGCTGCCGTCCCGCGCGGATGCCGCTGCCTGAATTCTCTCCGTACTCCGAGTTCAGCGCGTCGGCGACATCCATCCCCTCGATCACGCGGCCGAACGGCACGAACCCCTGTGCGTCCTGCGGATCCGACAAATCCGCCAGCGCGATGTAGACCTGCGTCGACCGGCCGTTCGGCACGGCGAACGCGAACGTCACGGTCCCCCGCGCGTTCGACTGCTTGGGCGGATCGTCGGGAATCATCCGATAGCGCCAGGCCCTGGCGACGGCGGGATCGCCGTTGATCCCGAACTGCGCCCACCGTCCGCGGACGACGCGGAAGAACCGCGTGTCGTCGTAATAGCCGGCCTTCACCAGTGCGTAGAAGCGGTCGGCGCCGTGCGGCGCCCAGTCGCGGCGCACGTCGATGACGATAGCGCCCTTCGTCGTGTCGACGCGAACCGAAAATCGGATCGGCGCGCGAGCATCCTCCGTCTGGCCGGCGAATGCAAGGAGAACCAACGTCAGGAAGACGTTCATAAACGGTAAATTCTCCCGAAAGACGAGCGGACTTTAGCGTAGACTGGCGCCCATTCCGCTTGCTTTCTTGTATCACGTGGTGGCACGTAAGGGGGATTCATGAGAGGTCGTGCACCCATCGCCGCCGCCGCAGCGCTCCTGCTCGGCGCGCTGTCCGCGTCGGCGCAGGAGCAGGCCGGCGGCATCCAGGGGACCGTGAAGGACGGCTCGGGGGCGATCATGCCCGGCGTCACGATCGAGGCGCGAAGCCCGTCGGTCGTCGGCGTCAACACGACGGTCACCGATACGAAGGGCGAATACCGGTTTCTCGCGCTGCCGCCCGGCGTCTACGAGGTGACGGCCTCGCTCTCCGGATTCGCGACGAGGCGGGTGCCCGATACGCGGATCGAGCTCGGGAAGATGCTGAAGATCGACTTCACGCTCGATGTCGCGTCGGTGACCGAGCAGGTCAACGTCGTCGCGGAGTCGCCGATCATCGACGTGAAGCAGAACGCGGCCACGGCGTCGATCACCAAGGAAATCATCGACCTCATGCCGAAGTCGGGCACGTCGCGGAACTTCACGGCGGTCGTCGTCGCAGCGCCCGGAGCGGACGAGGAAAGCAAGGCGGGCGGCATCCAGATCGACGGTTCGAGCGGCTCGGAGAACCGCTTCATCGTCGATGGCATGGATACGACGAGCCTGCGCACCGGCACGGTCGGCAAGACGGTCTATACCGATTTCATCCAGGAAGTGCAGGTGAAGTCGTCCGGCTACGCCGCCGAGTATGGCGGCGCGCCGGGCGGCGTGATCAGCGCGATCACCAAGTCGGGCGGCAACGCGTTTCACGGCTTCGCCGGCACGTACTTCCGCGGAAACAAGCTGCAGGGCGATCGGCGCGACAGCTGGCGCATCAACCCGTTCGACAACGTCACGGGCGAAAACACGAAGAATCCCGATGACACGTTCTCGGTGTGGAGTCCGATCGCCGATCTCGGCGGGCCGATCCTGCGCGACAAGATCTGGTTCTATTTCGGCACCGACTACGACCGGACCGACAACCAGCGAACCGTGAAGTTCAAGAACTCGCCGCAGCCGTACTTCGCAGACACGTTCAAGTGGTGGGGCTCGTCGAACCTCTATAACTGGAACCTGACATCGCAGCTCAATCAGAGAATGCGGCTGAAGGTTGCCGGCGCGAATGAGCGCAGCCGCAACCACGGCACGGCGCCCGCGCTGCAGCCGGACGGGTCGAAGTTCGCGGATGGCACGCCGACCGACGGCTTCACGAACGATTCGTGGACCGCGCTCACCACGAATCTCGCCGCGACCGGCCCGCTCGACCCGGCGAAGTACAACGCGAAGTACAACCTCACGGGCACCAACGACATGAACGACTCCTACGCCGGCACGCTCGACTGGGTGCTGACGTCGAAGCTTTTCGCGACCGTGCAGACTGGGTACTTCGTGAACGACACGAACAACCCGCCCGAGAACGCGGGGAACGCGATCGTCCACTCGTTCGGGGCGTCGAACATCAACCTCGCCGGCGTGCCCGCGAACCTGCAGCAGGCCAACGGCTACAACGACCAGGTCCAGTCGAGCAACCGGATCATCAAGGACCGCTACTCGCGGACGTACGCCAACGTGAACACGACGTGGATCGGGTCGTGGAAGGGCGAGCACGTCGCGAAGGGCGGCTTCCGCTACGAACACCTCGCCAACGACACGTTCCGCGGGCAGCAGCAGCCGACGGTCACGCTGAACTGGAACCAGTCGCGGACGACGGTCGACGGCCGCTCGGTGCGCGGCACGCTCGGCTACTACCAGGTGTCCAAGGGCGTCGTCACGACCGGCGCCGCCACGTCGAACAACTGGAGCCTGTGGCTGCAGGACAGCTGGACGATCAACAGCAAGCTGACCGTCAACGCCGGCGTGCGTACGGAAAACGAAGCGGTCCCGTCGTACCGGCCGGAGAATCCGGGGATCAGGTTCAGCTTCAAGGACAAGATCGCGCCGCGTCTCGGCTTCGCGTACGACGTCAAGGGCGACAGCAGCTGGAAGACCTACGCCAGCTACGGCAAGTACTACGACATCACCAAGCTCGAGATGCCGCGCGGGTCGTTCGGCGCCGAGCACTGGATCCTCTATTACTGGACGCTCGACACCTTCGACTGGCCGAACATCAGCTGCCAGGAAGGCCCGACCGGCTGCCCGGGCGCGTTCATCGAGCAGATCGACAACCGCCATCCGGCCAACGAGGCCGATCCGAAGCTCACCTCGTTCTTCGGCCATCCGCAGAACACGATCGATCCGAACATCAAGCCCGTCGAGACCAACGAGCTGACCTTCGGCGTCGATCACGAGCTGAGTCGCCGGACGTCAGTCGGCCTCCGCTACACGCACCGCTGGCTCACGCGCACGATCGAGGACACGGGCGTGACGGTCGCCGGCGTCGGGGAGGTATTCTTCATCGCGAACCCGGGCTTCAATCTCGGCGCGCAGGTGCTGCCGCCGCCCGATCCGCCCAACCCGCACGCGACGCGCCGCTACGACGCCGTCGAGCTGATGTTCAACCGCCGGTTCAGCGACTCGTGGAGCCTGCGCAGCAGCTACACCCTCAGCCGGCTCTGGGGCAACTACGGCGGTCTCGCCAGCTCGGACGAGAACGGCCGCACGAGCCCGAACGTGAACCGCTACTTCGACGGCCTGTTCATGTCGTTCGACGCGAGCGGCAGCAAGCAGGCAATCTACGGGCTGCTGCCGACCGACCGGCCGCATTACTGGAAGGCGCAGCTGACCTACGCAGCCAGGTTCGGCACCTCGTTCGGCCTGAACTCCGAGCTCGCGTGGGGCACGCCGCTTCAGACGCAGATCAACTGGAAGCGCGTTCCGGTGTTCGTCAACGGACGCGGCGATCTGGCACGCACGGCGGCGTGGTCGAAGTTCGATTTCTACGTGCAGCACGAGGTCAGGCTGATCAAGAACCAGCGCATCAGCGTGAGTGCGAACATCAGCAACCTGTTCGACCAGAAGATCGTGACGAACATCAGCAACACGCCGTATCGCGATGGGATGAACGCGGTGACGTCGGGACCGAACCCGCAGGCGTCGCCAAGCGACACGGCCGCGCAGGATCTGGTGTTCTTCCGTGGCTTCACGCCTGCGGCGCAGGCGACCGCGATGCGCGCCGCCGGATCGACGATGCGCGACAACCCGCTGTACCTCAGGCCGTCGACGTTCGAGCCGCGGCGTCAGATCCGGCTCGGGCTGAAGTGGATCTTCTGATATGGAAAGACCGGTGTCAATGAGCCGGTAGATTTGTTCTTCGTTGGTGCTCTCCGGGCCCGCTCCTCACGCGAGGGGCGGGCCTTTTCGTTGACGCGTTCATCGGATCGGCCGAG
>Ga0114129_10002828_pt1 | contig 24231 bp, 16 predicted proteins | sample RhiMetdeltSRZDD1_FD_80071 | JGI IMG/M metagenome (GOLD analysis project Ga0114129, IMG submission 80071) | Populus rhizosphere microbial communities from Tennessee, USA - Rhizosphere MetaG P. deltoides SRZDD1 (version 2) (version 2) | ecosystem: Host-associated > Plants > Roots > Rhizosphere >...
CCACGACTCTGCCGGCGCAAAGCGCCTGCCGGCCTAAAGTGCTGTCGTAATGGGTGCGCGGGCAGGACGTCTGGCCGGGAGCAGTAGATGCGTCTGTCCAGGACCAGAGTTCATGGCGCCGCGAGTTCTATCGGTCGCTCAGCAGCCGTTTAGCTCGTTTGTCTCTCCCGAAGCCCTTCACAGCAACGTCCGCCGCTACCCAAAAAAAGGCGCGAGCGTGCTTGACGCTCGCGCCTCACCGGGCTGCAACACTCCTGCAAATACTTGCAGCGAGACAGCCGTCGTCTGTTGGTTACCTGTCGGTAACCGCCCCTACTTCGTCAGGCAGATGTCCACCGGGCGGACGGTGCCATCACCAAGGTTCGCGAAGATTCGATACAGGCCCGCCGGCAGTCCCTTCGTGCTCCAGTTGTAGTGATACTGGGCGCCGTCCCAGGTGTACTGAGGCACGACGCTGGCCTGCACGAGCTCCGGATTCTCCGGCGCCGCGGCGGAATCGCACGCACTGAGTCGGTCCGTGCGCGTGAAGGTCGGGCTACCCGTCTGTTGCACGATTGTCCCGGCGGCATTCTTCAGGACGAACTTTGCCGGAATGGTTTGACCCGCCTTGAACTTGCTCATGACGCCGAGGTCATGGGCCGTATCGTTGATGGGCTGCAGGAAGCCGTCCCACCGGTAGAGGACGACGAGGCCCTTCACGGCAGTATTCAGCTGCACGTTGTAATTCGACGCAGCTCCATTCGAGAACGTAAACCCGGTTGCATTGATGTCATAGCTGCCGATCGCTGCACTCGCTGCTGCTCCGGGGCTGGCATACGTGGCGGTTCCCGCGTCGGTACCCTGAAGACCCGCTACCGTGCCGGTAAAGGCAGTGAACACCTCTCCAAGGATCTTGGTTTTGCCGCCGTCCGGTGTCACCGTCAGCGTTCGCTGCCCGATCGTCAGCGTGGCATCGACCGGGGTCACCGTGTAGTTGGGGTTGCTGCCCGGGGTCACGGTGATCGGGTAGTTGCCGACGGCCGAGAACTTCACCGCTGTCGTTGCCAGGCCGTAGGCGAGCGTGTCGCCGTTGAGCGCGCCGGTCACCACGGCATCGAGCGCCGGATTGTCGTCGCCGTAGGTCTTGCTCTTGGCGTTCGCCTTCACCGTCGCCAGCGCGGGGTTGACGGTCAGCGCGGCGTCGACCTTGTTCACCGTGTAGTTGGGGTTGCTGCCCAGTGTGACGGTGATCGGGTAGCTGCCGACGGCTGAGAATTTCACGGCCGTCGCTGCCAGGCTGTAGGCGAGCGAGTCGCCGTTGAGCGCGCCCGTCACCTGCGCATCGAGCGCCGGATTGTCGTCGCCGTAGATCTTGCTCTTGGCGTTGGCCTTAACCGTCGCCAACGCCGGGTTCACCGTTAGCTGCGCGTCGGTCCCGGTGATCGTGTAGTTGGGGTTGCTGCCCAGGGTCACGGTAATCGGGTAGCTGCCGACCGCAGAGAATTTCACGGCCGTCGTCGCCAGGCTGTAGTCGAGCGTGTCGCCGTTGACCGTGCCGGCCACCGCCGCATCGAGCGCCGGGTTGTCGTCGCCGTAGGTCTTGCTCTTGGCGTTGGCTTTCACCGTCGCGAGTGCCGGGTTGACGGTCAACTTGGCGTCGACCTTCGAGACGCTGTAGTTGGGGTTCGTGCCCAGGGTAACCGTGATGTCGTAGCTGCCGACGGCCGAGAACTTGAGCGCCGTCGTGGCCAGGCTGTAAGCGAGCGTGTCGCCGTTGAGCGCGCCGGTCACTTCCGCATCGAGCGCCGGATTGTCGTCGCCGTAGGTCTTGCTCTTGGCGCTGGCTTTCACGGTCGCCAGCGCCGGGTTGACGGTCAGTGCGGCGTCAACCTTGCTCACCGTGTAGTTGGGGTTCGTGCCGAGCGTGACCTCGATCGGGTAGCTGCCGACCGCGGAGAATTTCACCGCCGTCGTCGCCAGGGTGTAGTCAAGCGTGTCGCCGTTGAGCGCGCCGGTCACCTCCGCATCGAGCAGCGGATTGTCGTCGCCGTAGGTCTTGCTCTTGGCGTTGGCCTTCACCGTCGCCAGCGCCGGGTTGACGGTCAGTGCGGCGTCGACCTTGCTGACCGCGTAGTTGGGGTTCGTGCCGACCGTGACCTCAATCGGGTAGCTGCCGACGGCCGAGAATTTCACCGCCGTCGTAGCCAGGGTGTAGTCAAGCGTGTCGCCGTTGAGCGCGCCGGTCACCTCGGCATCGAGCGCCGGATTGTCGTCGCCGTAGGTCTTGCTCTTGGCGTTGGCCTTGACCGTCGCCAGCGCCGGGTTGACGGTCAGTGCGGCGTCAACCTTGCTCACCGTGTAGTTAGGGTTCGTCCCGAGTGTGACCTCAATCGGGTAGCTGCCGACCGGAGAGAATTTCAGCGCTGTCGTGGTCAGGCTGTAGTTGAGCGCGTCGCCGTTGAGCGCGCCGGTCACCTCCGCATCGAGCGTCGGATTGTCGTCGCCGTAGGTCTTGCTCTTGGCGTTGGCCTTCACGGTCGCCGGCGCCGGATTGACGTTCAGCGCGGCGTCGACCTTGCTCACCGTGTAGTTGGGATTGCTGCCCAGGGTCACAGTGATGGGGTAGCTGCCGACGGCCGAGAATTTCACCGCGGTCGTGGTCAGGCTGTAAGCGAGCGTGTCGCCGTTGAGCGCGCCGGTCACCTCCGCATCGAGCGTCGGATTGTCGTCGCCGTAGGTCTTGCTCTTGGCGTTGGCTTTCACGGTCGCCAGCGCCGGGTTGACGGTCAGCGCGGCGTCGACCTTGCTCACCGCGTAGTTGGGGTTGCTGCCCAGGGTCACGGTGATCGGGTAGCTGCCGACGGCCGAGAATTTCACGGCCGTCGTGGCCAGGCTGTAGTCGAGCGTGTCGCCGTTGAGCGCGCCGGTCACCTCCGCGTCGAGCGTCGGATTGTCGTCGCCGTAGGTCTTGCTCTTGGCGTTGGCCTTGATGGAAGCGGGCGCCCTGTTGATCGTGACCGACGCCGGTGCGCTCGCCGCCGATGCGTTGTAGTTGGCGTCACCGGCGCGACTGGCTGTGATGGCGCAGGTGCCTGTGCCGCTCGTGATCGTGAGCGCGCCCGTCGTGCTGTTCACGGTGCAGGCCGTCGATGTGCCGTGACTGTAGCTGTAAGCGCCGGTGCCGCTGCCGCCCGATGCGACAGCCGACAATCCCGCCTGCTGGTAGGTCGCACTGGCTGGTGCCGACACTGTCACTGCGGCCTGGTTACCCTGGCCGACCGTTAGTGTCTTGGTGTTGTCGCTGCTGCTGTTGAAGCCGGTGGCGCCGCTGTATGCCGCCTGGATCGAGTACGTCCCTGCCGGTGTGTTTGCAGGAAGAACAAAGGTCGGGGATGCGTTGCCCGAAGTGACAGGAGCCGAGACAGGCGAGCCGATCGTCACCGCGCCGTTCTTCACCGTAAACGTGACGCTTCCCGCATTCACCGTGCTTGTGCTGGTCACCGTCGCGGTCAACGTGACGTTCTGATCCAACGCGCTGAAGGTTGCCGACACACTTGATGCAGTGGTCGTCGTGTTGGCGGTGGCGCTGTCGACCCGCTGCTGGATAGCCAGTGAAAAGCTGTCCTGAGTGCCCTGATTCCCGCCCGTGCCCCTGTAGCAGGCCTGGATCGGGTACGTGCCGCCGGTGAGAAACGTATGCGAAAGTGTGGCCTGCCCAGCACTAACCGCGGTGGTTCCAAGCAATACGCCGTAGTTGCCGTTGTTCTTGTCGCAGGCGTCTGTTGCGGTCGTCCGGTCATAGAAAAAGACCGAGCCCCCGACAGCCGGTTTCCAGTTGTCCTGGTTGCCCTGCTTATCGTTCATCTCAACCGTAGCGGTGAATGTGACGCTCTGACCGGCTGGTGCCGGGTTCAAGGAGGAGGCCAGCGATGTTCGGGTCTGCATGGCATCTGTGAATGTGGTGAGTGCCTGTGACCCGATGCCGACCGCTGTCAAGTAGAAGCGCATGCCGATGTGGTGGTAGACCTCATCGTTACGTGGATGGAACTCACGATTGACGATGTTGCCGAACTCGTCGGCGATCGCCTCGAGTTCCCAGTCGTAGTGCGTGTCGGCATCCTCGCTGACGCGCAGCCGCACTTTCTCACCAGGCTGCCAGCCGCTGCCGCTGATCGTGACCGTCTCGTACGGCGCGTAATCATCCTTGTCGGTCTTCACTGTCGCGTAGCCGAAGTATTCAGCGGCATTCGCGCCGCCGCCGGCGACGAACGCGACATCATGGGGCCGCAGGCCGGCCGCGATCCCGCCGGCGCGCGCCGCGGACATCGCGTTGGGTGCAGCCGAAAACCCGTCTCTCCAGTCCGCGTAGAGCTCTGCGGACGCGACTGCGGCGCCTGCCGATACGCCACCTGCGATGAGGACCTGGTTGTTGTTCGGCAGCAGCACCGCGACGTGACCGCTGCGCGCCGTCTGCATCGCGCCCGTGTTGAAAAACGAGCCCGTCGCCGGATCGAAGATCTCCGCCGACGAGAGATCGCTGGTGCCGTCGTTACCGCCGGCAACCAGCACGTGGCCGTCGAGGAGCGCAGTGGCCGTGGCCTTGACGCGGACGGTGGACATGCCGGATGCAACGCCCACGCTCTGCCCGGTCGCGGGATCGAAGATCTCGGCAATATCCATCGGCGCCACGCCGTCCGAGCCGCCGACGATGAGCACACGGCCGTCCTTGAGAGTGGCGGCGGAGGCATCGACGCGCGCCACGGTCATGTCGCCGGCGTGGACCGACGTGCCGCTCGCCGGGTCGTAAATCTCGATGTCAAATGTCGGACCGTAAGAAGCCGTTCCTCCCGCGATCAGCACCCGGCCGTCGTTCAACAGGGTCATGGCATGGCCCGATCGCGCGGTGGCGAGATCGCCGACATGCGCCCATGCGCCCGAGGCCGCGTCGTAGGTCGCAATGCTCGACGAGAAGCTGTCGTCGCTCGTGCCGCCCGCGACTACGACGCGTCCGTCGGCAAGGGCCGCTGAGACCGCGCCGCTCGGAACGGCGACTTCTCCAGCCGCGGCCCATGTGCCGCTCGCCACTCGCGGCACGTCCGCCCGGACCACCACCCACGAAGAAGCCAGACCGGCCAGGATCAGCAGCGCGACCAGGGACGTGATGGACGTTCTTGAACGATTGACACTTGAAGAGATGTTCATGACTGCCTTGCTGTTCGCGTTTTGCCTTCGGCGCGCCGGTATTGGCCGCTCGTGCATCTGCGTGTTGTTCTCCGCTGCTTTGAAGTCGCGGGCACAGCCCTGAAGATTCGCCACGGACCGACACAGTGCGTATGTCGCTCCGCGCGTCGGCTTCTGCCGCCCGGCATGCTGCTTCTCAACACCGGTGCCACGCTCTGAGCGGTCGTCGTGTGTGGACACGAACAGGAAGTAATGGGCCGAAGTTCGTGAGGTTTCGCCGCTGGAGCGAACGGAACGAGCCGCAGGCGGCGAATAGGTAATTGCGGGTCGCGGCAAATCTTTGTGTGCCCGTGGCCACAAAACGTGGCGGGTGCACGGGGGACAGCGAAGATCCCGGACGCTGGGTGCCGACGACGAAACTGAATGGCCCGATGCGGCCTGGAAGTCAGCGACGGGCGTCGCTGTTATCGCGGAGAGCAGCACGTCGCCGAAGGGCTTCCAGATGATGCCCAGGCTCAACGTTCGTGAAGAATCTCACTCCAGAGGGAAGGGGTACTGAACAAGGGGACCGCGAAATATCTGGTCGGCACCAGACAGAAAAACTGTCTGCAGCCATACCGGCTTATGTCGCCGCGTCGCTGAAATCTCCAGAACCCGTACGTCAGCAACAGGATCGGGCAACTTCGGTGCGACATCCCGGAAGTGGCTCCACCGTTGCTCACGATGTCCCGGGCTCGAACCATTGAAGTTCGAGATCTTCGCAGGTGGCGTCGAGCAGACGTCCATCACACGATCAGGCAGCGTCTCCGCCACGCCGGACAACCGGCAAGACCGAAGTACTGCGTCGTGGTGACAGTGAAAGCGGAGGCTGGGTGTTGAGTAACACCTGCTTCCGGGCTGGAGTCATTCGGAACTCGAGGTGGCGCAGAGGGGCCGTGCGAGCTTCGCTCGCCCGGCCCTTTGTCGCGTCCCGGCGCCGCAGGCCGGGTGCGGATCTGGGAGCCCTCTCGCAAGAAAGTCGAAGCAGGTCGTGCTGATTCAGGAAGTTGAAGTTGAGCAAGTCGGTGGTCAGCGGATTGCGGCCCCGGACAGGCACTCAGACACAGATACCGCGCTCATCGTGGCCAGCCGCGCGATGACCGAGCTGCTCTCCATCGCCGAGCGAGCTGCAAAGAGCCCGGCGAAGGTGCTCATTACCGGCGAAAGCGGCGTCGGCAAGGACGCGGTTGCGCACTTCATTCATAACCAGTCGCCCCGCAAGTCGGCGCCGTTCGTAGCGGTGAACTGCGCGGGGCTGACCGAAGCGCTGCTCGAGTCCGAACTGTTCGGACATGTCAAGGGCAGCTTCACCGGCGCCTACCGTGACAAGCGGGGGAAGATCCAGCTCGCGCACCGCGGCACGCTCTTCCTGGACGAGGTCGGTGAAATGAGCCTGCGCATGCAGGCGCTGCTGCTGCGGTTCCTCGAGAACGGTGAGATCCAGGCGGTGGGGTCCGACCAGGTGCACGCTCGCGTCGACGTTCGCGTGGTGGCGGCGACCAACCGTAGTCTCGACGACCATGTGGCTTCCGGGCAGTTCCGCGAGGACCTTCTGTACCGGCTGAAAGTCATCCATCTTCATGTGCCTCCCCTGCGTGAGCGGCCCGACGACGTCGAAGCGCTCGCGCGGCACTTTCTCAGCCGCGCCGGGCGTGAAGTGAAATTCACGGACGAGGCGCTCCTCGCGTTCGAGCGATACGGATGGCCGGGGAATGTCCGCGAGCTGCTGAACGTGCTCGAACAACTGATCTGGCTATCGCCGAATGGCGTCATCGGGATCGAGCACCTGCCGGTCGCCATGCGCACGACGCCGCAGGTGAGGATGCCCATCGATCAGAGCCGCCGCCAGGTCGCCGACGGCCTGTTCGACGACGTGGTGCGCCGGGGTGCCTCGTTCTGGGAGCACGTTTACCCGATGTTCCTCGCGCGCGATATCACGCGGCACGACTTGCGGGAGCTCGTCCGTCTCGGTTTGCGGGAATCGCGAGGGCGCTACAAGTCGATGCTCACGCTGTTCGGCATGCCCGCCCCCGACTATCGCCGGTTCATGAACTTTCTCGCAGCCCACGGGTGCAGTGTCGGAGTCCGGGAGTTCCGTCAGGCTGCGGAGGTCACCGTGTCCCCCGCAGTGGAGCCCGTGTACTCGGTTCCCGCCGAGCCCACGCTGGGGCCTGCCGTTCCCTCACATTAAATCTGGTTGGGACCAGTTGAAAGACTGGCCCTGGCCAGACAAGTCCCACCAGGTCAGCCGGCACTCAGATCACCGCGCGCATTCTTTCGGGCAAAACCTCCGAAATGCCCCTTTCGTCATTTCGGCCGGCCGCGGCATGCCCGTTGCTCAATTCTGGAACGTGCCCGATAGACGTCGCGACAAGAGATTCAAGTTTACCGAACCAGCCGCTGGCGCGCTCAGGCTCTTCCCTGACGTACTGGTGCAACAGGATGGTCCGGACGAGTGGACTGGCATCAGCCGGCAGCCGGCCACGGCCGGCGAGACGCTCGTCCTCGATGTCGTGCAATTCGACGCGGTCGAAGGAGAGATTTACCGGCGGCTGCCGGTCTGCGTGGTCGAGAGCCGGCCGGTCATCGTCGACGGCGACATGCGCCACCGCATCCGGCTGCACAGCGGCATCACGGCCTCGGTCCGGTTCGAGCACCAGGTGAGGCGCGGATGAGCATGTTCGAGTTTCCGGGGACGCTGACGCGTGAACTTTCCGTGCGCGTTGTCAACGTCAGCGCATCCGGCTGCCTGTTCGAGTCTCGCCGCCGCATCGAAGTCGGCACAATCGCGACACTCCAATTGGGGCTCGGCGGCGCGGAATGCAGCGACGACGTCGAGGTCGTGCGGTGTGAGGCGGTGAAGGGCGTCCCCGGCTTGTACCAGATCGGCGTGCGGCTTCTGTGGACGACTCCGCGCCACTCGGGATCGATCCGGCATGCAGTCGCAACCCGGCTCGCGGCGCTCGATCGGGCAGACGCGGTTTACGTGAGCTAGGCGGCTTGTTTGGGTAGTAGCGTTCCACGCCCACCTGCCGCCCCGTCGTCAGCTGACGTCGTCACCTGATCGTCCCCTCGTCGAACAGCGCGTTCCCAATCCGATAAATTCCAATCGATTCAATAACTTGCGGCCGAGCGATGCCTGGTGGCGAGCTTGCAGCCTCAGCCCGCATGGACACAGCCCCAGGCCTCATCGTTGCCAGCCGTGCCATGACCGATCTGCTCTCGATCGCCGACCGGGCCGCCAGGAGCCCCGCGAAGGTGCTGATCACCGGCGAGAGTGGCGTCGGCAAGGACGTGCTGGCGCACTTCATTCACAGACAGTCGCCCCGCAAGACGGCGCCGTTCGTGGCTGTCAACTGCGCCGGGCTGACGGAAACCCTCCTCGAATCCGAACTGTTCGGGCACGTGAAGGGCAGCTTCACCGGCGCGTACCGCGACAAGCGCGGGAAGATGCAGCTCGCGCATCGCGGCACCCTGTTTCTCGACGAAGTTGGTGAAATGAGCCTGCGCATGCAGGCGCTGCTGCTGCGGTTTCTCGAGAACGGCGAGATCCAGGCGGTCGGGTCCGATTCGCCGCAGTCGCGCGTCGACGTTCGCGTGGTGGCTGCGACGAACCGCAATCTCACTGAACACGTGGCCGCCGGGCACTTCCGCGAGGATCTCCTGTATCGCCTGCGGGTCATCCATCTTCACGTGCCGCCGCTGCGTGAGCGGCCGGAGGATGTCGAGGCGCTCGCGCGACACTTTCTGAGCCGGGCCGGGCGTGAAGTGAAATTCACGGACGAGGCGCTCCTGGCGTTCGAGCGATACCGATGGCCGGGGAATGTCCGCGAACTGCTCAACGTCGTCGAACAGCTGATCTGGCTCTCGCCGAATGGTGTCATCGGGATCGAGCACCTGCCGGTCTCGATGCGCCCAACGACGCCCCACGTGATGATGCCCGTCGGCGAACGCCGGCGGCAAGTCGCCGACGACCTGTACGACGCGGTCGTGCGGGACGGCGCCTCGTTCTGGGAGCACGTCTACCCGATGTTTCTCGCGCGTGACATCACGCGGCACGACCTGCGCGAGCTCGTTCGCCTCGGCCTGCGCGAATCGCGCGGCCGTTACAAGGCGATGCTGACGCTGTTCAGGATGCCGGCCAGCGACTATCGCCGGTTCATGAACTTTCTCGCAGCTCACGGATGCGGTATCGGGGTCCGGGAATTCCGTGAAGCTGCCGCGTCTCCGGTAACGCCCTCAGAGATGCCGCCCGTACTCTCCGTTCCGGCGGAGGAGCCGGAGGAGCCCGCCGTCCTGTCCTTCTAGATCCCTTGCGACTGCCGCCGCAGTATTAGCGTCGCCGGTCTTTCAGCTCACCACGGCCCTCGGTCCGGTGAGGTTGGCCGTGCGCGGTCCGCCCCGCACGGCCCTTTTTCTTGTACGTGGGATGTGCTGATCGTCCTCGCCGCCGCCTAAAACGGCGGCCGCTTGATCCCCAGCTTCCGCATCTTGGACTGCAGCGTCGTCCGCTGGAGCCCGAGGCGGGCGGCCGCGCCGGAAGGACCGGCGATGACGCCCCCCGATTCCCGCAACGCACGAATAATCGTCTCCCGTTCCGCGTCCTTCAACGTCGCTGCGGGTTTCGGGCTCGTCGAGGTCTTCGAGGTTTTTGCCTTGAGATCCTGCAAGGGCAGTACGAGCGTTCCGCCCTGGGACAGGATGACGGCGCGCTCGATCACGTTCTGCAGCTCGCGGATGTTCCCCGGCCAGTTCCACCGCACGAGCGCGTCCATCACGGCATCCGGGATTGTTGGAACGGCGCGGCCCAGGCGCCGTGCGCACTGCGTCACGAAGTGCCACGCCAGCGCCGGGATGTCGCCGGCCCGCTCGCGGAGCGGCGGGATCGTGATCGGAAAGACACTCAGTCGATAGTACAAATCGCTCCTGAACGATCCCTCCTCGATCATCCGGTCGAAGTCGCGGTTGGTGGCCGCCACGATCCGCACGTCGATGCGCTGGGTCCTGGTGCTGCCAAGGCGCTCGAACTCCCGCTCCTGCAGGACCCGCAGCAGCTTGGGTTGCATCTCCATCGGGATGTCACCGACCTCGTCCAGGAACAGGGTGCCCCGGTTCGCCACTTCGAGCCGTCCTGCCCGGCTCACCGCGGCGCCGGTGAACGCGCCCTTCTCGTGCCCGAACAGCTCGCTCTCGAGCAGGGTCGCGGGCAGCGCCGCCACGCTCGTTCGCACGAACGGGCGGTCGCGCCGCGCGCTGAGGCGGTGAATGGCCCGCGCGAAGAGTTCCTTGCCGGTGCCGGTCTCGCCGAGGAGCAACACCGTCGTGTCGGTCGGTGCCACGGTCTTGACCGCGCTCAGCACGTTGCGCAGCGCCGGGCTGGTCCCGACAATCTCCCCGAACTCGTGCTGCAGCTCGACCTCGAGATACTGCTTCTCGTCGACCAGCTGCGCATTGAGGCTGGCGAGTCGTTCGTAGGCGCGGGCATTCTCCAGGGCGATCGCAATCTGTGTCGATGCGTGACCGAGCAGCGTGACGTCCCCTTCCGAGAATGCGTCCGGCCCGGGACTTCCGACATAGAGCGTCCCGAGCTTCCCGTTGCGCGTCACGAGCGGTACGCAGCACATCGATTCGACGCCCTCCGTTTTCATCAGTGATGCGCCGATCCAGCCCCGTTGCTCCATCTCAGTCCGACGGAAGATACCCGCGGTTCCCCGCTGGAACGTGATGCCCGCGGCCGACTCGTTCAAGGGAATCGTGGCGCCCGAGGTGCTGAAGCCATGCGCCTTGTCGTAGATCAAATCGAGCCGGAGCTGTTCCGAGTCCGGGTCATACAAGGCGACGCCCACGTGGTCCGCCTCGGCGATGCGCTGCACGGTGTCGCAGATTGTTTCCAGTAACGTGCGGTAGTCGGGTTGCGAGATCAACAGGTTGTTGATATCGAGGAGGAACTGCAGGCGATCGCGCTCTTCCCGGACCTCGAGCTCGTAGCGTTGCGCCTCGTCGCGGTTGATCCCGTTTTCCACCGCGATGGCCACGATCGCCGCGACCTGCTCCATGAACGCGACCGTATCGTCGGTGTAGACGGCATCCGACCGGCTTCCGAACGCAAGGATTCCGATTTGCCGATGCGCGGTCGTGAGCGGCAGGTAGCACGCCATCCTCAATCCCTGGCTGCGGAGATACGCAGGTACCTGGTGCAGCGGTCCTTTTTCGGGGATTGGAACCACGGCGGTCTTCTGCGTCTCCCACACCGTTGCCGCCGGACCATGCTCGGCGATGGGCTTCGACACGATCGGCGGGGCAAGACCCGGCGGTTCCAGGATGACGAGGCGGAGCTCGTTGCTTCGTTCGTCGTGCAGGAGAAGCGCGAGGTAGTCGAACGGGATGATCGGATGGAGCTCCTCGCCCAGGACGCGCACCAGCTCGCCGATCGTGCGATGCGTGGCCAGCGTCTTCGAGGTGCGCAGCAGCGCGTCGTAGCGCGAAAGGTGTGCCGAGTCGAGCGCCGCTTCATCCGGCATGCAGATATCCTCGACGTAATCCTCAGACAGACTGACCGGCCTGGCCGGTCCACCTCATCGGCCGTGCAATCGCGACGCCGGTACGTGTCCTGCTGTTACCTCCCAGGCGCCGCGATTTTCTCAAGCATTTCCATCGATCGAACAGGGTTGGCTCCCTCACGCCCACGACATATCGTGACCTCGAAGCCGGGGTGTCGGCGCGACAGCGCTATAGAAAGGATGAGGCGCAGAATGATCCGATCTTCGATTCGCCAGGTCCTGCCGATCGCCGCGATGGCGATCGCTGCTGCCGTTTGCCCACGAGAGGCGATGGCGCAGCTCCTGACGCAGCACGTCAAAGGGGCGGTCGGCCTCAAAGCCGGATCGCAGCCGCCGCCCGGCGGCTACGTGGTCCTGCCGCTCGCGTATGTCTACAACACCGATACGGTGAAGGATCGAAACGGCGACAAGGTCCCGATCGACGCGAGCATCAACTCCGTTTTCTATGGCGCCGGCTACAGCCACGTCACGACGAAGAAGATCCTCGGAGGCCTTTACGGCTTCACGTTTCTCTTTCCGGTCGGCGCCAACAACCGCATCCAGGGCACCGAGATCGACGCGAACCCGGGCGCCGGCATCACGGACTCCGTGGTGACGCCGATCAGCATCGGCTGGCACCACGGGCGCGTGGATACCCTGGCCGCGTTCAACCTCTTTCTGCCCACCGGCAGGTACGAGGATGGTGCGACCGACAACACCGGAATGGGGATGTGGGGATATGAACCGGTCGTGGCGACGACGGTCTACCTCGATGCGAGCAGGAAGTATCACGCCGCCACCGAGCTCTCGTTCGACTTTCAGTCGAAGAAGGAAGACAGCGAGAACAAGGTCGGCAACCAGTTGAACCTGGAGGGCGGCGTCGGCGCGGATTTCCTGAAAGGTGGATTGTCGGTCGGCCTTTGTTACTACGCGGCGTTCAAGGCGACGGACGACGAGATTGCCGGGATACCCGGGATCCTCATTCGCGGCAGGAACAAGGCGTTCGGGCTCGGTCCGGAAGCTACGCTCGCGCTCGCCGCGGGCGGCAAGCTGCGCGGCTTCCTGACGGTGCGCTATTTCTGGGAAACCTACGCGCGCACCGCGACGCAGGGCAGCGCGTTCCTGATTCAGGCGACGTTCCTGACGAAGCCGATCAAGCTGCCCGGTTCGTAGCGCTCCAGCGCGTCAGCCGACATACTTCTCGATATATCCGGCGCCCGCATACCCGCGCAACACCCTCGGAGCGTACTTCTGAAAGAATTCGCCGAGGGCCTCGGAGGTCTTGAATTTCGCCATGCCGAAATTGGGATCGAAGAACTGGAAGTTGTCCTTCATGTGGATGAACGCCACCGAGTGCACCTTTGATGCGGCGGTCGCAACCTTCGCCTGCCCCTTGACGTCGCTGAGCGTCAGCACGTAGAAGCCGGGCCCGCCTTTCACGATTCCGAGGATGCCGACGGTCGATGCCTTGTCCCAGAACGCCGTCGCTTTCGTCAGCTTGAGCTGGACGAAACCGTGGGCCTTCAAGTAGTCCTCCACGGTGCTCTTGTTCGCAATCCATTGCGCATCGTCCAGCACCGTCAGATCGGTGCTGAAGTCGACCCGCCACTTGTAGTCCTTGATCCACACTGCGCAGAACTGGGCGCAGGCGCCATCCGAGATATAGCAATGCCCTGCGATCGCGTTCTTCTGGCGCCAGTCGCGCCCTTCTCCCTTGCACTCTCTTGCCAGGTCTGTGAGTACGGACAAGGTCTACCTCCTGTGTTGGGGTGATCTCGTAATCAAAACGCTCGTCAGCTGTCCAGAACTGCGAGGCGGAGCTACCAGCCGTTACAGTCGCTCTTGTACCCGCAGTTCTCGCAGCGCCAGCAGGCTTTCACGCGAATCAGCTTCACGCTCCCGCAGCGGTCGCAGCATTCCTGCCCCGTATTGTTGTCGGATCGTCGTGCGGCAGCCGCAGGTGGAAGGAGGGGAGATCCGGTCACCGGTGACGCCGGGGCGGACGGTCGTCGATCGCCAGGTCGATTCATGGTCACTCAGGATAATGCCGCGGGACGGCCCCTGAGCTGAAATCCTGAAGCACAATCCACTTGCACGAGTCGTCGTATCCGTGGTGGGATCGCTGCCCTGCTCGCTGCTTGCACCCGGAGGATCTCCATGACATGCGCTGTCAGCATCAGCGTCAACGGCCGCCGCTATCAACAGGACGTCGAGCCCCGGCTCCTCCTCGTGCACTTCCTTCGTGAGGCCGGCCTGACGGGTACCAAGATCGGGTGCGACACGAGCCAGTGCGGTGCCTGCACGGTGTTGATGGACGGCATCGCCGTGAAATCGTGCACGACGCTGGCGGTCCAGGCCGATGGCACGAGCGTCACCACGATCGAGGGGCTCGCGGAGAACGGCGTGCTCACCCCGATCCAGGAAGCCTTCTGGGCGAAGCACGGGCTGCAGTGCGGTTTCTGCACGCCGGGGATGGTCTTCGCCGCGCACGAGATCCTGCGGACCAATCCCAACCCGTCCGCCGAACAGATCCGCCACGGCCTCGAAGGGAACATGTGCCGCTGCACGGGCTACCAGAACATCGTCCGTGCGGTGCAGGCGGCGGCCGCTGACCCGCGGAGCGCGGGGATCGGGGGTGGCCGATGACGACCGTCAACGCGGCGCCGGCCCGTGTCTTCGGATCAGGTATCCGGAGGCGTGAAGACCCACGACTCCTCACAGGTACGGCACGGTACACCGCGGACTTCACGCTGCCCGGTATGGTGCACGCCGCGATCCTCCGGAGCCCGCACGGTCACGCGCGGATTCGCGGGATGGATACCAGTCGCGCCAAGCGCGCTCCAGGCGTGGTCGCCGTCTTCACCGGCGCGGACACCGAAGCGGGACTCAAATGCATTCCGTGCGCCTGGCTGTTGCCCAATGCGGGCCTGAACATCGCACCGTATCGCGCCATTGCCACGGACGTCGTTCGCTACGTGGGCGATGCCGTGGCGGTCGTGGTCGCGAAGTCCGACTACCAGGCCTACGACGCGCTGGACCTGATCGACGTCGACTACGAGCCGCTCCCCGCGGTCGTCGATCCCCAGAAGGCGGCCGCGGCGGGCGCGCCGCAGCTGCACGAGGAAGCACCCGGCAACGTGGCATTCCACTGGATGGTCGAGGGCGGTGACGTCGCCGCGGCCTTCAACTCCGCCGGCGTCGTGGTGCGCGATCGCATCATTCAGCAGCGGCTGATCCCGACGGCGATGGAGCCGCGCGGCGCTGTCGCGCAGTACACGCCAGCGACGGGTGAGCTGACGCTGTGGAACACCACGCAGAACCCCCACATCGTCCGCTTCATCATGTCGCTCGTCACCGGGGTGCCGGAGGATCGCCTTCGGGTGGTCGCACCGGAGGTCGGCGGCGGGTTCGGCAGCAAGATTCCCCAGATTCAGGGTGATTTCATCACCGTGTTCTGCTCGATGAAGCTCGGGCGACCGGTCAAATGGATTGAAACGCGATCCGAGAACTACCAGTCGACCACGCACGGGCGCGATCACGTCCAGGAAGTCGAGCTCGCCGCCACCAAGGACGGCCGCATTCTCGGACTGCGCTGCACGGTGTGGGCCGGCATGGGCGGGTATCTCTCAACGGCGGCGCCCGGCATCCCCACCATTCTTCATGGACTGATGCTGTCGGGACCGTATCAGGTGCCCGCCGTGAAAGAGGACGTGTACGGCGTCTACACCAACACCACGCCGGTGGAGGCGTATCGCGGCGCCGGCCGTCCCGAAGCCACCTTCATGCTCGAACGCATGATCGACGTGCTCGCTCACAAGATTGGCGTGGACGCAGCTGAAGTCAGGCGACGCAATCTGATTCCGCCCTTCGAGAATGGCCACGACGTCGTCACCGGCCTGAAGTACGACAGCGGCAACTATCAGGGCGCGCTCGACAAGGCGCTGACGCACGTCGGTTACGAAAGCCTCCGGCGCGAGCAGGCGGCCGCCCGCGCGAAGGGTCGCTACCTCGGAATCGGCGTGTCGACCTACGTCGAGATCTGCGGGCTCGGGCCGTCGCAGGTCGCGGGCGCGATTGGCTTCCAGGGTGGTCTCTGGGAGAGCGCGATCGTTCGGGTCCACCCGAGCGGGAAGGTGAACGTGTTCATCGGCGCGTCGCCGCACGGCCAGGGAGAGGAGACGACGTTTGCGCAAGTGGTCGCCGACGAGCTCGGGTTCGGCGTCGACGACATCAAGATCGTGCACGGCGATACCGACAATACGCCGATGGGGTGGGGCACTTACGGGAGCCGGACCACTGCGGTAGGCGGTGCGGCGTTGGCGGTTGCAACGCGGAAGATCAAGGAGAAAGCCAAGCTGCTGGCCAGCCACCTTCTGGAGGCCGCGGTCGAGGACATGGACTACGCCGACGGCAAGTTCTTCGTGAAGGGGTCCCCGGATCGTTTCAAGACGATCCAGGACATCGCGCTGATGGCCAACGTTGCGTGGAACCTGCCGCAGGGAATGGAAGCCGGGCTCGAGGCGTCGAGTTTCTACGACCCGCCGAACTTCACCTACCCCTTTGGCGCCCACGTTGCCGTCGTGGAAGTTGATCCGGCTACCGGGACGGTGCAGCTCCAGCGCTACGTCGCGGTCGATGACTGCGGTCCGCAGATCAACCCGGTCATCGTCGAAGGCCAGGTACACGGTGGCGTCGTCCAGGGCGTGGGCCAGGCACTCTGGGAGGAAGCGGTCTACGACGACAACGGTCAACTCCTGACCGGCTCGCTCACCGACTACGCGATTCCGCGCGCCGATGTGCTGCCCGACATCGAGGTGTTATCAACCGTGACGCCGTCGCCGCACCATCCGCTGGGCGTGAAAGGCATCGGCGAAGCGGGGACGATCGCCTCGACTGCCACCGTCTATAACGCCGTCATGGATGCCCTGCAACCTTTCGGGGTCGAGTCGCTTCAGATGCCGTTGACGCCTGAACGCGTCTGGCGCGCGATTGCCGCGAAGGGCCGCTGATAAAGAGAGGGTCCGCCTTCGCTTCGCTACTGCGAGACAAGCTATGTATGCACCGAGCTTCGATTACTTCCGCGCACGCACGGTCGCGGACGCGCAACAACTCCTCTCCGCTCACCCTGGCGCCAAGCTTCTGGCCGGCGGGCACAGCCTGCTGCCGTTGCTGAAGCTCCGCCTCGCGGCGCCGTCGGCTCTCGTCGATATCGGGCGGATCCCGGAGCTGCGAGGCATCGCTCGGCAGGGGGACTGGATTCGCATCGGCGCGCTCACCACGCACGCCGAGCTGGCGGCGTCAGCGGATCTGCGCACTGCGGCGCCCTCGCTGGCGGATGCGGCGGCGATGGTTGGCGATCCTGGGGTCAGGAATCGCGGAACGATCGGCGGGAATATCGCGCATGCCGATCCGGCATCCGATCTGCCTACCGTGCTGGTCGCACTCGATGCGCGGATTGTTGCGGCCGGACCGGGAGGGGAGCGGACGATTCACGCGGATCAGTTCTTCACCGGGATCATGACGACGGCGCTGTCAGAGGACGAGATCCTGGTGGGGGTACATCTGCCCGCATCTGCCGGCGGAGAGGGCTCGGCGTACGAGAAGTTCTCTCATCCTGCCTCACGTTATGCCGTCCTCGGCGTTGCGGCATGGGTCTCGGTCGCGAACGGCACGTGCAGTTCGGCGCGGATTGCGCTTGGCGGCCTGCTGCCGAACGCGCGGCGCGCCGGCAGCGTCGAACGAGCGCTGATCGGAAAAGCCCTCAACGAGGACGCGATCGCGGCTGCCGCCGGCCAGGTTGCCACTGATCTCGGCCACGACGTCATGGGGGACCTCTACGCGTCGGCGGAGTACCGCGCCGCGATGGCGCCCGTGTTCACGAAGCGGGCGCTTGCCAGTGCCGCGGCGCGCGCGCTTCGCTGACCTGACGTCGTGAGCTCGCTCTCTGAGTGTGTGGCTTCCGGCTTTAGCCGGAAGGATGCGTGAGGCGTTCCATAGATGGACGACAGCCACAGCCTTCCGGCTAAAGCCGGAAGCCACCCGCTCGAGATCCCCGCCTCCGTCGATGACCTCCAGCAGGCCATGGCCAGCCAGCACTACATCGCCGGGCGCGGGCTCGCCGTTTCGATCTATCTCGCGCTGCGCCTGCAGCGGCCGTTGTTCCTCGAAGGCGAGCCCGGCGTCGGGAAGACCGAGGTTGCCAAGGTGCTGGCGTCGGCGCTCGACACCGAGCTGATCCGGCTGCAGTGCTACGAGGGCCTCGACATCAGCCATGCCGTCTACGAGTGGAACTACCCGCGGCAGATCCTTGAGATTCGGCTGCTCGAGGGTGCGCATGCGCTGGATCCGCGCGCGGCCGAGCGCGAGCTCTTCACCGATACCTTCCTGATCAAGCGGCCGCTGCTCCGCGCGATCGAGCAGACGCGTGAACGCCCGCCCGTCCTGCTGATCGACGAAATCGATCGCGCCGACGAGGAGTTCGAGGGATACCTGCTCGAGCTGCTGTCCGACTTCCAGATCACGATTCCCGAGCTGGGGACGATCCGCGCGGTCACACCGCCGGTCGTCGTGATCACCTCGAACCGGACCCGTGAAGTTCACGATGCGCTGAAGCGCCGATGTGTCTACAGCTGGATCGACTATCCGAGTGCGGAAACCGAGCGCCGCATCGTGGCGGCGAAACTGCCCGAAGTGCCGGCGCGACTCGCCGGGCAGGTGACCGCGTTCGTCCAGGAGCTGCGGACCGCCGAGCTGTACAAGACGGCCGGCGTATCGGAGACCCTCGACTGGGCCGCGGCGTTGATCGCCCTCGATCGCGAGGAGCTCGACGCCGAGACCATCGACGAGACGCTCGGCATCCTTCTCAAGAACCAGGAAGACATCCAGGCCGTGCGCGGTGAGCGGATCCAGGCGATGCTCAACCGCGCACTGGCGCGAGGCGCGGGATCGTGAGCCTGGCCGCCAACGTGCTGCTCTTCGGGCGCATGCTGCGCGACGCGGGGCTGGACGTACATCACGGGCGCCTGCTCGACGCGGTGCGCGCGCTCGAATGGGTGAATGTGGGCAGTCGCGCCGATGTCGCCGCAACGCTGCGAAGCCTGCTCGTGCACGATCGCGATGAGATCGCGCGGTTCGATCGCGCATTCGAGCTGTTCTTCAGGGCGCATCGCGCACCGGCGCCCGGCCTGCCGCTCTTCTCCCTCGGGGAACGGCCGCGTGTCGTGGCCCGGCCCGCGCCAGGTCCACCCATCCATGCAGATTTCGAAGGGATCCAGGAGGGATCTCCGGGCACGACGCGTGCCGTCGGCGCCTGGAGCGCCGCGAGCGTGTCGCGCACGAAGGATTTCGGCGACTTCACCGAGCGTGAGCTGGAGCGAGCGCGCGCGCTCCTCGAACAATTCCCGTGGCGCCTGAACCGGCGCCGCACGCGACGATGGCAGCGTGCGTCGAGCGGCGCTCCCGATCTCCGGCCGGTGCTGCGGCGCAGCCTCATGCTTGGCGATCTCGTGGAGCTGCCGCGGCGCACGCGTCGTGAAGTGCCGCGGCCGATCGTGCTGCTTGGCGACGTCAGCGGATCCATGGAGCGATACAGCCGGATCATGGTGCACTTCGTCTACGGGCTGGCCCGGAGCGCGACGCGCGTCGAAGCCTTCCTGTTTGCAACCCGGCTGACGCGGGTCACACCGTACCTGATGACCGGTCGTGGCAGTGCCGCCCTGACACGCCTGGCGCGCGAGGTTCAGGATTGGGGGGGCGGCACGCGCACCGGCGACGCGCTTCGTACTTTCAACACGCACTGGGCGCGGCGCGTCATACGCAACGGTCCCGTGGTGCTCGTCGTCTCGGATGGCTGGGACCGGGGCGACCCGGCGCTCCTGGATCGTGAACTGGCCCGCGTCCGCCGCAGTTGCCGGCGACTGATCTGGCTCAACCCGCTGCTCGGCTCCGCACAGTACGAGCCGCTCACGCGCGGAATGCAGGCCGCGCTGCGGCACGTGGACGACTTTCTTCCCGCGCACAACATCGTCAGTCTCGAACAACTCGCCGAACATCTGCGCGCGCTACCGGCCAGGACCCGGCCGGTCGCCTCGCACGCGCGCCACCGGTCTGCATCATGGAGCTGAACGCCACCTACGACATCCACGCCCCGTCCCAGCGCGTGTGGGATCTGTTGATGGACACCGACGCGATCGGGAGATGCCTGCCCGGATGCAAGGGGCTGAAACCAATCGGCCCGGATCGGTACGAGGTGGAACTTGGCCTGACGGTCGCGGCCATCGCGGGAAGCTTCAAAGGGACCGTCGCGATCGAGGACAAGCGTCCGCCGAACAGCTACACGCTGGTGGTTGAAGGCAGCGGCCGCCAGGGGTTCATCAACGGGCGGGCGCGTGTCACGCTCGAACCCGGGGACGATCACACGCGCGTCCAGATCGCGGCGACGGCGGAGGTGGGCGGGATGATCGCCCGCGTCGGCCAGCGCCTCCTCGAAGGGGTGGCCCGGACGATGATGGATCGGTTCTACGCGTGCCTGGCCAAGCAGGTGGAGCAGGGTGCCGGAAGCTGACGTAAGCTCTCACGCCATGAAACACACGAATCCGCGTCGGACATGGATCACCTTCGGTCTCGTCAGCGCGGTGGTTCTGGCATTGGCGCCATCCACGCGCGGTCAGGGCTCCGGTGCGCAGGCGTTCACCGGCGCTACTCTCATCGACGGGACGGGCTCACGCATCGACAATGCGGTGCTGGTCATCCGCGACGGACGGGTGGTGAGCGCCGGCCGATCAGGCGCGGTCTCGATTCCGAAGGAGGCCCGGCAGATCCCGCTCGCGGGGAAATTCGTCATCCCGGGCTTGATCTCCGCGCACGTCCACGTCTCGGATGTGCAGGGGCTGGCGCCGCGCGCCTATACGGACGAGAACACGCGGCGGCAACTCGGCGTGTTCGCACGCTATGGGATTACGACCGTCCTGAGTCTTGGCGGTGAACAGCGGCCGGCTTTCGCGGCGCGCGACGCGCAGGGCACGGCCACGCTCGATCGCTCGCGCATCTACGTGTCCGGGGAGGTCGTGACCGGCAACACGCCGGAGCAGGCGCGGCAGATGGTCGCATCGGTCGCCGACGGCAAGCCTGACATCATCAAGATCCGGGTCGACGACAACCTCGGGGCCTCCCCGAAGATGACGCCCGAGGTCTACCGCGCCGTGATCGATGAAGCCCACCGCCGCGGCCTCCGCGTCGCCGCGCACATCTTCTATCTCGAAGACGCCAAGGATCTGCTGCGCGCCGGTGTCGATATGATCGCGCACAGCGTTCGCGACAAGGACCTGGATGACGAGTTCATCGGGATGATGAAGGCCCGGAACGTGCCGTACTGTCCGACGCTGACGCGCGAGATCTCGACGTTCGTCTACGAATCATCACCCGCATTCTTTGCCGATCCCTTCTTCCTCCGCGAAGCGGACCGCGCCGTCGTGGCGCAATTGCAGGAGCCGGCACGACAGACGGCGATGATCAATTCCAAGTCGGCGCAGGCCTACAAAGCGGCCCTGCCGATCGCACGGCGGAATCTCAAGCGGGCCGCCGCCGCCGGGCTGTTGATCGCGATGGGCACCGATGCGGGCCCGTCGCCGGAACGATTCCAGGGCTACTTCGAGCACATCGAGATGGAGATGATGGCGGAGGACGGTCTCAGCGCGGCCCAGGTTCTCCGCGCGGCGACCAGTGATGCCGCACGAGCGCTCAAGCTGGACGACATCGGCACGCTCAAGGCTGGAGCGTGGGGCGACTTCGTCGTGCTCGATCGCGATCCCCTCCAGGACATCCGGAACACGCGCACCATCTCGGGTGTGTGGATCGCCGGCAATGCCGTGAAGCGCTGACCGCCGTCCCGTTTGCTGGGGCTGAGAAGCAACGGTTGCCGGCGCGCCTCCGTCCAACCCGGAATGGAACGTCGTATCACTTCGGAGGTCGGCCGGCATGTCGAGGCACTGATACAAGACTTGCGCTTCGGCATCCGATTCCAGCTGCGGGCGCGAACGTTCACTGCGACGGTTTTCGTCGTTCTCGCCCTGAGTATCGGCTCGACCGCGGCTGTGTTCACACTCGTCGAAGTCCTCCTGCTCAGGCCCTTACCGGTCAGTTCTCCCGAGAGATTGTTCAGCATCTCTGCGCCCGGGAGGAACATCGATCTCAACCCGTCGTACTACGCCCATGGCTTCTACGAAGCCCTCCGGGCTTCCAATCCTCTCTTTCGCAGTCTGATTGCGTCGTCGACCGTGGTTTCGTCCGGCGTCAACCTCGCCGACGGACAAGCCACGGATCGCGTGCGCGCCGAGCTGGTCTCGGGAAACTACTTCGATGTCCTGGGCGTTGACGCGGCCGCGGGCAGGGCCCTCAGGCCGGACGACGACAAGACGCCCGGGGCGCACCCGGTGCTGGTGTTGAGCCATGCGTACTGGCAGCGCCACTTTGCCGGCGCGCCGAATATCGTCGGGCGCACGCTCACGGTCAACGGAACGCCGTTCACGGTCATCGGCGTCGCGCGACGCGGATTTTTCGGGACGAGGCCGGGCTTCGGCCCGGATGTCTGGGCCCCGCTCATGATGGTGCAGCCGCTGAGCGGTGGAGGCCTGAGACCGCTTCAACGGGACAACAACTATATAGAGATGATCGTACGTCTCGACGCCGACGTAGACGTGCGACAGGCGCAGGCAGCGGCGACGACGTTCTACAGGAACTGGCTCGATGATGGCCGGACGACAAAGCAGCGTCCCGATCCGGCGCCGGTCCTGCAGCTGACCCCGGCGAACACGGGGCATTCACTGCTGCGCGGTCAGTATCGCCAACCTCTCCTGTTGCTGATGGGTGGCGTTGTCCTCCTGCTCCTGATCGCTTCCGCGAATGTCGCGACGCTCCTGCTTTCGCGAGCCGCGGCGCGAGCGCGAGAAATGGCGGTCCGCACAGCCATCGGCGCCACTCGTCTTCGCCTGGTGCGCCAACTGATCACCGAGAGCGTGCTCATCGGCCTCGCCGGTGGCGCCGGCGGATGGATCGTCTGCGTGTACCTGGGCCGTTTCACCCTGACATTTCTGCCGCCGGCGGCCGAAGCCTGGCAGTTTGCGCCGGATCTCCGAGTGTTTGCGTCGACGCTTCTCATCTCGGTCGGCAGCGGTCTGGTCGCCGGACTGGCGCCGATCCTCCAGCTTGGCCGCCGCGATTCCGCGGCAGCATTGAGGGGAGGCGCGGGGACGCCGAACCTGACCCGGCGGAGGATCGACGCCCGCGATACGCTGACCGTCGTTCAGATCGCACTGGCGATGCTGCTGGCCCTGGGCGCAGGGTTGTTCGCGCGCACACTTCAGAACCTCGAGAACATGGACATGGGCTTCGACCGCGACAACATCCTGCTCGTCTCGATCGATCCCGCCAGGAGTGGATATACCAGCGCGAGAAGTGCCATCTTCTTCGACCAGCTCCTCCAGCGCCTCCGCGCACAGAAGGACGTCAAAGCCGCCGGGCTGGCGAGCCACGGCACCTTGAGCGGCGTCCTCCCGGCTGGCACCCGTTTCATGAACACCCAGATGCACGCAGCAGGCACGGTGACGCAAGCGGGGGAGGATCGGACCGTTCACAGCAATGTCGTCAGCCCAGGCTACTTCGAGGCTGTTGGAATTTCTCTGCTGCGCGGGCGGGACTTCAGCAAATCTGACAGCGGAGAAGGCGCCAACGTCGCGATCCTCAATGCGGCCGCAGCGCAGCTCCTCTTCGGCATTCAGGATCCGGTCGGCAGGCGTATCGGCCAGGGACGACAGGGTCCGGCGGAGATCGAAGTGATCGCCCTGGTCGAGGACGCGAAGTACCTGAGCGTGCGGGAAGCACCTCTGCCGACGGTATACCTTCCGTCGCGCGGCAGCAGCCCGATGACCTTGCACGTCAAGGCGCTGGCGAATCCTCGTTCGACGTTGCGCACGATCGAACGAGAGGTTCAGGCTCTGGACGCGACACTGCCTCTTTTCCACGTCCAGACGGTTGAGGCGCGGATCGACGATGCGCTCCGCCAGGAGCGGCTCGTGACGACACTGTCGGGGATGTTGAGCGTGCTGGGCATCTTGATAGCCGCGGTCGGCATCTATGGCCTGATCAGTTTTTCGGTTGCTCAACGAACCCGTGAGATCGGCATTCGCATCGCCGTCGGCGCTGAACCGCGGCGGATTCTGGTGATGATCCTCGGACGGGCATTGCTGATCGTGGCGATCGGGATGGCCGTCGGTCTTCCGCTGGCGCTTGGTTCGCTGCGTGTGGCCCGCAATTTCTTGTATGGCGTGAGCCCTTCGCATCCGGGGACTGTCGGCGGAGTGCTCGTCCTCTTGACTCTGGTCGGGCTCTCGGCAGGTTTGGTTCCCGCGCTCCATGCGGCGCGGACGGATCCGTGCAACACGCTGCGACAGGACTAGCAGGCTGAAGGGATAAGGCAAAAGGCATAAGGCAAAAGGCA
>Ga0114129_10002829_pt1 | contig 24229 bp, 25 predicted proteins | sample RhiMetdeltSRZDD1_FD_80071 | JGI IMG/M metagenome (GOLD analysis project Ga0114129, IMG submission 80071) | Populus rhizosphere microbial communities from Tennessee, USA - Rhizosphere MetaG P. deltoides SRZDD1 (version 2) (version 2) | ecosystem: Host-associated > Plants > Roots > Rhizosphere >...
CAATCGCCCCCGGTGGATCCGGACCGAGCCCTGGGTCGGTTACCGATTCACGCCGGAGGAATAGCCGGAGTCGCCAGCCGCTTCTTTCGAAATCTTTTCGGCTTCCTTCCGGACTTCTTTCGGCTCTCCATCCGAGACTCGGAGCGTGAGCACATGCGAGGCTCGTGCGCTTCGATTCGGTCTGCTGGCAGCCGTCAGCGTCGTCGCGGGCGTGTTGATCGAGGTCCTCGCTCTCCATGGGCGCGGATACGGCCTCTTCGCCCTCGCGGGCCTCGCCGGGTATGCGTTCTTCGCGACCTTGGGATTGCGGCTCTGGCGCAATGGTGAGTGCACGTGTCTTCACGGGCCGCAGTGCTGGTGTCAGGAGCGATTCACGGAACACCGTCAACCGGGACGTGGAGAGGTCGTAGATCTCCATGTTCTGCGCCGGACCGGTACAGGGGTTCTCTGACGTGGTGGATTTCGTCTTCCTTCTTCTGACGGCGCTCCTGTTCGGAGCGTCGGTCCTGTACACCCGCCGCTGCGACCGTCTCTGACAGGAGGCCTCATGCCCTGGGAAGACGTCCTGGGACTGGTGATCTCCGTCGGCCTTCTCTACTACCTCTTCCGGGCGATGGTCCGGGCGGAGAAGGACTGAAGAGATGATGGGTCTCTTCACCGTCCGCGTCTTCCTGTACTTCGGCGTTCTCGTCGCGATCACCCCATTACTGGGTGGCTACATGAAGCGGGTCTTCTCGGGCGAGAGAACTTTGCTCGATCCGCTCCTCCGGCCGCTCGAACGCCTTCTCTACCGGGTGAGCGGCGTGGACGCCGAAAAAGACCAGACGTGGCTCCAGTGGACGTTCGCGATGCTTGCCGTAAACGGCGCCGGCCTCTTGATCGTCTACGCGATGCAGCGCCTGCAGCGCTTTCTCCCTTTCAATCCGAACGGCCTTCCTGCCGTACACGCCGATTCGGCCTGGAACACGGCCGTGTCCTTCACGACCAACACGAACTGGCAGGGCTACTCGGGTGAGACCACGATGTCGCACCTGACTCAGATGGCCGCGCTCGCTGTCCAGAATTTTCTGTCTGCGGCGACCGGGATCGCGATTTCGATTGCCATCATCCGCGGCATCGCGCGCGAGAAGGCGAAGGGCATCGGAAACTTCTGGTTCGACTGCACGCGGACTCTGCTCTGGGTGCTCCTGCCGTTTTCCTTCCTTGGCGCCTTGTTCCTGGTCTCCCGTGGAGTCGTGCAGAACTTCCGGGCGGACGTCGCCGTCCAGACCGTCGAAGGAGCGACTCAAAAGATTCCTCAGGGACCGGTCGCCTCGCAGGAGGCGATCAAGGAGCTCGGGACCAACGGCGGCGGGTTTTTCAACGCGAACTCTGCGCACCCGTACGAGAACCCGACGCCCGGCACGAACCTGCTCGAGATCATTTTCATTTTCGCGATCGGAGCGGGGCTCACGAACACGCTCGGCCGGATGACCGGCTCGGTCCAGCACGGCTGGGCCGTCTTCGGCGCCATGGCGATCCTCTTCCTGGCGGGCGCGTTGATCGCCACGGCCGCGGAGCAGCGGGGAAACCCGATCCACCAGAAGGCGGGGGTCGCCTCGGTCGCGACGGAAGGCGGTACGGCCGGGAACATGGAAGGAAAGGAGGTCCGTTTCGGAATCGGAGAGTCGGCGCTCTTCGCGACGATCACGACGGACGCCTCGTGCGGCGCGGTCAACTCGATGCACGACTCGTTTACGCCGATCGGCGGCCTCGTGCCTCTCGCAAACATCGCGACCGGCGAAGTCATTTTCGGCGGCGTCGGGGCCGGGCTCTACGGGATGTTTCTCTTCATCGTTCTCACGGTGTTCATCGCCGGCCTGATGGTCGGGCGCACGCCCGAGTACCTCGGGAAGAAGATCGAGTCGCACGACGTCAAGCTCGCGATGCTGTCCGTGCTCGTCCTGACCCTCGCGATCCTCGGTCTCGCCGCCGCCGCGTCCGTCCTTCCCGCAGGCGTGTCCTCTCTGAACAACAAAGGACCCCACGGCTTCTCGGAGATCCTCTACGCGTACACCTCGGCGGCGGGAAACAACGGCTCGGCCTTCGCGGGTCTGAACGCGAACACCTCCTGGTACAACACCACGCTCGGCTTCGGGATGTTCTTCGGCCGGTTCTTCATGCTGATCCCGCTCCTCGGCATCGCCGGCTCGCTCGCCGCCAAGAAGAAGATCCCGCCGTCCGTCGGGACGTTTCCGGTCACCGGGCCGCTCTTTTCGTTCCTCCTGGTCTCGGTGATCGTGATCGTTGGCGCTCTCACTTTCTTTCCGGCCTTCTCTCTCGGTGCGATCGTCGAGCACCTGCTGATGAACGCCGGCCGGCTCTTCTGAGGAGAAGATGGCGAAGCTCAAAGGTTCGAAGCTCTTCGATCCGCCGATCGTCCGGGCGGCCGTTCTCGACTCCTTCCGGAAGCTCGACCCGCGGGTCCAGGCGAAGAACCCCGTGATGTTCGTCGTCCTCGTGGGGGCCGTCCTCGTCAGCGCACTGCTCGTCCGCGACGTCGGCGTGAGCATGAGGCTCTTCTTCGTCAACCTGCAGATCGCACTCTGGCTCTGGTTCACGCTCCTCTTCGCCAACTTCGCGGAAGCCATGGCGGAAGGCCGCGGCAAGGCCCAGGCGGCGGCTCTGCGGCGGGGGCGCAAGGAGACGCAGGCCCGCCGACTGACGCGCAAGGGCGAAGAGCTCGTCCCCGCGACGAGCCTTCGGCGGGGCGACCGGGTCGTGGTCGAAGCCAACCAGCCGATCCCCGGCGATGGCACGGTCGTGGAGGGGATCGCTTCCGTCGACGAATCGGCGATCACCGGGGAATCCGCACCCGTCATCCGCGAGTCCGGAGGGGACCGCTCCGCCGTCACGGGTGGAACCCGAGTGCTCTCCGACCGCATCGTCGTCGAAATCACGTCGAATCCGGGCGAGACGTTTCTCGATCGGATGATCGCGCTCGTGGAGGGCGCGTCGCGCCAGAAGACGCCCAATGAGATCGCCCTCTCGATTCTGCTGGCCGGCTTGACGATCGTCTTTCTGATCGCCACCGTCACGCTCCGACCCTTCGGCGTTTACGCCGGCGGGTCCGTCTCGACCGCCTCGCTGGTGGCCCTCCTCGTCTGCCTGATCCCGACCACCATCGGGGGACTGCTTTCGGCAATCGGGATCGCCGGAATGGACCGGGTCCTCCAGCACAACGTCCTTGCCATGTCCGGCAAGGCCGTCGAGGCGTCCGGCGACGTCAACGTTCTCCTCCTCGACAAGACCGGGACGATCACGCTGGGCAACCGCCAGGCGACCGAGTTCTTTCCCGCCCCCGGAGTGCTTCCTCTCGCATTGGCCGAAGCGGCTCAGCTCTCCTCGCTCGCCGACGAGACGCCCGAAGGTCGTTCCATCGTCGTGCTCGCCAAAGAGACGTTCGGACTGCGCGGACGGCACGTCGAGGGCATGCGCTTCGTCGCCTTCTCCGCCGCGACGCGGATGTCGGGCGTCGACTGGAATGGCCGGATGATCCGCAAGGGTGCGGGAGATTCCGTCGCAGAGTGGGTTCGCGGCCAGGGAGGGGCCGTCGATCCCGTGATTTCCGACATGGTCAACCGGGTGGCGGCCGAAGGAGCGACCCCCCTGCTCGTGGCCGAAAACCCCAAGGTCCTGGGCGTGATCTCCCTGCGCGACATCGTCAAAGCCGGGATGCGCGATCGCTTCGACCGGCTTCGCGCGATGGGAATCCGCACGATCATGATCACCGGCGACAACCCGCTGACGGCTGCGGCGATCGCGCGGGAAGCCGGCGTCGACGATTTCCTCGCCCAGGCGACGCCGGAGCAGAAGCTCGCCCTGATCCGAAAGGAGCAGGAGGGCGGAAACCTCGTCGCCATGACGGGGGACGGCACGAACGACGCGCCCGCTCTCGCGCAGGCCGACGTCGGCGTGGCCATGAACACCGGGACGCAGGCCGCCCGCGAGGCGGGCAACATGGTGGACCTCGACTCCAACCCGACGAAGCTGATCGAGGTCGTGGAGATCGGGAAGCAGCTCCTGATGACCCGCGGGGCGCTGACGACGTTTTCGATCGCCAACGACGTCGCCAAGTACTTCGCGATTCTCCCGGCGATGTTTGCGGCCACTTATCCCGCGCTGAACGCGCTGAACGTCATGCACCTGGCGAGCCCGCAGTCGGCGATTCTCTCGGCCGTGATCTTCAACGCCCTGATCATCGTCGCCCTGATCCCGCTCGCATTGCGCGGCGTCAAGTACCGGCCGCTCGGAGCAGCGCGTATCCTCGCCCGCAACCTCTGGATCTATGGAGTCGGGGGCATCGTCATCCCGTTCATCGGGATCAAGCTGATCGACCTGATCGTGGCAGCTCTGCACCTGGCGTGAGGACGGAAGTGAAGACCATCATCCGTTCAATTCTCTACGTGCTCGCAATCACGTTGCTCTTCGGCGGCCTCTATCCCGCCGTCGTGACCGTCGCCGCCCGACTGCTCTGGCCGGCAAAGGCGTCCGGATCGTTCGTTTCCTCGGGCGGGCGCGTGATCGGCTCGTCCCTGATCGGTCAGATGTTTTCGGATCCGAAATACCTCCATCCCCGCCCTTCCGCGGCCGGCAAGGACGGTTACGACGCGACCGCCTCGGGCGGAACGAACAAGGGCCCGACCGACGCGGACCTCGCGAAGTCGATCACCGCGGCAATCGCGGTCGCCCGGGCCGACCGTCCCGGCGACGGCCGGCCGGTTCCGGCGGACCTCGTCACCTCTTCCGCGTCGGGCCTCGACCCACACCTGTCTCCCGATGCAGCGCTCTGGCAGGCCGCGCGGATTGCGAAGGCGCGCAAAGTTTCCGAGGAGCAGGTGGCGGCCGTGATCCGCCGCCACATCGAACCCCGCACGCTCAGACTCTTCGGCGAGCTTCGAGTCAACGTGCTCCTCACCAATCTCGATCTCGATCGGGAATTCGCGCGGCCCTGATCGCAGGATCGGCGCATCGAGGCCGGTGCTACTCAGAAGGCGCAGATACAGAAAAGGGAGAAGTCATGAGATTTCGTTCGGTGATGGCAGACCCAGGCACATTCGCAATTGCCTTCCTGCTCGCCGGCTTGCTGACCGCGCCGCACGCCGCCGCTCAACAGGAGTATGCCGCTCGATCGGAGCCGGCCGCGGCTGCGGCGACGGCACCCGGCGGGGGTTCTCAGCCGACCGAGCGAGAGCGTCTGTTGCTCGAGCGGATCGACAACTTGGAACGGCGGATGGCCGAGCTCGAATCCGAGAAGGCAGGGGGCTTCACCCCCGCGAAAGCGACCGCCCTCTCTTCAGCGCAAGCCGAGCCGGTACCGGTAGCGCAACCAAGCCCCGCCTCGATGACGGCAGCCCGGACTCAGAGCCCACTGGCAGGCTCGGCCTCTCCGCTCGAGAAGCCCGCGAAACCGGAGCCGTTCGCCTTCGCGGACTTCACCTGGCTGACCGGCAACAGCCGTCAGAAGGAGTTCCCTCTGGCGGGAAAAATCTTCTCGGGTGAATTCCGGGTCGACACGGCCTATCACTACTCCTTCAACCATCCGAAGGACAACACGCTCAGCGGCTCCACCGAGGTCTTTCGTCATAACGAGCTCCAGCTCACGGACCTCGCGTTCGGCGGCGACTTCAATTGGAACAACGTGCGCGGAAGATTGCTAACGCAGTTCGGCATGTACTCTCAAACGCAGCCCCGCAACGACGCCAGCCCCGCCCGTGGCCAGTACAACCTCGACAACGCCTACCGCTACCTCGGAGAAGCCTATGGCGGCTATCACATCGACAAGTGGAACGGCGTCAACATCGACGGCGGGATCTTTCTCTCGTACATCGGTCTCTTCAGCTTCTACCAATTCGACAACTGGGCGTACCAGCCGTCGTATGTGTCCTCCAACACGCCCTGGTACTTCACGGGCCTGCGGATTCAGGTCTTCCCCAGCGACAAACTCAAGATCGAGCCCTGGATCATCAACGGATGGCAGTCGTACGGCAAGTTCAACAAGGCGCCCGGCATCGGAGGGCAGATCCTGTGGCGTCCGACCGGATCTCTCTCGATCGTGTCCAACAACTACTGGGGGAAGGACACGCTGGGCAATCCGGACCGCAAGCGCATCCACACCGACGACAGTGTTCAGGTCAAGTACCTCGACAAGCCGGGAAGCTTCCTCGACAAGGCGGCGGCCACGCTCACCGTCGATGTCGGATGCGAATACGGGGGCGGGGTCAGTTGCACCGGCGGCTCCGCGGGTAAGCCGCCCCAGTATTTCCTCGGATTCATGGTCTACAACCGCTTCTGGCTCCGCGATGACCGATTCGCCGTGACACTCGGCGGCGGCGCGATCAACAACCCGGGCCGCTATCTGGTGCTGCTGCCGCCGATCAACGGCGCAACGGCCTTTTCGGGAACGCCCTATTTCACGGAGAGCCCGGGGGATCAGTTCCGAGCCTGGGATTACTCCGTCACGCTGGACTACATGCCTAAGGATTTCGTGACGTTCCGGCTGGAGTTCAACCGGCGAGTGGCGAACGTCCCCTACTTCTCCGGGCCCGGAGGTGTGACGCCGCCCGGCGGCAATACCGGCCCTCCGGGGTCCTTCGTGACGGGATTCGCGCCGGATCTCACGAAGACCGAGAGCCGGATCACGACAGCCCTGCTGGTGAAGTACTAGCCTCCGGAGCAAGGTGGCGCTCGCGTGATTCAAACGGTCTGCGGACGGAAGAAACAGGCTGCCGATCTGGAGGTTCTGATGACCGGCCACCCCAAGGCGAATCGAAGAGGCGCCGGCTAGGATTTTCATGCCCGCCGAGACTCTCCAGCGCAGCTCCCCTGACGTCTTCCTGAAGCTCATCGAGAAGTCGCGGCGCGGGAGGCTGAAGATCTACATCGGGCACGCCGCCGGCGTCGGCAAGACGTACCAGATGCTGGAAGACGCGCACCTCCTGAAGAAACAGGGCATCGACGTGGTCGCCGGCTTCATCGAGACCCACGGACGGGAAGAGACGGCCGCCAAGGTCGGGGACCTGGAGGTCATTCCGCGCCGGATGCTCGAATACAAGGGCAGGGTCCTCGAGGAGATGGACCTGCCCGGAGTTCTGCGGCGAAAACCCGACGTCGTGCTCGTGGACGAGCTCGCCCACACGAACGTTCCTGGCGTCGAAAACGAGAAACGCTTCCAGGACGTCGACGAGATCTTGGACGCGGGCATCTCGGTGATGGCGACCGTCAACATCCAGCACTTCGAGTCTCTGCAGGACATCGTGTCGCGGGTGACGGGAGTCGACGTCCGGGAGCGGGTGCCGGATCGGCTGCTGCGACAGGCGGATGCCCTGGTCAACGTCGATCTGCCTTCCCAGGAGCTTCGACAGCGGCTCGAGGAGGGCAAGATCTATCCCCGGGATCGCATCCCGACGGCCCTCGCGAACTTCTTTCAGGAAGACAAGCTCGCCTCGCTGCGGGAGCTCGCCATGCGCCAGATCGCCGATCGGCTCGAAGCCGAACGGGGACGCGATCACGCCGGCGAAGTGGAGACCGTCGGCGCCAAGGTGATGGTCGCGATGTCGTCCAATCCCGAGACGACCCGGCTCCTTCTGCGCCGCGCCTCCGCCCTTGCCGGCCGAATGAACACCAACTGGTTCGCCGTGTACGTACGCACGCCCCGGGAGACTCCGGAAAGGATGTCCGCTCGCGAACACCGCCTTCTCTCCGAGAACGTCACACTCGCGATGGAGCTCGGCGCGAAGGTCGTCTGGAGGTCCGCCGAAGACGTTTCCCGTGAGCTTCTCCGCTTTGCCCACGAGCAGGGGATCACCCTGGCCATCTTCGGCAAGACCCGCAGGCCCTGGTGGAGCCGGCTCCAAAGAAGCAGCCCGATCGGCGCCTTCGCCCGGATGGGGACCGGCATCGACGTCTACGAGATCGAGACCGCCCGGTCCGGCGAGCGGAGCCGTCCGGCCGGCGGGAGACCGTGACGTAGGATTCCACAGTGATCTCGCTCCCGAAACGGAAGCTCGGACGGCAGGGCCTCGAAGTCTCGGCGCTCGGTCTCGGCTGTATGGGGATGAGCCAGTCGTACGGCGCCGCCGACGAAACGGAATCGATCGCCACCATCCACCGCGCGCTCGATCTCGGGGTCACGTTCTTCGACACCGCCGAGGTGTACGGCCCCTTCACCAACGAGGACCTGTTGGGGCGGGCGCTGGCTGGACGACGGCACGAGGTCGTGATCGCCACGAAGTTCGGATTCCGCATCGTCGAAGGGAAGTCCGCGGGCGTCGATAGCCGGCCGGAGCACATCCGGAAAGTCGCGGAGGCGTCGCTCCGGAGGCTCAAGACCGATTCCATCGATCTCTATTACCAGCACCGGGTGGATCCCGCGGTTCCGATCGAGGACGTGGTCGGCGCGATGGCGGACCTCGTGCGGGAAGGGAAGGTTCGCTTCCTCGGCCTGTCCGAAGCGGGCGAGGAGACCATCCGCCGCGCGCACGCGGTTCATCCCATCTCCGCCCTGCAGAGCGAGTACTCGCTGTGGGAGCGGAACCTCGAGCCTCGGATCATCCCGCTCCTTCGCGAGCTCGGGATCGGGCTCGTTCCGTTCAGCCCGCTCGGCCGCGGTTTCCTGACCGGGACCGCGAAGCGCGGCGAGGAGTATCCGGAAGACGATTTCCGGCGGGGCGACCCCCGTTTCGCCGGCGAGAACTTCGACGCGAACATGCGCGCCGCCGCGACCGTGCGCGAGCTGGCGAAACGAAAGGGCGCGACGCCCGCGCAGGTTGCGCTCGCGTGGCTGCTGCACAAGGGAGATGGGATCGTGCCGATCCCCGGTACGAAACGGCGGCGCTACCTCGAGGAGAACGTCGGGGCGGCCGCTCTCACGCTTTCCCCGGCCGAAGTTTCGGAGCTCGATTCCGCGCTCGCGCCGGAGAAGGTCGCCGGCCCCCGCTACAACGAGCGGCTGATGTCGCTCGTCGACCGCTGAACGAGGAACATCGATGGACGCTCACGAGCTGACCGCGAAGACCTGCATACCCTGCCGCGGTGGGATCCCTCCGCTGACGGAAGAGAAAGCGCGCGACTACGCGGCCGGCACGCCCGCGTGGGCGCTCCTCGAGAAAGGCACCCGGCTCGTCCGCCGCTTCGAGTTTCGCGACTTCCGGGCCGCGATGGAGTTTGTCAATCGCGTCGCGGACCTCGCGGAGCAGGAGGGCCATCACCCCGACATCGCGATCCACTGGAACAAGGTCGAGCTGACTCTCTGGACGCACAAGATCGGCGGGCTCCACGAGAATGACTTCATCCTGGCGGCCAAGATCGACCGCCTTCTCGAGGAGCCGTCGGGGAGCGGCGTGACGGCGGGATAGAGGGACTGACGGACGATCCGGGGGGCTATTCCCTCTTCCCCGGCAGGATCACGAGGATGACGCCGACGACCGCGGCGCCGAGCGAGAGCCAGCGAACCGTCTCCCAGGTGTCTTTCTTCCTTCTCTCCTCGGTCGAGACGGCCGCCTTGATCTTGCCCTCGACCGTGTCATAGGCGCCGCGCTGCACGGTGCCGAACACGAATCCCGCGAGGCCGACGACGAGAACGACGATTCCCAGGCGACGGTTCATTCAGTACCTCGGCATCTTCGGGTCGATCTGCTGCGCCCAGCGGTCGATCCCGCCCGCCAGGTTGCGCACCTTGCGGAAGCCCGCGTCGCGCAGGAACTGCACCGCCTTCGCGCTGCGGCCGCCCATCTTGCAGTGCACGACGATCTCGTCCGCGGTCGAGAGCCGGTTCAGGTTTTGCGGCAGGGTCCCGAGCGGGATCTTCACCGACTCCGGAAAAGCGCAGATCGCGAACTCGTGCGGCTCGCGGACGTCCACGAGGACGAAGTCCTCGCGCCGGTCGCGCATTCCTTTCAAGTCCTGCACGGAGATCTCGGGGATCCCGGTCGCGCTCGCCGCGGCAATCGCGGCCTCCTGCGGGATGCCGCAGAACGCCTCGTAGTCGATGAGACGGGTGACCGTGGGATTCGGGCCGCAGACGACGCAGTCCGGATTCTTCCGGAGCTTCAGCTCGCGGAACTGCATCGAAAGCGCGTCGACGAGGAGGAGCCGCCCGACGAGCGAGTCGCCGCTGCCGAGCACGAGCTTGATGGTTTCGGTGGCCTGGATGACGCCGAGAAGACCTGGCAGGATCCCCAGGACTCCCCCTTCCGCGCACGACGGGACGAGGCCGGGCGGCGGCGGCTCCGTGTAGAGACACCGGTAGCATGGACCTTTCTCGGCCCAGAAGACCGATGCCTGCCCCTCGAATCGGAAGATCGACGCGTAGACGTTAGGCTTCCCGGTGAGGACGCAGGCGTCGTTGACGAGATAGCGCGTCGGAAAGTTGTCCGTCCCGTCCGCGATGATGTCGTAGTCGCGGAAGATCTCGAGGGCATTCGAGCTGTCGAGCCGCGTCTCGTACGGGACGACCTCGACGTTCGGGTTCATGTCCCGGATGCGCTCCGCCGCCGCCTGGAGCTTGGGCCGGCCGACGTCGGAGGAGCCGTACAGGATCTGGCGCTGGAGGTTGGAGTCGTCGACGACGTCGTTGTCCACGATCCCGATCGTCCCGATGCCGGCGGCCGCGAGGTAGACCGTCAGCGGCGAGCCGAGCCCGCCCGCACCGATCGCGAGCACGCGCGCAGCCTTCAGCTTCCTCTGCCCCTCGATCCCGACCTCCGGCATGATCAGGTGCCGCGAGTACCGCCGGATCTCCTCGTTCGAGAGCTCCTCGGCGCCTCCCGCGATCGACGGCACGATCGAGAGCGAGTCGGCCTCCGCGAGCCGCGTCCCCTCCTTCTCGAGGTAGCGGACGTCCTCGTCGTTCTTGTAGAGGTTCACGAACGAGCGGACTTTCCCCGCGTCGTCGTAGAGGTGCTTGCGGAGCTGCGGATGCCGGGCGACGAGCTCGTCGAGCGCGCCGGCAACCGTCACGGCCGCGACGTCGACCGAGGCGGCCCCGCCGGCGAAGGGGCGCAAAGGCGTGGGAAGAAGAATTCGGGCCATCTCGTCCTACCTACGTCTCCTCTTCGAGAATCGGTTCTCTCTCGAACTCGCCGGTGTCCTCCGAGAGCGTCCAGGCCGTCACGTCGCCCGGCTCTCCGGCGGCGACGGCGCAGACAACATAATGGAAAAAAGGGAAGGCGTGCTCCCGATCGTACGCCGAAGGCGCCGCGGGATGGTCGGGATGGGAGTGATAGAAGCCGAGCAGCGCGAGGCTTTTTTCGGACGCCAGCCGCTCCACGCGAAGGTAGTCCTGCGGTGAGATCTCGTAGCGCCGCGCGCGCTCGGTACGGATGTTTTCCATCCTCTCGAGGGCCACGACCCGCGCCGGGTTTCCTTTCCGCCCGAGCAACGCCCCGACGCACTCGTCCGGATAGGTGTCGCGGCCGTGCGCGCGGATCTCTTCGAGGAGGTCTTTCGTCACCGCGATCACGTCGCCCTCCAGAGGTCTCCAGAAAGGTACTTGCTTCCGCCGTCCGGCAGAACCGTGACGATCGTCGCCGGTTCCGGCCCCTCGCGGGCGACCTGGAGGGCGGCAAAGACGTTCGCGCCCGCGGATGGTCCGACAAAGACGCCTTCCTCCCTGGCGAGCCGGCGGCACATTTCGTAGGCGTCGTTCGTCGCCACCGAGAGTTTGGAGTCCGCGAGCGTCGGGTCGTAGATCGCCGGAACCATCGCCGATGCCATGTGCTTCATCCCTTCGAGGCCGTGGAGCGGGCCGTCGGGCTCGACCGAAACGCAGCGGACCGATGGGTCTCTCTCCCGCAGGGAGCGTGTCACGCCGACGAACGTTCCAGAAGTGCCGAGGCCGGCGACGAAGTGGGTCAGGCGGCCGCCGGTCTGCTCCCAGATCTCCGGGCCGGTCGTCTCGAAGTGCGAACGCCAGTTCGCCTCGTTCGAGTACTGGTCCGGATAGAAGTACAGATCCGGGCGCGCGGCCGCGAGCTGGCGCGCCTTGCGGATGGCGCCGTCGGTTCCCTCGAGCGGGTCGGTCAGAAAGAGCTCCGCGCCGTACGCCGCGAGGATTCCCTTTCGCTCCGCCGACGCGTTCGCCGGCACGCACAGCGCGACGCGGAAGCCGAGGGCGCGGCCGACCATCGCGTCGGCGATGCCCGTGTTTCCCGACGTCGCCTCCAGGATCGTCTTCCCGGGCGTGAGCCGGCCGGAGTCGATGCCGTCCAAGATCATCGCGCGCGCGGGCCGGTCCTTTACGCTGCCGCCCGGGTTCAGGTGCTCGGCCTTCGCGAGAAGCCTCACGCCCGGGAACCGCGAAGCGATGCGTTCGAGCTCGAAGAGCGGCGTGCGGCCGATTGCCGCGACGATGTTCATGGGGTCAGGTCTCCACTTGCCACATTGAGGGCCAGGTCTCCACTTGCCACATTGGTGAGCTCCATCCGCAGAGTGGAACCGGTGCGATGGACACGGAAGGCCCCGAACCCGCTCTTCTCGACGACTGGACGCACCACCGTCTCGGCTTCCGCGGCCGTGAAGCCATGGTCCCGCGCCATCGCGCGCTGAACGCCTACCGGCATCCTCAGGAATCCCCAGACCGTGCCGCGGTCGCGGCGGATCGCATCGGACGGCGCCCCGGGATCCATCTCGTAGATCCAGAAGCGGCCTCCCGGGACGAGCGCACGGCGCACCGCGGCCAGGCCCTCCACCGGCTCCTCCCAGTGGTGGAACGAGAGAACGGAGAGCGCGAAGTCGAACTCGCCGGAGGACTCGGACCCCTCGATCGTCCCGAGCCGGAATTCCAGATTCGACATCGTAAATCGTTTCCGGGCCGACCACAGCATCGCCTCCGAAGAGTCGAGGCCGACGACGCGGACGTTCGGCCGCGCGGCTGCGATCAACCCGTCGAGCCTGCCCCCGCCGCACCCGACGTCGAGGAGACTGCCTACCTCGATCGGGACCTCCGAGGCGATGCGGCGATGCATCGGCCCGATCGAGGGTTCCGCCCACAGGCGATAGAAGAACGACTTGATCGCGCCGAACTTCTCGGGCGCCGCGCCTTTCAGGTTCATACAGTGGAATTCTCTATGATCCCCGGATGGCGGAACTCCGCCGGCAGCTTGGCACGCGCGATCTGGTCCTCATGAACGTCGCGGCGATTCTCTCCCCGCGCTGGATGGCGTTCGCAGCGGCGTCGGGCCCATCCTCCATCGGGTTGTGGATCGCCGCAAGCGTCTTCTTCTTCGTGCCGAACGCTCTCTGCATCACGGCCCTGTCCTCGACGTTTCCCCAGGAGGGCGGCCTCTACGCGTGGTCGAAGCGCGCGTTCGGCGACGTCCACGGGTTCGTCACGGGCTGGTCTTATTGGATGAGCAACGTGTTCTATTTCCCGTCGCTAGCGCTCGCGACGGCCGGCATGGGCCTCTACATCTTCGGCACCCGCTACGCGCACCTGGAACAGAGTCATGCGTACGGCTTGATTGCCTCTCTCGCGCTCCTCCTGATCGCGATTTACGTCAGTGTCATCGGCTGGCAGGCCGGAAAATGGATCCAGAACATCGGCGGGCTCGGCAACTGGCTCCCGATCGTCTTTCTCGTTCTCATCGCAGTCATCGTGTGGATTCGTTTCGGTCCCGCGAACCCGATCCGCCTCGGATTTCTCTTTCCGCGATTTTCGGAGCTCGGGCTCATTCTCGTCTTCTCCAAGCTGTGTTTCGCGTTCGCGGGGTTCGAGCTCGCGCCGATCGTCTCGGAGGAGATCGTGGAACCGAGGAAAACCCTGCCCCGTGCGATCTTCATTTCCGCGGTGTCGATCGCGTTCGTCTACATCGTCGGAACGCTCGCTCTCCTGGTCGCCCTTCCGACCGCGCAAACTTCGATCGTCACCGGCATCAACCAGGCCGTCACGTCCGCCGGCGCGCGGGTGGGACTGGAATTCCTCGGCACTCCGACGGCGCTCCTCATGGCGGTCGCGGGACTCGGAGGCCTGGCCGCCTGGTTCGCCGGCAGCGGGCGGCTCCTCTTCGTCGCCGGCCTCGACCGGTACCTCCCTCCCGCCTTCTCGAGGATCCATCCGCGGTGGCACACTCCCGCCGTCGCGCTCCTCGCGCAGGGAGGGGCCGCGGTTCTCTTGACGTTCCTCGCGACCGTCGGGACCTCCGTTCAGAACGCGTACCTCTTCTTTGCTGACTTGACGACCATCCTCGCGTTCATTCCCTACCTCTACATGTTCGCGTCGTGCATCGCCCTCCGCGCGGCCACCAAGCAGGCGCCGGGAGCGATCCCCATTCCGGGAGGAGGCGTGGGGAACATTCTCGCGAACGTGTCCGGTTTTCTCATGACCGCGCTCGCGATCGTGCTGTCGTGCATTCCGCCTCCGGAAGAGACCCGTAAGCTCCTCCGCGTCGTGCTCCTCGTCGGGGGAGCGGCGACGTTCATCGCAGTCGGTTTCGGACTCTACGCGCTCGCGTCGCGGCGGGAGCGCCGGGCGTGAGGCGCACGGGTTGGATCGTCCTCGCGATCCTCCTGCGATCGGACCTCGTGCGGGCGACCGGTCTGGACGATCTGCGGTCCGCGCTCGAGAAGCTACGGGCGAGAGAGCCCGTCCGCGCGCGGATCACGCAGGAGAACAAGGGCGAGTTCGACGACGACGGGCAGAAACGCACCCGGCAGGGGCGCGCGACGATCGTCGCGGAAGACGGCGGAACCGGGCAGCCGCTCCGGCTCGTCTACGACGACGCCATGCTGACGCAGGCCGCGCGCGAGCAGGTCGGCCGGCGCGATTCCAAAGGGCCGGGCGACGCGGTCCGCGACCTCGACGCCCTGAAGGTCCTCGACCTGCTTCGCCCGGCGGAGAAGCTGCTGGACGATCTGGCGGGCGCGCAGCTCGTCTCCGAGAAGGTGGACGGCGACGCCGACGGTGCTGCCCGCGTCCTCGAGCTCACGCTCCGCGCTCCGAAGGGAATCGACCAGGAGAAGGGCTTCAAGGTCGCGCGAACGGCGAAGATCTGGATCGACGGCGGCGGATTCCCCCTCACTTCGGAGGTCCAGACGCACACCGAGGTGCGGCGGCTGGTTTTCAAGGTGCGATTCGACATCACCGAGAAGAATACGTTCGCCGCCGTCGCCCACCGGCTCGTGGTCCGGAATCGAGAGACCGAGAACCGCTGGAAAGCGTCGATCTTCGCAGAAGGCTCGAACCGCTCCGCGACGACCGTCGAGGTGGAGTAGAGGGTCAGGTCTCCACTTGCCACATTGAGGGTCAGGTCTCCACTTGCCACATAGAGGGTCAGGTCTCCACTTGCCACATTGAGGGTCAGGTCTCCACTTGCCACATAGCATAGGGAGACCCGACCCCGTTTTTTGTCCTCTGGTAAATTCCCCCGCCGGAGGTCGATCCTTGCTCCCGGAATTTCGCAACGAGCCGCTGACCGATTTCTCTCTCGACTCGAACCGCAGCGCCTTCCGCGCCGCGCTCGCGAGAGTCGAGTCGCGCCTGCCGATCGAAGGAAAGAACCGCATCGGCGGCAAGACCGTCGGCGCGGCGAAGCACTTCACGTCGGTCAACCCCTGCGACCAGAAGCAGGTGATCGGCCGGTTCCCGCAGGGAACGAAGGAAGACGCCGAGCGCGCGGTCGAGGCCGCCGCGGCGGCGTTTCCCGCCTGGTCGCGCGTGGCGCCCGAAGAGCGCTCCGCGCTTCTGCTGCGAGTCGCGGCGATCTTCCGCCGCCGCAAGCACGAGCTTTCCGCAATGATGGTGCTCGAAGAGTCGAAGTCCTGGGCCGAAGGGGACGCGGACACCGCGGAGGCGATCGACTTCTGCGAGTTCTACGCGCGCGAGATGGAGCGGCTCGCGCAGCCGCAGCCGCTCACGCCGTATCCGGGCGAGAAGAACGAGCTCGAGTTCATCCCGCTCGGCGTGTGCGCGGTCATCCCGCCGTGGAACTTCCCGCTCGCGATCCTGACCGGCATGGCGGCGGCCGCGATCGTCACCGGCAACACCGTCGTTCTCAAGCCGTCTTCCGACGCCGCGGCGATCGCGACTCTGTTTCTCGAAACGTGCGAAGAGGCGGGCATACCCGACGGCGTCCTGAACTTCGTCACCGGCCCCGGATCGACCGTCGGCAACACGCTCGTCGAGCACCCGAAAATCCGAATGATCGCGTTCACCGGCTCGCGCGACGTGGGACTCCAGATCAGCGAGAGGGCCGGCCGCGTCACGAACGGCCAGCTCTGGATCAAGCGGGCGATCCTGGAGATGGGCGGCAAGGACTTCATCCTCGTCGACGAGACCGCGGATCTGGAGGATGCCGCGAACGGGATCGTCGCCTCCGCCTTCGGATTCCAGGGGCAGAAGTGCTCGGCCTGCTCGCGGCTGATCGTCCACGAGAAAGTCCACGACGAGCTCCTCGACAAGATCGTTGCGAAAACCCGGACACTGACCGTCGGCGACGTGCGCGACCCGAACAACGCGATCGGCGCGGTGATCAACGCCGCCGCGCAGAAGAAGATCCTCGAATATGCCGCCCTCGGCCGACACGAAGGGCGCATCGTCGTCGGAGGCGAGGCGGGTCCGGGCGACGGCTTTTTCGTGATGCCCACGATCGTGGACGGCGTCGCGCCGGGCGCGCGTCTCGCCCGCGAGGAAATTTTCGGCCCGGTGCTGGCGGTCCTGACCGTCAAGGACTTCGACCAGGGGATCGCGGTCGCCAACGACACCGAGTACGGCCTGACGGGCTCTCTCTATTCGCGCGATCGCGAGCGGCTGGCCCGCGGCAAGCGGGAGCTCTTCTGCGGCAACCTCTACCTGAACCGCAAGTGCACGGGCGCGCTCGTGGGCGTGCACCCGTTCGGCGGATTCAACATGTCGGGAACCGACTCGAAGGCCGGCGGGCGCGAGTATCTTTACCTCTTCACGCAGGCGAAGGCGATCTCCGAGAAGCTCTAGTCACCAACCGAAAAGGAGGAGGCATGTTCTCACTCGTCGGTCTCGTCGTCCTCGTCCTCGACGTCATCGCTCTCGTATCGCTTCTGAAGAGCTCGGCCGACACCGGAACGAAGATTCTCTGGGCGCTTCTCATCATCCTGTTGCCGGTGGTCGGGATGATCCTGTACTTCCTGATGGGGCCCGGCCGCCGGAAAGTCATCTGAACTTCGCCGGCTGATGACGTTCGCGCACGTTCCCGCTCCCTCCCGCCGCTTCGACGACGTCGGCTTCTCCGAGATCGTCCAGGTGCGCAACCGCGTGATGGAGCTTCTCGCCGCGGGTCACAAGGTCCATCGCTTCGAGGGAGGCGAGCCGTACATGCCGACGCCCGAGACGATCAAGCGCGCGATGGAGAGAGCGCTCGCCCGGAACCAGACCCGCTACGCTCCCTCGTCGGGCATCCCGGAGCTGCGAAGCGCGATCCTCGCGAAGGTCCGCACGAAAAACGGAATTCCCGCGGACGAGGAGAGCCCGATCGTCGTCAACGGCGGGATGCAGGGCCTCTTCGCGGCGTTTGCGACGCTGCTCGACCCGGGCGACGAAGTGCTGATGTTCTCTCCCTACTGGACGCCGGTCACCGACCTCGTCACCTGGAACGGCGGCGTTCCCGTTCTGGTTTCGACCGAGCGGGCGCGAGAGCGAGGAATCTCGGCCACGCTCGCGCGCTCCGTCACGCCGCGCGCGAAAGTCCTGTACTGGAATTCCCCGAACAACCCGACCGGCGACGTGTTTTCGCGTCGCGAGATCGAGGAAGTCTCCGCGTTCGTCGCGGGAAGCGGGCTCGCGATGATCTCCGACGAGGCGTACGAGGACCTCATATACGAAGGGGAACCGCACGTCTCGCCTGCGTCGCTGCCGGGAATGGCCGAGCGCACCGTATCGGTCTTTACCCTGTCGAAGAGCTACTCGATGACCGGCTGGCGCGCCGGTTACGTCATCGCCCCCGAGCGCTACCAGTCGCCGATCCGCACGGCGGTTCTCTATTCGACCAACGGCGTCTCGACTCCCACCCAGTGGGCGGCTCTCGAGGCGCTCTCGATGCGACCCGAGTTTCTCGATGATTGGAAGACCGGATACCGCCGGCGACGCGACCGGCTGGCCGAAGGGTTGCGCGCCGCCGGCTTCGAGGTCGAGACCCCGCGGGCCGCGCTGTATCTCTTTCCGAAGATCCCGGCATCGCTGGGCACCGACTCGCGCGCCGCCGCCGCGATGCTTCTCGACACCGCGCGCGTCGCGACCGTGCCGGGGCTCGTCTTCGGCCCGGAAGGGGAAGGCCATCTACGCTTCTCCTTCTCGGTGCCGGAGGAGACGATCGCCGAAGGCGTGGAAGCGCTGCTGAGGGTCAGGTCTCCACTTGCCACATCCGGGGTCAGGTCTCCACTTGCCACATGACAACTCTTAGGAGCGAGTGCATGTGTCGAGACCCCTTCGCCTGGAGTTCCCGGGAGCGCTGTACCACATCACCAGCCGCGGCCATGAACGGGGACCTATCTTTCGCGACGCCGCCGATCGCCGTCAATTTCTGAATCTTCTCGCCTCCGTCATCCCCGATCAGGCCTGGCTCCTCCACTCTTATTGCCTGATGGGAAACCACTACCACCTCCTGCTGGAAACGGCTCGTCCGACGCTCTCGAGGGGGATGCATGCACTGAACGCCCGCTATTCCCAGCACTTCAACCTGCGGCACGACCGGGCGGGCCACGTCTTCGAGGGTCGTTTCAAGGCGATCGTCGTTCAGAAGCAGCCGCATTTGCTCGAACTCCATCGATACATCGTCCTGAATCCGGTCCGAGCAGGCCTGGTACGCCGTCCCCAGGACTGGCCGTGGAGCAACTACCGGGCGACGTCCGGAGGGATCGCGCCTCCGCCATGGCTCGAAGTCGGCTCAACCCTCGCGCTGTTCGCCGCTTACGGTTCCGGTGCGAACGGCGCCTACGTTCGATTCGTCGCCGACAGCGCGGTCCGGCAGGGTTCGCCGCTGGAGCGTGTCCGTCGACAGATCTACCTGGGTGATCGGCGGTTTCTCGAGGAGATGGCCGACCATGCCGAAGAGCGCCGACCAGGCCCCGAGATCCCTGCCGCCCATCGGATCCCTTCGGTTTTCGAAATCGACGAGATCGTCAGACTCGTCGCGAAGGAATGGGCTGTGCCGGCCGACGAGCTCACGGGACACGAGGCCGGCGACGCGAAGCTCGCCGCGGTCTACCTTTCTCGCAGGCTCTGCGGCAAATCCGCCCGCGAGGTCGGTGATGCTTTCGGGATCAAGAGAGGACGGGTCGGAAACATCATGGTCGAGATGCAGAAGAGACGTCGAACTTATCTGCGAAAGCGGGCCGAGCGCCTCGTCGCGGATCTGGACGCGAGCCGAAACGCGACGTGAACGAAAGCATTCCGATGTGGCAAGTGGAGACCTGACCCTCAATGTGGCAAGTGGAGACCTGACCCTATCTCCGGTAGGCCTCGGGGCGGCGGTCCGACAGGGCCGGGAACCGCGTGCGCAGCTTCTTCACGACCTCGGGATCCACGTCGCAGAAGAGCACCTGCTCCCGCTCGTCCGCTTCGACGATCGTCTCGCCGAGCGGCGCAATCGCCGCGGAATCGCCGGCATAGTGGAGCCCGTTGCCGTCGCCGGCGCGGTTGACGCCGACGACGTACGCCTGGTTCTCGATCGCCCGCGCGCGCAGGAGCGCCCGCCAGTGCTCGCGGCGCTGGTCGGGCCAGTTGGCGACGACGGCGAAGAGGTCCGTGTCCGCCGCCGCGGTGCGGAACGGCTCGGGAAACCGCAGGTCGTAGCAGACGAACGGCGTCACCCGCACGCCGTCGATTTCCGCCGTCACAACCCGGTCGCCGGCGGTGTAAAACCGATCCTCGCCGGCATACGAAAAGGGATGGATCTTCGCGTATCGGACGACCGAACCGTCCGGCGAGACGGCGAGCGCCATGTTCCGCGGCGACGGCTCCCCCGCTTCCGGCACACTCGCCAGGATCGAGAGACCCAGTCGGGCCGCCCCCTCGCGCAGGAACGACTCCGACGGGCCGCCGGGAGGCTGCGCGATGCGCCGGGAGTCCATGGAGAACCCGGTCGAGAACATCTCGGGCAGGAGCGCGAGCCGCGCTCCGCCGGCCGCCGCCTGCTCGAGAAGACGCGCCGCGCGCCGGTGGTTCTCGAGCACGTCCTCCCAGGCCAGGTCCATCTGCAGAAGCGCTACGCGCACAGCTTCTCCAGTCTCTCGACGGCCGCCTCCAGGGTCGCCATCTTCTTGCAGAACGCGAAGCGCACGTAGCTGCGCCCCTTCTCCGGCCGGTCGTAAAAAGCGGAGGGCGGGATCGCGGCAACACCCACGTCCTCGATCAGGTGCTTGCAGAAGGCGACATCGTCCTCGAAACCGAAGCGGTGGAAATCCGCGCAGGCGTAGTAGGTGCCGGCGGGCGGACGTACTCCGAAGCCGATCCGCGCGAGCTCGCCCACGAGGTAGTCGCGCCGGTCGCGATAACCGGCGAGTAGGAGATCGTAGTACTCCCTCCGCGCCGACAGCGCGCATGCGGCGGCGTGCTGGAGCGGGGTCGCCGTAGCGAAGGTGATGAACTGGTGCGCCGCGCGCACCGCCGCCGAGAGCTCCCGCGGCGCGGCGGCCCAGCCGATCTTCCAGCCCGTCAGCGAGAAGGTCTTTCCGAAGCTCGAGATCGTGATCGTGCGGTCGCGCATCCCGGGCAGCGTCGCCATCGGGACGTGGCGGCCCTCGTAGACCATGTGCTCGTAGACCTCGTCGGTGATGCAGATGAGCTTCCGCTCGACGCAAACCTTCGCGATTCCCTCGAGCTCCGCCTGCGAAAAGACCTTCCCCGTCGGGTTGTGCGGCGTGTTGACGAGGATCGCGCGGGTCGAGTCCGTGACCGCGCGCGCGAGGGCCGCCGGGTCGTAGCGCCAGTCCGGCGCCTCGAGCGTGACGAAGGCGGGCACGGCGCCGGCCATGACCACGCTCGCCTTGTAGGAGTCGTAATAGGGCTCGAAGAGGACGATGCCGTCGCCGGGATCGCAGATTGCCTGGATCGTCGCGAAAATGGCCTCGGTCGCGCCGGAAGTGACGGTGAGCTCCTCGCCGGCCCGGTAGTCCAGACCGTAGTCGCGCCGGTACTTCGCGGTCAGGGCCTCGTGGATCTCCGGGATCCCGGTCATGCGCGCGTACTGGCCGCGGCCGTCGCGGATCGCCGCGATCGCCGCGTCCTTGACGAAATCCGGGCCGTCGAAGTCCGGAAAGCCCTGGGCGAGGTTGATGGCGCCGTGCTCGACGGCGAGCCGCGTCATCTCCGTGAAGATGGTGGTGCCAAAGCCCGCGAGCCGCTTCGCCAGGACGGGACGCATACAGAGATGTTACGCGGCCGGGGGGAGACCGGCGCACCCCTCGAGGCGTCCCGAGCGTATTTCCTTCGTCGCGAGGCTCGCGTATCCTCGCGGCGCAAGAAGAAACATGCCTCCGAGCAAGATCCACTACCGCGTCGCGATCATCGGGTCCGGGCCCGCCGGCTGGACCGCCGCCCTCTACGCGGCGCGCGCGGACCTGGATCCGATCGTGATCGAGGGCCCGCAGCCGGGCGGACAGCTCACGGTCACGACCGACGTGGAGAACTACCCCGGCTTCCCGGATGGCATACAGGGACCCCTCATGATGGTCGTCTTCCGGACCCAGGCGGAGCGGTTCGGCACCGAGGTCGTGCTCGACATCGTCACGGAAGTGGACTTCGAAGCGCGCCCGTTCCGCCTGATCCTCGATTCCGGCGCGAAGCTGACCGCCGACGCCGTCATCATCGCGGCGGGTGCGAGCGCGAAGGCCCTGGGCATCCCCTCCGAGCGCCAGCCGGGCGTTTCCGCCTGCGCGACGTGCGACGGCCCGCTTCCCGCCTACCGCGGCAAGGAGCTGGTGGTCGTCGGCGGGGGCGACACCGCGATGGAGGAAGCGACCTTCCTGACGAAGTTCGCGAGCAAGGTCACGATCGTCCACCGGCGCGAAGAGTTCCGCGCTTCGCGAATCATGCTCGACCGCGCGCGCGCGAACGCGAAGATCCACTGGAAGTTAAACGCGGTCGTCGAGGAGATCCACGGCAACGGAGGGGCCGTCACGGGGGTCACCCTGCGGGACACGAAGGGCGGCGCGCTCTCGAAGATGCCCGCGGGCGGCGTCTTCGTGGCGATCGGGCACCTTCCCAACACGGCGATTTTCCGGGGCAAGCTCGAGATGAACGACGTCGGCTACCTGAAGATCGCTCACCCCTCGACCCGGACGTCGGTCGAGGGCGTGTTCGCGGCCGGCGACGTCGCCGATCCCACGTACCGCCAGGCCGTGTCCGCCGCCGGTGAGGGCTGCAAGGCCGCCATGGACGCCGAGCGCTGGCTCGCCTCGCGCGGAATCCACGGGTAGGACTCGTCCGGGGATTCCCTTCCTACGTCACGTCCGGTCGTTCGTGCTTGGCCGGAAGAGCTCGACGAACTGGAAGAGGCGCGCCATCCGTTCGAAATCCGCGTCCAGGGACCAGACCGGGGCGCTTCGATCGGCGGCGATCGAAGCGACGAGGAGATCCCGGATTCCAAACCGGTCCCCGCGGTTCGCCGCCCGCTCGATCCACTTCCCGATTCGGGCCCAGGTCTCCGGCGACGGATAGAAGACCGGAAGAGCGCTCAACGCTCTTCGCAGGAGGTAGCGCTTCTCGCGAGTCACCGCCCGGGTGAGCACTTCCAGGTAGACGGGGATCGAAAGAGCGACCTCGTCGGAATCGAGCAGGAGGGTCAATCCGCGAGCCTCTGGACTCTTCCCGTCCCGAAGCGCGGAAATCCAGACCGACGAATCGACGAAGATCAATGCCGGGGAGGGCGACGACGGTCGACATCGAGGCGGACGTGGCCCAGCAACTCCTTCAACTGTTCAATTCTTCGACGCCTTATGAGCTCCGTCAACGCCAGGACGACCGTGTCCGTCTTGGACTTGAAACCCAATTCCCGTCGGGCTTCCTCGATCAATGCTTCGGGGAGATCCAGGGTGGTACGCATAGGATTCATATTACTTCATATGCTTCGAGATGCTAGAAATATGGCCAGTTATGCATTCTGATTGCGCGAGTTATACCTTCTTGCTTATGGGCACTCGACCGGCGGAAGGTTCTAGACGGAGCTGTCATCCTGAGCGAAGCGGTGGGTAATTTGTCATCCCGAGGGAAGCGAGGGATCTCCAGCTTTCGAAAGGTCCGTTGTCATCCTGAGCGAAAGCCGTGTTGCCATCCGTTGTCATCCCGAGCGACCCGTTGTCATCGCGAGCGAACGATCGTTGTCATCGAGCGAAGGCTCGTCGTCATCCCGCGCGAATGGCTCCGTTGTCATCCTGAGCGAAGCGAAGGATCTCAGGCTTTTCAAAAAGGTCCTTGGACACATCCGCCGCGCGGGAAAACGATCGGCGTGAGAGGCTTCCCGCATGTGTGACGACGACGATCCGCGGAAGACGCGCTTCCTCCCGATCCTCGGCTATGTCTTCGGCGCCTTCGCTCTCATGGCGCTCCTGGCCTTCGCCGTCGTCATGATTCTGCGCATTTTTCATTAGCCTTCAGCCGCCCTCGACTAAGGTCTAGTAGCAACCTCCCACCTTCGCGGGGGATCATTCGACCCCTAGACAGACAAACAAGCGGCGGAAAGGTTCGGGCCGAGTGCGGCCGCCTGCGGAGGCTACCTATATGTCCACTGGAACAAATGTGTCCCAGCTTCGGATAACCCGTGGTCGCGTCCGCAGAATTTTTTCTGCAGTTGCGCTCGCGCTTCTCACTCTCGGCGTTGCGGCTTCGTCCAGCGCGGCGGAGATCGTCGGCGCGCCTCGACCGAACGTCGAGCGGGAAGGTCACACTGCCACGCGACTTCGAGAAGGAGGAGCGGTCCTTCTCGTCGGCGGCCGGAACTCGAGCGGACCGGTGGCGGTCGCGGAAATCTACGATCCCATCGCGCGCACGTTCACCGTCGCGGGCAACTCCCTCGAAGCCCGCTCGGATCACGCCGCCGCGCTTCTCGCGGACGGACACGTGCTCATCATGGGCGGACGCGGCCGCGACCAGGCGGCCCTCTCCTCGACCGAGTTCTTCGACGCGAAGTCGAACACGTTCTCCTCAGGTCCTTCCCTGAACCACGCCCGCTACGGCCACACCGCGACAGTTCTGCCCGACGGAAGAGTCGTCGTCATCGGCGGCGAC
>Ga0114129_10002830_pt1 | contig 24226 bp, 22 predicted proteins | sample RhiMetdeltSRZDD1_FD_80071 | JGI IMG/M metagenome (GOLD analysis project Ga0114129, IMG submission 80071) | Populus rhizosphere microbial communities from Tennessee, USA - Rhizosphere MetaG P. deltoides SRZDD1 (version 2) (version 2) | ecosystem: Host-associated > Plants > Roots > Rhizosphere >...
AACAATATCCTGACTTGACTGACGGCCGGGTGGCCAGAATGAGCCCGCCTGGCTCGTCACCAAGACACGGCATGGTGTAACGGGCCAGCCGTTCGCCGGGCGGCTGACGCCATACGCCGGCGCCGGGCATCAGGGATCCCGAGATCAACATGGACAAGGAGCAAGCCGAACCGCCATAGGCGGCCGCTGCACGGACCTGGCTGGCCGCCTGTGGACAGGCAAGGGTCAGCCCGAACCCCGGTGTGGGATGGCGGGCCTCCTGATGCGCATTAGAACTGCTGAAGCAACGGCTCGCCGGGCCGTATCCGAACCCGGAATCACAGCCCAGCCCGGGGCGACCGGCGACGCCTGCGCCCCACACATAGCAATCCTGGCAGCGTCCCGGCCGTCTCGCACCCGCCGCCCAGCGGGCCAAGGCTGGGCGGACCACAGAGGTGAGATCAGTGATGCGGCATGAAGCTGCTGCTCGTCCCGCTGTGGTGCCGCCTCCCCGGCTCATCCTGGACACGCGGCACCTCGCCCGCACAGCGCAAGGCCCTCGGTGCGCTGGACAAAATCGACGAGCGCCGACCGGGGCTGGAATGAGAGCGCGCTGTCGGTGGCGCCGGCGAGTATGGGGGATGCGCCTGGCGCGAAGCTGAACCGGTAGGTAACGCAGCCGCCGGGGAAGGTGTAGAAGCGCAGGCCGGAGAACTGTGGCACCAGGCTCAGCGGATGCTCGAACCGCCGCATGCCGGGCTGATCAGATGGGATCTGATGGGCGCCCGAGGTGTCGCAGGCCGCCGTCAGGGTTACGGTGATGGCTCCTGATCCTGCGCGATCAGAGTCCAGTCGCAGGCTGACCCTCCCGCTGGCGATGTCCGCGCCGCCAATACTCCAGCCTGACGGGAGCGCAGCGATGCAGGGCAGCATGGCCGCCGACGGGACTGCCTGGGCACTGAGGATCATCGAGTGGCCGGTGCCGCAGCTGGGGGCGGAGACGCCCCCATTTTCGGCTGGGAAGAAAGCGTGCACACCGACATTCACCGCTAGGGCGGTGAGGCCGAGCAACCCGGCCGCCAGTGCCACCCGCCGGATGCTCCAGCGCTGCAGCACGATCGGTTCCCGTGCCGGCGCGAGGGCGCGGAACTCGCTGAGCAGGTCGCGCGGGTCTTGCTTCATGAACGCGCGCAGCTGGGTCGGGCTCGCGACCCCCCGGGTGGCGGCCAAGGCTTCCGCGAGTTCGGCCTCGGTGAAGTAATGCAGCGCCCGCCGGTAGACCCGCTCCGGGTCGGTGCGCACGGCGAGCACCAGCATCATGTTGCCCAGGTCGACCGCCTGCCGCCACGGCGAGGGCCGCACCTGGGCGAAGGCCACGTCGATCAGCAGCAGCTCCCCGGGGCGGACCATGAGGTTGCCCGGCTTGATGTCACGGTGTGCGATCCCGGCATCCCACAGCATGCGGACCAGCGACAGCCCTTGGTCGATGATCTCGTCGTCGACAGGGGCCTCGCCGATCTCGACGGCATCCTTGAAGAACTCGGTGGCCAGCAGGTACTCACGCTCGGGTGTGATCTCGACAATGCCGTAGGACCTGGCCGAGTGGACCCCGATGTCCTGCAGCAGGCGCAGGGCATAGTCCTCGTAGGTGACCAGGCGCCGCACCGTCTTGAAGGGGGACTCGTCCTCCAGCGAGCCATAGAGGATGGCCCGCCCCAGCTTGTACCAGCGGTCGGCGCGGACGTGGCCCTTGGTGTAGAGCTTGGCGAACAGGTACTCCTCGGCGCCCCCCTCGACGCGCAGCCGCAGCGGGGTAGAGCCCGCGGACGACTCGAGGCCGACTGGCTTGATCTCAGTCACGGTCAGCCCCAGCTGGTCACGCACCGCTGCGCGGATCGCCTCCCCGCGCCGGCCCGTCACGTCCACGTGCGCGGCCTTGCCCCGGCGGTAGGCGACCGGGAACACCTCGTTCGGGGTGAAGAAACGGAACGCGGTGACCGCGATCGCCACGGCAAACGCCGCACCGAGCAGTACATCGCCCGGGTGATCGACCCCCAGGTACAGGCGGGCGAGACCGAACAGGGCGACCACGGCGATCACAGCCACCTTGGCGTAGGTGCGGGGACGGCCCGGCACGGCCAGGCAGTAGACGATGCCCATCAGGATGATCGTGAGGACCGCGACTGGGGGCGACCCCCCCGAGTACCCGGCCCAGCTGGCGATGATCGGCACGTCATACGGGCGTGGCCTGGACAGCGCCTCGTAGATCCACGTTCCGACGATCTCCAGGAAGAACAGGCTGCCCATGAATACCAGCAGGTGCCGCCAGCGCCGGAACGCCATAGTCAGGGCAACCACCGACAGGCCGAGCACGGTGACCCCCCAGCTGGTGCCCGCCACCTTGATCGTGTTGGCCACATCGGTCAGCCACGGCGTCCGCATCCCTGCCAGCGGGCGCAGCACCCAGGTGCTGACCCGGTCATCGATCCGGAGCCACGGCGTGTGCTGGGTGGCCACGAACGCACCGGCGAGGACCATGGCCACGAGGACCAGCCACACCGTGGTGGTGATGCTGACCGGGTGCGGCAGCGGCGGCGGCACACCGGTCGGGCGGCGCTGACGGCGGGTTTTGCGGACGGCCGGGCCCGGCGGCAAGCTGGCCGGGCCTTCCCCGACGATCACGCGCCCAGTGTCCTGACTCAACGTGCTGCACCCCCCGCCGGGATCAGCTCATGTGCGCGCAGCCAGCTGCCGGCCACCAGCCGGGGGTCCTGCCCCGCCCGCTCAACCCGCGCGTTGAGGGCACGCAGTGTGCCGGTGTCCAGGAGGGCCGACACCCTGTTCAGCACCGCGACCAGGTGTGGGCCATAGCGGGCGATGACATCCCTGCGCACCAGGGGAGTGATGTTCTCGGCCGGCTGCAGCCCGCGATCGTCGGCCAGCACGACGAGATGCCGCGCCCGGATGCTCGGATCGGTGGTGAACAGCAACGCGGCGCCGATGTACCCCGCCTCCAGAGCCTGCCGGGTCAGCGGCCCCCCGGCGTCGAGCGGCATGAACGCCTTGAAGCGCAGCCCGTAGGCCTGCTTCAGCCCCGGCAGGCAGTAGGCGCGTCCTGGGCACTCGGGCGGACCACCGAACACCAGGCCCCGCACCCTGGCGAGGTCAGCTATCGACTTCAGCCGGTAGCGGGCCGCGGTCGCGGCGGTGACCACGATCGCGTTGGTGTCCTGCGCCGGAGCCGAGCGGCCCGCCACGAGCCCGCGGCGCGCCACCGACCCCGCGAGGGCCCGGTTGGCCGCCCCGGCATCGGACGGGGCCGACAATCTTCCCAGGGTGACGAATTCCAGCGCCGACCCCGCGTACTCGGGTACCAGCTGGACCAGGCCATCCATCAGCGCCGGATCCACCACCTCGCGCGGGCCTAGGTTCGGCAGGATCCGTACCGGGAACTTCTTCGCCGCGAGCGCCTGCCCATAAATCTCGGCGAGCAGGACACTCTCGGGGAAATCGAACGACCCGACCGTGATGACCGGGCCGAGCCGGCCGGCCGGCTTCCCGGCTGCCGACGAGGCGTGGCCGGTTGAGGACGTAGAGGCTGACAGCGTGGCCGCCAGCCCAATGCAGGCCGCTAGAAGCGCCGCGCGCGGTTTCATACGTAGTCCTGCCGTAGCAGGGCGCGCCAGGACAGCCAGCCCGGCGCCACCGGCAGCCAGTAGGTGGCCAGCCGGTACAGCAACACGGCGGAAACGGCGGGTCCCGCTGCCATGCCGACACCGGTCAGGCCCGCGACCAGGGCCGCCTCGATAGCGCCCAGCCCGCCCGGGCTTGGGGCGGCGGCCGCGATCGCCGCGGCACCCATGTACACAGCGCCGATGAGGATGATGCCCGGACCCCCGCCAAACGCCTGGATAGAGGCGGCGAGCGCGCCCACGTAGGCCAGCGTGATCAGCACCGACCCCCCGAACAGCATGATCATCTTGATCGGGTTCTGCGCCACCCGCCGGAGGCTGGCGGCGGCCGACTTCAGCCCGGGAATCAGCTTGCCCGCGGCGAACCGGCGGCCCGGGCGGGTCGCCAGCACGATGCCGACGATCGCCAGAACAATGGCGAGAATCAGCAGCAGCTTGCTCCCAGACGGCAGCTTGAAGGCCTGGGCGATATTTCGGCCTGACCAGGCGAAGAAGGCCACCAGCAAAACAAGATGCACGATGGCGCCCGCAAGGCTGTTGACTCCGACCGCGGCGACGCCGGCGCTGGCCTCCACCCCGGACTTCTGCAGGTACCGGGCATTCAATGCCATGCCGCCGACGTTGGCCGGGGACACCCTGTTGACAAACGATGAGGCAGCCTGAGCCAGCACGGTCGGCCAGAACCGGATCCGCGGCAGCACCGCGCCCATGAGCCCGATAGCACTGGCCAGGTAGGTCGTGGCCGACAAGACGATGACCAGGGGCAGCCATGCCCAGTCGGCGGACTGGACGGCTTGCCAGCTGCTTCCCACCTGCGCCAGCTGAGGGAGCAGGTAGTAGAACGCGCCCGCGACAGCGGCGATCGCCAGCAGCGTTCTTAGGCGGACGCGCTGGATCCGGGCCAGTTCCTGGTCTTGCCGGCCACTCGCCGCGGCCGCAGCCGCCCGGGTCCTGGTCAGGAGGCCGTCATAGCGGGCGATCGCGCGCCGGGTGCCGGCGGACAGAGCGAGTGGCTGCAGCAACGGCACCGCGGCTCCGACACCGTCTGGGCCGATGACCGCGACGGCGCTGCCGACCGCTCTGCCGGGCCCGATCAGGGCGGCCAGCGAGGCCAGCAGCTCGGCGACGTCGAGCGCCATCTGGCGCTGCGTGGCGCCCAGTTCGGAGAAGCTGAAGTCGACGATCCAGGGCCGGCAAGCACGGTCAACCACGATGTTGGCCGCCCGCAGCGAGCGGTGCGCGATATTCGCCCGGTGCAGCCCATCCACCTGCTTCCACAGCTCCCGGAGCATCGTGTCGCTAAAGTCTTGCTCGGGGATCCGGTCGAGGGAGTTGCCGTCCACGCGTTCCATTGCCAGCAGCGCGGATCCATCGGCGGTCTTGATCACCTGGCGGACGGCGGGCACCGCCACCCCGGCCCGCTCGGCCATGACCGCGGCAAGCGCTTGGTGCTCGACGGCCTGAATGAGGGATGCGGCGGGGCGCGTGTCGCCGATGTCGCGCAGCCGGATGAACCGGTAGGCGCGGTACAGCAGGTCGGCGTCCCGCTGATCCGCTCCGAGGACCTTGATGAACAACGGCTCCCCGTCTTCGGCCGCCGCGGTGAAAGGCCGCGAGCCCTTCGCCTCGACGGCGGCCGGCTCCACGCGGGCGACCGGCAGGCCCGCCGACGCAAGGGCCGCCGCGATCGCGCCGGGGCCGATGCGCCGGTCGGGCACGCCGAACAGGACGAGCACACCGGCGCCGACCGTCACCCCGGCGGCGAACGCCAGAACCACTTCCATCGGCGAGGCCGTGCCGGTGATCAGCCGCGCCACGGCGGCCAGCCACAGTGCGGCCCAGGCGGTGCGCCGCCACGGACGGCTGAGCCACGGCGCGGCGGCGACCGCGCCGGCCACGGCAGCGGCAAGAAGCGCGGGGCCTACCAGCGGCGCGCCGGTAAGCCACGACCATTGACCGGCACCGGCGGCCAGAGCACGTGGACGCTCCCCGCCCGCCAGCTGAACGATCCCGGCCAGCGCGGCGCCTGCCAATACCGCGACGCCCGCCAGGCTGGCCAGCAGCCGGAACCGGCGGTAACGCAACGTGACGACTATCGCGGTGACGGCCCCGGCGACGAAGAGCAACTGCACGAGCCCGGCCAGCACCCGGCCCGCCACGGTGGAAGGCGCAACAGCAGTCACGGCAGCAGCGCTGGCACCCGCATAAGTGGCATGCGTGATGACGGTTACCGTCAGCGCTCCGGCGAGCACCAGCCCAGCGATGATCAGACGAATCATGTCGCCCGGATGCCGGTACCGGGCCGACGGCAGAAACCGGCCGCCCGGCTTCACGGCCACCACGTGTGGCCCAGCGTGGGTTTTGAGTGACTGTGTCATGACTTCCCCCAGCGGTGCCACAGCAGCTCCGGCGGCCAGCACGGCAAATCCCGAGCGGTCATGGCGGTTTCAGGCCCTCGCGCGCTCCTCTCATCCGGCGTCTGTCACTGTGATGACGAGCTTTCCCTGGGCGTGTCCCGCCTCGAGGTCACGCATGGCTTCGGGCGCCTGGCGCAGCAGGTAGGTCTTGTCGATGACCGGGGTGAGCTCGCCGGCCCCGATGAGCTGGGCGAGACGCTCGAGGTCGGCTTGGCGCTGTCTGGAGGTGAGCATGGTGAGCCGCTGGCGGACGAATGGTGAGAGGGCCAGCGCCCGCAGCTGGCGGCCCATTCCGGTCCAGCGGCCGCCGTCTTCGCCGCCGACGATGACGAGCGTTCCGGCCGGGGTCAGCGCGCGCCGCAGCCGGGACAGCGGCGAGTTGCCGCCGAGGTCGAGGATGAGGTCGTAGCGCTGGGGACCGTCCGCGAAGTCGTCTTGGCTGTAGTCGATGACGTGGTCGGCGCCGATCGAAGCGACCAGGCCGGTCTTCGCCGTGCTGCACACGCCGGTGACCTGTGCGCCGAAGGCTTTGGCGATCTGCACGGCGAACGTGCCGACGCCTCCCGATGCGCCGATGATCAGCACGTGCTGCCCTGGCTGGAGGCGCCCGGCGTCGCGAAGACCCTGCAGGGCGGTCAGGCCGGAGACCGCGACGGCCGCGGCCTGACCGAAGGTGAGGTCCGCCGGCTTGCGCGCAAGCTTGCCCTCGCGGGCGCACGCGTACTCGGCGAAGGAACCCTGGCTGATGCCGAAGACCTCGTCGCCGGCCGCGAACCTGGTCACCTGTGCGCCGGCCGCCACGACCGAGCCGGCGACGTCGAGCCCGGGAACGCGGTTCTTGGGTGTGCGCAAGCCGTAGCCCATGAGGCGCATCAGGTACGGCTGGCCGGCCATAAGGTGCCAGGTGCCCCGGTCGAGCCCAGCGGTGTGGACCTTCACGAGTACCTCGTTGCCGGCGATCTCGGGCAGGGCGATCTCATCGACGCGCCACACATCTGCGGCCCCGTAGGCGTCCTGCACGATCGCCTGCATCGTCTGCCGCCGCAGCGCTGGCGGCGCGGTTTCGCCGCCGTTCTCTGCGGGCGTCGCAACCCGGCCGGCCGTGCCTGTCGTTGCGTTCATGGCCGTCCCTTACTTGCCGATTCCACGATGGAGGGACCAGCATCACGAACACCAGCCCGGCCCCGGAGGGCTGTCTTCACGCTACGTTCGCAGACCAAAACTAGCAATAGACTTCCGGAAACAAATTGCGATAACCTGCCTGACATGGCAGAGTGGAGCTTCCTGACCAACCACGCCCGGGTGCTGCTGTGCATCGCCCACGACCCGGGCGTGCGGCTGCGCGACATCGCGGCCAGGACGGGCATCACCGGACGCACCGCCTACAGCATCGTCACCGATCTCACCGAGGCCGGATACGTCGTCAAGCACAAAGACGGCCGCCGCAACCGCTACCAGATCCAGGCCCACCTGCCGCTGCCGGAGTCCGCCAGCCGGGAACGAACCATCGGCGAGATCCTGGCGCTCCTGACCGGCGCCGACGATGAAGCGACGGCATAATTCCGGTCGCCTTGACCGGGGAATGGCGCCACCGGCGTCGGCACCTGGTCCCCGCCCGTGGTCCCGCCCGGCAAGGTCAGCACTCCGCAGCCGGTAGCGCTGACGGCCGTCCCGTTCCGGCTGATCCCACAGCGCCGGGCCCGTGCTCTGGGGTCCGCGGTTGCGGTGATCGGTTCGGTGACGGCTGGCTGGATCGCTGGTGGGTTGGCACGCCGGGCCAGCGTGGGCACCGGCGTCGGCGATGAGGAGGCGTTCGAATCTCGATAACGACCGAACCGATCAGGACCTACACGAACGTCCGACATGCCGGAACGACTTCAAGCGACCCAGTCGCTTGAGAGCGCCCCTGATCTTGGCAGACGGGACCTCGCTGCAGATCTCCATCGTGATAACGATCTGGCTGTGCCCGAAGGATCTGCATGGAAACGGAGATGTTGGCCCGCACTTCGTGCGCTGTAGGCCGCACGGTCAGCGACATTGCTTTCTGCTACGGAGCGGCCTGCTCGACGGCATTGAAGTGGCCGCGCTGGCTAGCCTAAATTGGGCGGTAAAATATGCCCAGCGCATCCACACAGTCTCCAGATGATCCGGAAAGCCCGATAATCGCCATGCCATCGGGAACATGATACCTGAACTGCCTTGTGCCACCATTCCCGCCGAAGGGCCCCAAATTCCGACCGTTACTGGTGCGAATAGTGAGCTGGTCGATGAAAAGGCCGTAGAATCCAGACAGTTCAACGATGTGTTCTTGCCCAACGAGAGCGATGTCTCTGCGAGTTCCCTTGGCATGCCCGTGCCGAACCGTCTGACTGTGGTCGCTGTAAAAGAACTGGATGGAATTAAGATATTTGCTGCTGCCAACACTAGCATTGCGGCCACCGAAAACACGGATATTGGCTATGGTTACTCCAGCAGCCGGGATTTCGTCATGGAATGGGTTGCCGCCCGTTCCTCCAGATGGGCCACATTCGAAGACTGGGACCGTCGCCATTTGTATCCCCCAGGTGAACCCTGACCTCTTCAAGCGGAACTGCCGTCTTCCGCCACTGATAGGATAGAACTCATCTTGCCAAACAGCAATAGGTGTCTCTTTGGCTGGCCTACTCCCAGTAGACGCACGGCAGCCAGCGGTGGGCGGGATTTCTCGGTGCGTTCCGGGCTGGCAATCCGCACGCGTCGATCTGGCGGCTCGTACTGAGCCAGCCGGCCAGAGGCCTCTTGGTTGTGGTCGGTCGGGTGAGTCGACAGGTCGGACTCACTTGAGATGCGACGTGCACTAGAGATCCGGACGGGCTGCAAGCTGGCAGGCGAGGCCGACGGCTGGCACCCACGGGTCATCGTCCGCTTCGCTTTCCGCGTGGTGTTCTTGCCTGAGCGTCCAGTCGGTCACCGCCCGGTAGATCAAGGCGCGGACCAGGTACTGGCCAAAGTCATCGATGTGGCTGACCGCATCCAGGAGCTGACTGTCGGCGCCTTCCCAGACCAGTGCATCGGCAACCACGATTGCGGATGCAAAGGCGGCGGGCCGCCAGTACGGGGAGAAGTCGATGACCGCGGGCGCCAGCCGCTCGTGAAACAGCACGTTGCCCGTCAGGTCGCCATGAATGAGCTGGCTGGGCGCGGTCACGGGGCGAAGCGCGGCGGCCAGCTGCGACAGATGGCAGACGTGCGGGAAATCGCTGGCGGGGATCTCGCCCCAGGCAACACGGTCCCCGATCGCCCAAGGGCTGGACCGCTGGTCCAGGAATCGCGGCCGTGCGATTGCGCGCACGGCGGCGTGGAAAAGCTCGCCGACCGCGATGATCTCTGCCCAGCGGCGCCGCTCGTGCTGGCCGGGCAGGTACTGGATGGCGTACCAGCCATCGACACATAGCGAACCGTTAGCCGCGGCCTGCGGGCGGGCCAGCCGGAAACGGTCGCAGCGGACCTGCCGATAGATGCGCGCCTGCCAGTACAGTTCCTCCGGCTCCAGGTCGTATGGCTTCAGGACCAAGTCCCCTGCAAGCCAGGCGTTGCCCTGGCCACCTCTGAGCGGGAACGGCCGGGCTCCCGACACGCCGAACGCGGTGAGCACGGCCGGTGGCGGGGATGGCACCGGTAGAACCTACCCGACCCGGCAGCGGCGGCCACGTTTGATCCTTAACGAATCAGCCCCGGTTGACGCCTTACACATCCCTGGAGACGCTGTCTGCTTGGTGATCTGGGTTCGGCCACCTGGAAGGCGGGCTTTGCTCCTGCCGGTCAGGACTCGGCCGCCTGGAGACGGCCCGGAACCGGGCACCACTCGTATGCGTCGCCGTGCCGCTTGATCAAGCCGAGACCTGGAAATGGCAGGTGGTAGGCGTGGACGAGCAGATTCTCGTCAGCTGCCCAGCCGAGGAGCCTGCGACGGCTGAGCACTGATCGCTCGCCATCGTGGTCCCACGGCGTCCACCACCCCGGATGGCTCAGCTGCAGCCTGTCGTAGAAGGAGTCTCCGGCGCAGAGAAGCCGCTCGCCGCGTGATTCCAGCAAGATCGCGGTGTGCCCTGGCGTGTGGCCTGTGGCGTTGACGGTGCGGACGTGGGGCAGGATTTCGGCGTCGTGCTCGAACGCACGCAGTCTGTCGCCGAAGAGCCTGATCGCCTCGCGCGCCGACTCCAGGTGCGGATCTGCGGCCGGCGAGTGAGCGGCATCTGACCAGTACGCCACCTCGGCAGCATGGGCGAACCCGGTCGCCTCGGGAAAGGTGAGCTCGCCTGACCAGGTGGCGCCCCGGGCGTGATCTTGGTGCAGGTGGGTGAACACAACGGCCGCCAGGGCCGATGCCGAAGCTCCTGCATCGGCAAGGCGCTCACCGAGGCTGCCAACCAAGGGCTCGATCGGGGGGCCGTAGCCAAGAAAGCGTGCGCCGAGCCCGGTGTCGATGACTGCCTGCCCGGCCGGCGTTTCGACCAGCAGGCAGTTGTAGCCGCAGCTCAGCGTTGTCCTGTCGTGTCCTTCCGCTGCCACGGCATCTCGCAGCTCCTGGTCTGGCACGCCAGAGTCGGGAGTAAAAAAAGCCGCCAATGGCGGCGCCCAGGGCGGCGCTAGCTGGCCGTCGCTGATCACCGCGCAGCTCAGGCGCCCGACCGGGAACCGGTAGATCATCTGGCTAGTATCCCTTGCAGGCGGGTCCTTGGCGTGCGCCCAGGCGGGCTGCTATCCGTTCTGCCGGTTGGTTTGCCCGAGGCCCGGTGCTGATGGGCGTGCCGTCCGCCAGGTGAGGCCGCCCGGTTGGTGCCGGGTGATGCTTGACACAGACCCTAGGAAACCGAGGGGACCGTCCACGGCCGGCCCGGCATTGATGTTATGGACTGGCGCGGTGATGTTATGGACTGGCGCGGTGGTGAAGGGTCACTCGCGCTCGATCCTCCGCAGCCCGTGCGAGGGCGTCCACCACTCGACGACGAGCATCGTGGCCTCCTGGTTGAGGTGGATGTGCACGACTTCGGCGATGTCGGCGTGGAAGCGGTCGCCGGCCGATCCGTCGTTGATCGGCCCGGCGGCGATCGCCCGGCCGGAGATTTTCGCCTCGCCCGGCCACTGCGCCTCGGAGCCCTCGATCGGGTCGACCGTGGCGCTGTGCAGGGCGAACCGCGGATCCCGGCGCAGATCCGCGCCCTTGCGCGCGTTCGGCATCGAGCCAAAAATCAGCTCGCCGTCCTCGAAGACCGTCTCAATCCCGGAGATTCGCGGCGACCCGTCGGCTCGCACGGTGGCAATGGTCTTGTGCCGGTGAGCGTCGAACAGCGCCCAGACGCGCTGCGCGAACTCCGGCTCTGCCTGTTCGACATCCCGCCACGCCGTCACACAGCCCATGATCGCACCAATGACCGGCACCGGGTGATGCTCCGGGCCGGCCGGTGAACGGCCGGCCCGGACACCGGGATCAGGCGAGGTCGAACCGATCGAGGTTCATGACCTTGTCCCACGCGGCTGCGAAGTCGCGCACGAACTTCTCCTTCGCGTCGTCGCACGCGTAGACCTCCGAGAGTGCCCGGAGCTGGGAGTTCGAGCCGAAGACGAGGTCGGCGGCGGTGGCGGTCCACTTGACCTCGCCCGTCGCGCGATCCCGGCCCTCGTACACGTTCTCAGCCGAGGCGGATACCTTCCACTCGGTGCCCATGTCGAGCAGGTTCACGAAGAAGTCGTTGGTCAGCGTCTCGGGCTGCCCGGTGAAGACGCCGTGCCGGGATTGCCCGAAGTTGGCGTTCAGGGCCCGCATGCCGCCGATGAGAACCGTCATCTCCGGAGCGGTCAGCGCCAGCAGGCTGGCCCGGTCCACCAGCAGGGTCTCGGCCGGCAGCTTCTGCCCGGCGCGGAGATAGTTGCGGAACCCGTCTGCGGTCGGTTCGAGCACGGCGAACGACTCCATGTCGGTTTGTTCCTGCGAGGCGTCGGTGCGGCCCGGCGCGAACGGGACGGTGATGTCGTGGTCGGCCTTCTTCGCCGCCTGCTCGACGGCCGCGCACCCGCCCAGAACGATCAGATCGGCGAGCGAGACCTTCTTCCCGCCGGACTGCGAGCTGTTGAAGTCCTGCCGGACCTGCTCGAGGGTCTGCAGCACCCTGGCCAGTTCGGCCGGGTTGTTGACCTCCCAATCCTTCTGCGGCGCAAGGCGGATCCGCGCCCCGTTGGCCCCGCCGCGCTTATCGGTGCCGCGGAAGCTCGCCGCCGACGCCCAGGCGGTGGAGACCAGCTGGGAGATGGTCAGTCCCGAGGCGAGGATCTTGCCCTTGAGGGCAGCAATGTCCTCGCCGCCGATCAACTCGTGATCTACCGCAGGGACGGGGTCCTGCCATAGTTGCGGCTCCGGAACCCACGGCCCGAGGTAGCGCGAGACCGGTCCCATGTCACGGTGCAGCAGCTTGTACCACGCCCTAGCGAAGGCGTCCGCCAGCGCATCAGGGTCTTCGTGGAAGCGCTTCACGATCGGCCCGTAGATCGGATCCACCTTCAGCGCGATGTCCGTCGTCAGCATCATCGGCGCGTGCCTCTTCGACGGATCATGAGCGTCGGGCACCGTGCCCTGCGCCTCGGGGTTCTTCGGGGTCCACTGCTTCGCCCCGGCCGGGCTCGTCGTCAGCTCCCAGTCGTACTTGAACAGGTTGTGCAGGTAACCGTTGTCCCACCTCGTCGGCTCGTTGGTCCATGCGCCCTCCAGCCCGCTGGTGATCGCGTCGACACCCTTGCCGCTGCCGAAGGTGTTCTTCCAGCCGAGACCCTGCTGCTCGACCGGGGCAGCCTCGGGTTCCGGGCCGACGTACCGGGCTCCGGCCGCACCGTGGGTCTTGCCGACCGTGTGGCCGCCGATGATGAGCGCCAGCGTCTCCTCGTCATTCATCGCCATGCGGCGGAAGGTCTCCCGGATGTCCCGGGCGGCGGCCAGCGGATCCGGGTTGCCGTTGGGCCCCTCCGGATTCACGTAGATCAGGCCCATCTGCACGGCGCCGAAAGGACCGGTGAGTTCCCGGTCGCCGCTGTAGCGCTCATCGCCAAGCCAGGTGTCCTCAGGCCCCCAGAAGATCTCGTCGGGCTCCCAGATGTCCTCTCGCCCGAAGCCGAAGCCGAACGTCTTGAACCCCATCGACTCATAGGCACAGTTGCCGGCGAAGATCAGCAGATCGGCCCAGGAGACCTTCCGCCCGTACTTCTGCTTGACCGGCCACAGCAGCCGGCGCGCCTTGTCCAGGCTCGCGTTGTCCGGCCAGCTGTTGAGAGGGGCGAAGCGCTGCGCGCCCTCGCCGCCGCCGCCCCGGCCATCGGCGATGCGGTACGTGCCCGCGGCATGCCAGCTCATCCGGATGAAGAACGGCCCGTAGTGGCCGTAGTCGGCCGGCCACCAGTCCTGCGACGTCGTCATCACCTCGAAGAGGTCCCGCTTCAGGGCTTCGACGTCGAGGGTCTTGAACTCTTCTGCATAGCTGAAGTTCTCGCCCATCGGATTGGAGCGGGGCGAGTGCTGGTGGAGAACCTGCAGGTTCGGCTGATTCGGCCACCAGTCTTGGTTCGTCCTGGGCCGATGCGGCGTGGGAGTCGGGGAGGCGATTACTGGGTTCTCGCTTTCGCTGCCGCGCTCAGACACGTCGGTCCTCCTTCTGTCTCGCTGTTTCGTTCTACTGGCTAGTTGCTCTTGATCTTGTTGCTCCGGACCCATGGCTGTATTGCTCTGGGGACGGGCGCTGCATATCTGCGATCACCCACCGGATGCGGCCGAAGGTGCCGCGGCACACTCGGGGCATCGGCCCCAGTAGATGACCTCGGCCTCGCCGATCTCGTAGCCCGCGTCGTCGGCGGCCGTCAGGCAGGGGGTGTAGCCAACTGCGCAGTCGACATCGCTGATGGCGCCGCACGAACGGCACACGACGTGATGGTGGTTGTCCCCGACCCGCACCTCGTAGCGCGCAACGGATCCCGCGGGCTGGATGCGCCGCACCAGACCCGCGGCCGTCAGCGCTCGCAGCACGTCATAGACGGCCTGGTGGGACACCACACCGCGATCCTCACGCACGACACTGATGACCGAGTCCGTGTCGGCGTGCGGATGATCGTGCAACGCCCTCAGTACCGCCACCCGAGGACCGGTCACACGCAGCGCAGCCCCCCGCAACATGCGCTCGAAGTCCGAAATCGTCGGCATCCCCACTAGTGTGACCCAATTTCTTGAATCAATCAAGAATCAGATGCCAGCCACGGCCCCTCATCTCGGAACGAGTAGGCCCAGCCAGCTACCGGCGGAGAAGCACCCCGCATGCTGAGCCCGGCTGGCTATCTTACTTGCCACAGCTATGCAGGAGATCGCCAGACGGGTGTCTGCAACCTCCAGGGCAACCCGCTGGGCATATGCGCAGTAGCTACCGAATAGAAACTCCACATCGCGGTAGCTAGGGTCCATGGATCATTCTGCCGCGCCCATTTTTGACACCCTGGTCAACTACCACGCCCACGGCCGGTACCTGTGCGCTCCCCCGGACACCGCCAGGGCTGCAATTCGGACACGCGAACCTGCGCGGCGATCGGCCAGGATGCGTTCCACGGAGGACCGGGCCGTCGATGGCTTCCGGTACGAAGTCGATTGTATTCCTCTTTTGCGGTTCCCCGGACAGCCGGGCTAAACCTGTCGCGGCATCTCCTGTCGGCTCGACAGGCGCGACTTGTGTCGTTGGTACGGCACGGTGGTCTGGCCGCCGGCGAGTCAGACGGCTTAGTCCGGCATCAAGCGGGTAGTTGCAGCCGATCTTGCCGAACCTATCGACGTAGGGACCGGACGCGACACCACGGCCGATCCCCGGAGGGTGAACTGCTGATGGGCGATCCACAGCACGTGGCCCCGGCCCAGCCCCGGGCGGTGGTGGTCACCTTGCCAGCCGAGATCGATATCGCTAACGCTGACAGCGTCGGCGAAGAGCTTTCTGCCGCCTTTGCCCCCGGCGTCAGGACAGTCATCGCCGACATGACGGGCACGAGGTTCTGTGACTCGTCGGGAATCAGCATGCTGATAGTGGCTCAGCAGAAGGCCCTGAGCAACCACGCAGAGTTGCGGCTGGTAGTACTCTCAACCGCCGTCTTGCGCGCCTTGACCCTGGTGAGAATTGATCATTTGCTGCCGGTCTACCCGAGCCTGGCTGAGGCCCTGCTTCCCGAACCCCCGCCAGAGACAGCCACCCCCGGGTGAGCTGGTCCGGCGGCCACCTCGAAACAAGCAGGACGACTGCATTAACGGCACGCGTCGGGGCAGCAGGCGACCGAACGGGGTGCTGCCGGTCCGCGACGCGGACCGCCCTCAGGGCACGCACTCGGATGACAACTACCTCGAAGAGTGGCCCGCAATGCTGGCCAGCGCTGTCGGCCCGTCGTCGCTGGGTGTTTGGAGACGGCCGTGGCGGGCAGCGTGCCGGAGCCATGACGAGCGGGATCTTGGTGGGATTGATGGCCACCGGCGCCATCTTGCTGGCGGCCATTGTCGGCGCGATATGGCTGGAGGGGTGGATGCCAGGACAGCCGGAGCAGCGCCTCAGACCGTCCAGCCCTGGACACCAGCCGCGCCCGGTAACCGTGCCCGCGGGCAGGCAATGGGCAATTCTTGCCAGACCGGCCTGGGCGGGTTTCCGAACCCACGGCCGGCACCACAGGTGAGCCGACTTCCTCTCACTCCGCGCGGCCGACACCGGTGATGCGCGCACGTTTAATGCCGCTGACCGCACGGTGACGGAATGCAGCCGCTGATCGTGGGTAGGCGCCCAGCGGCAAGGACCGCATGAGCTAGCCAGCCAGGCGGCATCGGTGAACGGCGTACCCAAGGTTCGAGCCCGCTGAACGGGACGATGGGCCCGGACCGCGCACCCAAGGTACATAAGGCTGCGCAGCGGACGCGTGAGCGTCGATCATGCAGCCGGGAGGTGGATTGATATGCCCGCAGGATCCAGCCGGAAGCGCGAGCGGCAATACCAGCACATCAAGGACAGCGCCAAACGGCGTGGTGAGAGCACCGGCCGGCGGAGGAGATCGCGGCGCGCACGGTGAACAAGGAGCGCGCCCGATCGGGCGAGGCACGGAGCCGGAGCAGGACCTCCACGAAGGACATGTCCTCGTCCCGGCGCGGCGGGCTGCGCTCACACCGCGGGGCCGGCGGCCCGACCAAGGCCCAGCTCTACGCGGAGGCGCGGAGCCGCGGGGTCAAGGGCCGCTCGTCGATGAGCAAGGCTCAGCTCGCGCGGGCGCTCGGCCGCTGACAGCACATCATCCGCGGTCGGGGTGCCGGTCTGGACGATACTGCCGCCCTTGCCGTTTCGATGCGGCGCGCCGGGGCACCCGATGTGCATGCTGGAGAACTTGATAAAAGGAGCCATGGCCGGGCTGGCCGGGACGACGGCGCTGAACGCCGTGACCTACCTCGACATGGTGTGGCGGGGACGCCCTGCCAGCAGCACGCCGGAGCAGGTTGTCGAAGAGCTGGCCAAGCACAGCGGCCGCGCCATCCCCGGCGGCGGCCAGCAGCGCCCGAACCGCGTGCAGGCGCTGGGCGCGCTGGCCGGAATCGCGACCGGGGTGGCGGTCGGCGCGGCGGCCGGGCAGTTCCATGGCGTGGTCCGCAAGCTCGGGCCGGTCCTGGGCCCGGGACTGGTGGGCGGTGCCGCGATGGCCGCGACCGACGTCGGCATGTACCGGCTTGGCGTCACCGATCCGAAAACCTGGGACACGACCTCATGGCTCAGCGACGCCATCCCTCACCTGGCCTACGGCGTGGCCACCTGGGCGCTGCTGCCCGGATGAGCTAATTCATTCGTGACGCTGAACGGCCGCGCGTGCCGGCTGCCCTGGCTGGCATCGGGGGCGCCACACGGTGGTGCGGCCGCCGACGCGGCCGCGGCACAGCGGTGTGCGGCAGCCTGGGCAGCGCGGGTCGGGCTGGTCGCGGACACCTGTGAGAGCCGGCCAAACCAGCTAGGAAGATCGCCGCCATTTAATGAGCAGATAGCCGGCGATGACCGCCCCGGCAGCCACCGCTAGCTGCATCCGGCGCTGTCTCGCGGTACTGGCGCCCTTTGCGACCGCCTGCCGCACCGGTTCCGGCGTGGCTTGCCACACCGGCGTGGCCGCTGCCGTTACCCGTTTCTGCGCCGTGGCAGTCGTGCCTACAAGCTGGCCGCGCACACTGCCACCGCAGGCGGCCGCCTTCTGCCGCACCTGGCCTGCCTTGTACTTGATTCGCCCCGACAGTTCGGTTGCCTTGGCCTGCGCCCTGCCCTTGACATCTGCCTTGGCGGCGAGCAGTTCCACTGTCTGACCGAGCTGTTCACGCGTCCGCTCGATCTCCCGCTCCAGCTCTTGGGGGTCATCGGGAGCCGCCGGCGCGGCATCGGCCTGCGAGGCTGTCTCCGGCCCGTCGTCGAATGGGAGGCCGATGTCCGGTGAGGTGTCCGCCTCGGCAGCACGCTGTCCCGCGGGTTTTCCTGCCCGCCCGCTGGTGGTCATCTCCGCGCCCTTTCCCTGATCTCCTCAACATCGGCTTTGACGCCTTCCACGGCCTCCTCCGGTACCGGGGGAGTGGCCTTCTTGAGGCGGCCCTTGCCTACGAGCGCCGCCACCGCGGCGACGGCCAGCAGAAGGGCGCCCACAATCAGCGCCGCCAGCCACGCCGCCAGGACTCCGCTGAGGGCGATGATCACGCATGCGATCAGGCAGCCCACGCCGTACAAGGCGACCAGGCCGCTGCCGCCCAGCATCCCGGCGCCCACCCCCGCCCGCTTGCCCTTGCGGGCCATCTCCATCTGGGCAAGCCTCAGCTCATCACGTGCCAGCACCGAGACCTGCTCAGACAACAGCTTGACGAGCTCCCCGACAGAGCGGTCCTGGGCACCAGACGGCGGCGCACCGTCAGCAAGATGGTCCATGACGTGGCCCCCTCTCTCTTCAGATCGATGCCTCCCCCTACCCAGCCGTACAGCGGCCTAACGCGGCCGAGCAGGCAAGAACCCAATCCGGCAGGTTTCATTCGCGTAGCGCTCGGGTAGCTGCGGCGGCATGGGGTTGCGCCGGCAGATAGGGCTGACGGTGCTCGCGGTGCCGGGCTGCCCGAACGCTCCGCTGCTGGAGAAGCGGCTGGCAGAGGTGCTGGCGGGACGGCCGGGCGTGACTGTGCAGCGGCGGGTGATCACCGAGGTGGCCGAGGCCGCCCGGTGGGGGATGCGTGGGTCACCCACGCTGCTGGCCGACGGCCATGACCCGTTCGCCGCGCCGGGCGCGACGCCGGCGCTGGCGTGCCGCCTGTACCCGGACGAGGATGGCCGGCTCGACGGCGCGCCTACCGTGCAGGCCCTGCGCCGGGCGCTGGAACAGGCCGGTGCGCAAGGCAACCGCCGTCGGCCACCCGCTCGTTGAATCATGCCGAACGGATGTATCAGCGCCCGGCAGCAGCACGGGCGCGCGCGGCGGGCGCGAGCTACGTATCGAGCAGTTCCATCGACTGCACGTGCGCCTCCTGGACCCGCAGGATCGCCTCTGGCCCGCGGAAGAGTACGACCCAGCCGTCCTCTCGCTCCACCTCGGTGATGTTCTCGAACGTCTCCCTGACGACCTGCTCGTCGTCTCCGTAGACCATGCGGTACGTAGCCATCGGCGGTACTCCTGAATCTCCACAGCGCCAGCCGGCGGGAGGCCGGTGGTCTATCCGTGCCCACTAGCCGCGTGCCGTAACGACGCCGGGCTCTTCGCGAGGTGGCCAGCACGGCCCGGCGTTCCCCGGGCCGCGGCCGGGCCGGCTGGCGTGCCGGCCGGGCACCACCCGGCCACCATCTTCACGGCCGGTGTCGATTACAGCGGCTGCCGTTCGTGAACAGGGCGAGAGGGCAGATGAGCGTCGCGACGGGCAGTGCGGCGAGGCAGGCCGTCGGGGAACCATCCAACCACCGCCCGGTAGCCCGGGCAGATGGAACAGGAGATCACAATGGGCAAGCTGGTAGTCACCGAATTCATCTCTCTTGACGGGATCATCGAAGATCCAGGCGGGAGCGAGGGCAGCGAGCACGGCGGCTGGTCCTTCCGCCACCCCGCCCCCGACGGCGAGCAGTTCAAGGGCGACGAACTCCGCGACAGCGATGTCCAGTTGCTTGGCCGCGTGACCTATGAGGGATTCGCGGCCGCCTGGCCGGCGATGGAGGAGGCCACAGGCGATTACGGCAAGAAAATGAACGCCATGCCGAAGGTGGTCGTCTCGACCACCCTCACCGAGCCGACATGGAACAACACCACGATCATCTCGGGAAACGTGGCGGACGAGGTGGCCAGGCTGAAGGCTCAGTACGACGGCGACATTCTCGTGCAGGGGAGCGCGACGCTGGCCCAGACGCTGGCCGAGCACGGCCTGGTCGACGAGTACCGCCTCATGGTGCATCCGGTCGTGCTCGGAACGGGCAAGCGGCTCTTCTCCGGCAGCGCTGCCGGGACCGATCTTCAGCTTGTCGATTCACGCAAGGTCGGGCCCGATGTGCTGCTGCTGATCTACCGGCCGGCAAGCCGCCAGGCGGGCACGCCAGCCGCGAGCTGACCACGGCGAGGCCGGGCACGAGCGCCGGTCCGCTCGCGCAGCGAGGTACTTAACGACATGGGCTGACCGTCGGCAGCTGGGCCACATGTCACAGATCGTTTGGCCGCGTGATGAGTCAGGCCCGATCCGCGTCGGTGCCCTGGCCGGCGATGAGTTTCGTGCCCGGCGGCCGTCAGGATGTCTGGGGCATGTGATAGTCCGTGGAGTTAGGCAGCGACCGGGCCGGGCGCGACCATTGCTGGACGGGGCCGACGTGCCACCGCGCCCGGCCGCGGTGGAAGGGAGTGCCGATGAGTGGCGTACGTGTACTGGCTGGTACACGCAAGGGGGCGTTCGTCCTGAGCTCGGATGGGCGCCGCGAGCACTGGGACGTCAGCGGGCCCCACTTTGCCGGCTGGGAGATCTACCACGTCAAGGGATCGCCCGCGGAGCCGGACCGGCTGTTCGCGTCGCAGTCCAACGGCTGGTTCGGGCAGGTCATCCAGCGCTCCGACGACGGCGGGGCGACCTGGGAGCCGGTGGGCAACAAGTTCAGCTACGAGGGCGAACCCGGGACGCATCAGTGGTATGACGGCACGCCGCACCCGTGGGAGTTCGCGCGGGTCTGGCATCTCGAACCATCGCTGGACGACCCGGACACGGTCTACGCCGGGGTGGAGGACGCCGGCCTGTTCCGGTCGGCCGACGGCGGGCAGTCCTGGCAGGAGCTGTCGGCGCTGCGCTGCCACCCCTCCGCGCCGTCCTGGCAGCCGGGCGCGGGCGGGATGTGCCTGCACACGATCATCCTGGACCCGCGCGCGCCCGGCCGCATGTTCGCTGCCATCTCGGCCGCTGGCGCGTTCCGCTCCGACGACGCGGGCGAAACGTGGCGGCCGGTGAACCGTGGCCTGCGGTCCGAAGGCATACCCGACGCCGACGCCGAGGTCGGGCACTGCGTGCACCGGCTCGCGATGCACCCCGCCCGGCCGGATGTGCTGTACATGCAGAAGCACTGGGACGTCATGCGCAGCGATGACTCCGGCGAGTCGTGGCACGAGATCAGCGGCAACCTGCCGACCGACTTCGGCTTCCCGATCGACGTTCACGCCCACGACCCGGACACCGTCTACGTGGTCCCGATCAAGAGCGACTCGGAGCACTTCCCGCCCGATGGCAAGCTGCGCGTCTACCGCAGCCGGACGGGCGGGGACGACTGGGAGGCGCTCACCCGGGGCCTGCCGCAGGAGAACTGCTACGTCAACGTGCTGCGCGACGCTATGGCGGTCGACTCGCTCGACTCGTGCGGCGTCTACTTCGGCACGACCGGCGGGCAGGTATACGCGTCGGCCGACGCGGGCGACACCTGGGAACCGATCGTCCGGGATCTCCCGTCGGTCCTGTCCGTTGAGGTCCAGACGCTGCCATGATCCGGGTGGTGCTCCCCGCGCACCTGCGCGCGCTCGCACGCGTCAACGGCGAGGTGGAACTCGACGTCGCGGGGCAGGTCACCCAGCGATCGGTCCTGGACGCGCTGGAGGGCCGCTACCCGGTCCTGCGCGGGACGATCCGCGACTACGGGAACGGGCGGCGGCGCGCGTTCGTCCGGTTCTTCGCCTGCGAGCGGGATCTGTCTCACGAGCAGCCGGACGCCCCGCTGCCGGAGGCGGTCGCCACCGGCGCGGAGCCGTACCTGATCGTGGGGGCAATGGCGGGCGGATAGGCTCCAGGCGGCGGGCGCCCCGTGGCCGCGGCTCCGGGCCCGTCGTGCCCGGCCGCCGCTGGCAGGTACCCTCCTGCCGCCGGCCATCGTCCTGCCACCGCCCGGTGTCGTGCCGCCGCCCGGTGTCCTGCCGCCGGCCGCGGCCGTCACCCTGCCGCTGACGCTCCCGGGCGGGGGCTGGCCGGCTCCCGCCGCCGAGCAGCGGGAGGCTGCTCAAGGCGATGCCCGCGAGGATGGCCGCGCCGCCGATGATCTGCTGCGGGCCTGCCGGGTCGCCGAAGACCACCGCGCCGGCCGCGGCGCCGACGAGGGGCTCCAGGTTCAGGAACGCGCCGGCCACCTCGGCGGACACGCGGCTCTGCGCATAAGCGAACAGCGTGAAGGGCAGCAGCGTGCCACCGGCCACGAGGGCGACGGCGGCCAGGACCGTGGCCGGGCCGCCGGGGGCGGCCGGCATGCCCTCCACGGCCACCGAGAACGGCAGCACCGCGAGGGCGGCCCCCAGGAACTGCACTGCTGTCACCGCGACCGGGTCGCGGCCGCGTAGCAGCCGGGTCTGCGCCACGGTGAACGTGGCCGACAGCAGCAGCGACACCAGCACCAGGCCATCGCCGGCGGCCGTGGCGCCGCCTCCCCCGCCGCCGGTGACGAGACCCACGCCCGCCAGCGACACCGCGAAGCCCGCCCAGGCCACCGGGCGCGCCACCGTGCGGTGCCAGAGCGCCGCGATGATCGCGACCAGCACCGGCGCGGCCCCGATCAGCAGCGCCGCGTGGGTGACGCTGGTCCGGGTGATGCCGGCGTTCTGCACCACGACCGACCCGCCGTACCCGACAGCGCCCGAGCCCAGCACGGCCGGGGTGCAGGCGGTGCGTACCGCTGAGCGCGAGGCCACGACCAGAAGGACGGCGGCGGCCAGGCCGAAGCGCACGAAGGTGAGCCAGCCCGACGGCAGCCAGTCCAGGGCCACCTTGGACAGCGGCACGGTCGTTCCCCACAGCAGACCTGCTGTGGTGAGCGCGGCGACGGCGAGGCGGCGGTCGGAGTTCATGCAGCCATAGAACCCGATCACCTGCGCAGAATTTGTCGGTTGGACGATGAGACGAGATAATGTATCGTGATATGGCCGTTGAACTTGATGAAATTGACATCCGGCTGCTCGATGCCCTGCAGGCCGATGCGGACCGCACGAACGTCGAGCTCGCGCGCCTCGTCGGGCTGTCCCCGGCGGCGACACTGCACCGGGTCCGCTGGCTGAAGGAGTCCGGCGTCATCCGCATCATCAGCGCCCAGCTCGACCCGGCAGCCGCCGGGTTCCCCCTGCAGATGTATGTGACCGCGACCCTGAGCCGCCATGACCCGCACTCGAGCCGCATCTTCGACGACCAGATCCGCGCGCTGCCGCAGATCGTCGCGGCGGACAACGTCGCCGGCGAAATGGACTATCTGCTTACCGTCGTGGCCCGCGACGTCGCCGAACTCCAGCAGGTGCTGGCCAGCCTGGCCTCCCGGGGCGGCCAGCGGCTGGTGACCTACCTCCGGCTGGCCGAGATCAAGCCCCCCTCCCGGCTGCCCCTGGCCACCACGACGCCGGTCCCGGAACGCCCGCCCCGCAAGCGGCGCCGGGCAACCACCCGCTGACCAACACCGCCGACGGCGAGCCCGGCCCGCAGGGACGACCACGCCTGCGGCCGCGTATCCATGCCGAACCACGGCCGCACCACGCTGATGACCGCCTGCCCATGCCGAACCGCGGCCGGCCACGCCACCGGCCGCGTATCTATGCCGGACCGGGCCGGTTATGAATGATCGACAGGTCCTCTTCACCGAGAGCTTCCTCTTCCTCGGTGTCGAGGACCGTGGGCTGGAAGAGCTGCTGGGCGATGAGCGTGGGCACGAAAGCCGAGAGAATGACGACGGTCACCAGCTCGGTGTACTGAGCCTGGTCGATGAGGTGGTGGGTCAGGCCGAACAGCGCGGCGATGGAGCCGAAAGTCAGCCCGGTGGCCATCAGCAGCGTGGTGTAGGTGCGCTCCCGGCGTGGCAGCCTGAAGGCGGCGGCGGTTGGCCAGACGCCGATCATCTTGGCGGCGAGCTTGACCAGCAGCAAGACCGCGATCACCCCGGCGCCGGAGATCAGCGCTGGGGCGGAGATCAGGGTGCCGGCGCGCAGGAAGAAGAACGGCGTGAGCAAGGCGAAGGCGATGGAGCGCAGCCGGTCCATCAGCACCCGGTCGTGCAGGAACACCCCGGCCACCACCAGCCCGGCCACGTAGGCGGGCAGGACCGCTTCGCTGCCTGCCTGGGTGGCCAGCCCGCCGAGGGCGAACAGGATCACCAGCAGCAGCTTGATCTCCGGCTCGGAGACCCGGTGGCCGAGATGCTTGATCGCCAGCCGCAGCAGCCGCGGCAGCAGCGCCACGGTGCCGGCGCAGACCGCGGCGAAGACGAGCAGCAGCCAGCCGTAGGTCGCGAACAGCCCGCCGAGCGCCAGCACCGTGCCCAGATCGGTGATGAAGCAGGCCGCCAGGATGAGCTTGCCGAGGTCGTGGCGGTTCAGGCCGGTCTCGACCATCACCGCGTACACCACAGCGACCGAGGTGGTGCTGAGCGCGATTCCTCCGATCTCGGCGGCGTGCAGTTGCCAGCCCAGGACGAGCCGGCAGAACCCGAACGCGGCCAGGAACGGCAGCAGGAAGGAAACCACGCCGATGGACAGGCTCCCCTTCCAGTGCCCGCGCAGCGAAACGGGGTCGATCTCGGCCCCAGCCAGGAACGTCAGCACCAACGAACCGGCGCTGGCCAGGAACGT
>Ga0114129_10002831_pt1 | contig 24225 bp, 22 predicted proteins | sample RhiMetdeltSRZDD1_FD_80071 | JGI IMG/M metagenome (GOLD analysis project Ga0114129, IMG submission 80071) | Populus rhizosphere microbial communities from Tennessee, USA - Rhizosphere MetaG P. deltoides SRZDD1 (version 2) (version 2) | ecosystem: Host-associated > Plants > Roots > Rhizosphere >...
CAAGCCGCTCTAGGCGCGGGCTGGGGCGGGCGGCACCAGCTGCGCGACAGGGATGATCGCGCCCGGCGCGCCGAGCGGGCTGATCGTCGCGGGCGGACGCAGCGTCTCTCGGGAGCGGTAGCGAGCGTCCTGGGGTGTCGCCTGAGCGTCGCGATAGACCTCGAGCGCGACGTCGGTGAGATTGACGATCCAGTACTCGGGCAGCCGATTGCGCGCGTAGAGCTCGGCCTTGAGCCGACGGTCCAGTCGCAAGCTCGAATCGGCGACTTCGACCACGAGCGCCGCCGTGCTCGGATGGGCCGCGTAGTGAGCCCATGGTTCGCCAGCCACGATTGCTACGTCGGGCTCCGGCTCTGAGTCGTCGTCGACCGCGAGGGGAGCGTGCTCGCGCGCATACCAACCAGGCCCGAACGCACGCTCGAGCACTCTCGCGACCTGCGAGACGATGGCCGCGTGAGGACTGCCCTGCGGCTCACGTACGATGAGGAGACCGTTCAGGAGCTCGAGACGCTCGCCGGTGAACATTCCGAGCTCCACGAGCCGGTCGTACTCGACGCGCCGCCACCGTCGGAGCTTTGGCGCAGGGTCGGTCGTCGGACTCATCTCGTGCAGAGTAGTCGTGCGTCGGCTGACACGTCAATCGCGCGCGGCGGATACACCGGCTGTGTCGGTGTATCATTCGCGAGCGCGTAGACGGTTCGCCCGACACCATCACATCGGAGGCCAACCACATGCCCAAGTACCTCATCGAGCGCGAGATCCCCGGAGCCGGCAGGCTGAGTCCCGCGGATCTGCAGGCCATCTCGCAGAAGTCCTGCGGCGTGCTGAAGAATCTCGGGCCGCAGATCCAGTGGGTCCAGAGCTATGTCACCGGCGACAAGGTCTATTGCGTTTACATCGCGCCGAGCGAGGAGCTCGTGCGTAAGCACGCGCAGGAGGGCGGCTTCCCCGCCAACAAGATCTCGGAGATCAAGAGCGTCATCGATCCGACGACGGCCGAGAAACACTGACGACATCGTGACGCGGGGCCTGTCAGCGCTCGGCCCCGCGTCGCCAATCCTCCGTCGCGTCGCTGACGGCGCCTATCGCCTTCTGTCGCGTCGCTGACGATCGCGCGCGCACCCTCACGAGCGTTTCTCGCCACTTGCGCCGACCTCCGGCGTGGCACCACCGTTGCCCCTTCCACGCCGCCGACACGCGCTCCGGCGTCCTCCGCGACGCCGCGCGCCCAGTGTCAGGAGAGAGGCGTCATGACGAAAATCAGACTGCTCATGGCCATCGTGCTCGCCGTGATCATCACCGCGGCGGGCGCCACGGCGCAGTTCATCGCGAGGGATCCGGGCGTGCGTGGCGGCGCCGCGGGTGCCGGCGCTCCGCTGACAGGACTCACCGCATCGCAAGAGCGATTCTTCGCCGTCGGCCTCGAGGATTTCGAAGAAGTGGAGGGTGTCGGCGACGGTCTCGGTCCGCGCTTCAATCTCGACAACTGCGCGGGATGCCACAGTCAGCCGTCCATCGGCGGCTCGAGTCCCGCCGTCAATCCGCAGATCGCGGCGGCCACCGCGTACGGCGCGCGCAACACGGTGCCGTCGTTCCTCACGCTCGATGGTCCGGTACGCGAGGTGCGATTCAAGCGCAACCCGGACGGCACGCCGGACGGCGGCGTGCAAGCGCTGTACGTGATCAGCGGGCGCAACGACGGCACCGGCGACGCCCGCGGCTGCCGGATCACGCAGCCGAACTTCGAGGCGCAGTACGCGGCGGGCAACGTGATCTTCCGCATCCCGACGCCGACGTTCGGCGCCGGGCTCATCGAGCAGATTCCCGATGCCGCGATCCTGGCCAACCGCGCGGCCAACGCGTCGGCGAAGGCCGCGCTCGGCATCGGCGGCCGTGCCAATCGGTTCCGGCTCTCCGGCGAGGCGAACGGCAATCCCAACGACGGCACGATCGCGCGCTTCGGCTGGAAGGCGCAGAACAAGTCATTGCTGCTGTTCTCGGGCGAGGCCTACAACGTCGAGATGGGCATCAGCAACGAGCTGTTCCAAACGGAGCGCGACGAGACGGCGAACTGCCAGTACGCGCCGACGCCGAACGACGTCACGGTCACCGACGGCGCGCACGCGCTCGAGACGATCAGCGCCGTCGAAAAGTTCGCGTTCTTCATGCGGTTCCTCGCGCCGCCGACGCCGTCGCCCGACACGCCGGGCGGCAGCCGCTCCATCGAGCGCGGCCGCGGTGCCTTCGCCAGCACCGGCTGCGCGCTCTGCCACACCCCGATGTTCACGACGGGCTATTCCAGCGTGGCCGCGCTCAGCAACAAGCCGGTGAACCTCTACTCCGACCTGCTCGTGCACAACATGGGGCCCGGCCTCGCCGATGACATCACCCAGGGCGCGGCCGCCGGTGACGAATTCCGGACAGCGCCGCTCTGGGGTCTGGGGCAGCGCATCTTCTTCCTGCACGACGGACGCACGACCGATCTGATCACCGCCATCCGTGCCCACAAGAGCGCGGGCAACGGGCAGTACGCCGCCTCCGAGGCCAACGCCGTGGTCGATCGATTCAACGCGCTGCCCGCGGCGGCACAGCAGGACCTGCTGAACTTCCTGCGCTCGCTTTAGAAAAGCTCCGGCCGCGCGCGGCGGTGATACACTGCCGCCGCGCGCATGGCCGGGACCTCCCTCGAGCGGTGGTTCGGGTTCACCCAACGCAAGACCAACCTCGCCACCGAGCTCCGCGCGGGCGTCACCACGTTCATGGTGATGGCCTACATCATCTTCGTGAACCCGATCGTGCTCGGCTATACCGGCGTGCCCGGGCTCGAGGGCAAGGGACTACCCTTCGCGGCGACGTTGACGGTGACGTGCCTCACCGCGGGCGTGCTGTCGATCGCGATGGGCCTCGTCAGCAACTATCCGTTTGCGCTGGCCCCGGGCATGGGGCTCAACGCCGTGGTCGCGTTCGAGCTGGTCGCCGGACGGGGCCTCACGTGGCCGCAGGCGATGACCATCGTGTTCCTCGAAGGGGCGGTCATCACGCTGCTGGTGCTGACGCGCTTCCGACAGGCGATGCTCGACGCGGTCCCGCTGGCGCTCAAGCGGGCGATCAGTGTGGGCATCGGGCTCTTCATCGCGTTCATCGGCTTCTTCACCGCCGGGTTCGTCGTCAAGCCGGACAAGAGCCCGCTGCCGGTGGCGCTCGGGCAGTTCGGAACGCTGCCGGCCGTCGTCTTCGTGCTCGGCTTCGTGCTGACGGCCTGGCTCATGGCGCGGCGTGTGCGCGGCGCGCTGCTGCTCGGCATCCTCGGCACCACCGTGCTCGCCATCGTGCTGAACGGCGCACTGGCGGGCTGGAAGGGCTTCGCGACGCCTGGCGCCGCCACGCTGCCGCGCGCGCTGGTGCAGGTGCCGGACTTCTCGACGTTCGGGCGACTGGACTTCGGCGTGCTGGCCCGGCTCGGCGCGGTGACCGCCGTGCTCGTCACGTTCTCGATCATGCTGAGCGACTTCTTCGACACGATCGGCACGATCATCGGCGTCGGCGGCAAGGGCGGCTTCCTCGACGCGCAGCAGCGACTCCCGCGCGCCGACCGGGTGCTGCTCGTCGACTCGCTCGCCGCCGCGGCCGGCGGTCTGGCCAACGCGAGCAGCAACACGACCTACATCGAGAGCGCCGCCGGCGTGGCCGAAGGCGGGCGCACCGGGCTCGTGCCCGTCGTCACCGGCCTGCTCTTCCTGGGCGCCATGTGGCTGTCGCCGCTGGCGAGCGTGATCCCCGCGCAGGCCACCGCGCCGGCCCTGATCATCGTCGGCTTCTACATGATGGCCGTCGTGCGCGACATCGCCTGGGACGATTACGCCGAAGCCATCCCCGCATTCGTGACGATGCTGGTCATGCCGTTCACGTGGTCGATCACCAACGGCATCGGCGCCGGGTTCGTGACCTACAGCGCGATCGCGCTGCTGAGCGGGCGCCGCGCGCACTGGATGGTGTACGCGGCCTCAGCCGCGTTCGTCGTCTACTTCGCGCTGCCGCTGATCGAGCGCGCGCTCGGGCGCTGACGCCCGGCCCGCTCAGGCGACGTGCAGCACGCCCACCAGCTCTTCGGCCGGCGTACCGTTCTTCCACGGCAGCGGCACGTCGTAGTGCCGCAGCAGACAGTCGTCCGGCAGGCACTCGATCGGCGCGAAATCGCGGTGCGCGATGTAGCCCGGGCGCTTGAAGCGCCGGATGTGGTTCGAGACCGCGCAGAGCGACAGGTACACGCTGACACGATCCCACGGCGAGAGGTTCGAGCTCGAGGCGTGGACCAGACAGCCGTGGAACAGGATCATCGAGCCGGCCGGCCCCTTCGGCGCTACGAGGCCGCCGCGGGCGACCAGCTTGCGGATCGTGTCGTGGTTGATGACCCAGAGCGGGTAGCTCGTCGTGCTCGTGTCGTGCTCGGCGTCCAGCACGCCCAGCGTGTGGCTGCCGGGAATGAACATCAGCGGCCCGTTGAACTCATTGACGTCATCGAGAAAGATCGCGACGTTCATCGCGCGCGCCTCGGGCATCTGGTCGTCTGCCCGCCAGGTGCCGTAGTCCTGGTGCCACTGCCAGACGTCGCCGTCGAACGCCGCCTTGCCGTTGATCTTGAACTGGTGCATGTAGACGTCCTCGCCGAAGATCTGCCGGATCGGCTCGACCATCCGCGGGTGACGCGCCAGCTTGGCGAACGGGTGGCTGTACATGTGGGCGGCGAAGTTGGTGCGCACCACGTCGCCGGTCTTCTCACGAACGTTCTCGGGACGGCGCTGCGCGTAGAGCGATGGGACCTCGTCGGTCAGGGCTCGGATCTCGTCCTTCGTGAACAGGCTGGGGAAGAACAGATAGCCGACCCGGTCGAATTCGTCGATCTGAGCCTGGGAGAGTTTCATACGCGCCTCCGTGCCCGGAGTATATGCCGCCGCGCCACCGCCCGTCGTCGGGCGCCACCGACCGCGCGCAGCGCGCCGTAAATATTTGTTATCACGTCCCAATTGCTTGACAGCCTCATGGCGCTTGGCTACACTCTCGCCACTTTAGCGCCCTGCCAGACGAGCCGAGCTGACGACCTACTCTCGTAATTCGCGGAGGCGACGGAATTGACGGCGGCCGCAACGATGCGCGAGCACGACACGTTCCCAAAGCTCGCTCGCGCCAACGCGCAGCGCATGCCCGACCGCGTCGCGATCCGCGAGAAAGACTACGGGATCTGGCAGTCGACGACCTGGGGTGACTACCTCGCGCACGGGCGCGCCATCGCGCTGGGGCTGGCCTCGCTGGGGCTGCGGCGCGGCGACAAGGTCGCGATCGTGGGCGACAACCGGCCCGAGCTCTACTGGGCGGTGCTTGCCACGCAGGCGCTGGGCGGTGTGCCGGTGCCGCTCTACCAGGACTCCATCGAGAAAGAGATGGAGTACATCATCGATCACGCCGAGGCCCGCTTTGCGATCGTCGAGGACCAGGAGCAGGTCGACAAGCTCCTGGCACTGCGCGGGCGCTGCCCGCGCCTGGAGACGATCGTGTACGACGACGCGCGCGGCATGCGCGCGTATAGCGAGACCTGCCTGCTGAGCCTCGCCGAGCTGCAGGAGGCGGGGCGCAAGTTCGAGATCGGTCACCCGACGTACTTCGACGACGAGATCGCCAAGGGGCGCGGCGGCGACATCGCGATCATCTGCTACACGTCGGGGACGACCGGCACGCCGAAGGGCGCGATGCTCTCGCACGCGAACCTCATCGTCACCGCGCGCAACGCGGCCGAGGCCGAGGGACTGGGAGCCGACGAAGAGATCTTGTCGTACCTGCCCATGGCCTGGATCGGCGATCACGTCTTTTCCTACGCGCAGGCGATTCTCGTCGGCTTCGCGATCAACTGTCCGGAGAGCGCCGCGACGGTGCTGCACGATCTGCGCGAGATCGGGCCGACGTACTTCTTCGCGCCGCCGCGCATCTGGGAAACCTTGCTCACCAACGTCATGGTCCGCATCGAGGACTGCGCCTGGCCCAAGCGCCGGCTCGTGCGCTTCTTCCTCGATGTCGCCCAGGAGCTCGAGCGTGCGCGGCTGAGCGGCCGGACGCCGTCGGCGTGGCGGCGGCTGCTGTACCCGCTGGGCCGCGTGCTGGTCTACGGTCCGCTGCGCGACAACCTCGGCATGCGCCGCGTGCGGCGTGCTTACACCGCTGGCGAGGCCATCGGCCCCGAGATCTTCGTGTTCTTCCGCGGCCTCGGGATCAACGTCAAACAGCTCTACGGCATGACGGAGGCCAGCGTCTTCGTCACGATCCAGCGAGACGGCGACGTGCGGCTGGACTCCGTCGGCACGCCGATCAAGGACGTCGCGCTGAAGATCTCGCCCGAGGGCGAGGTGCTCTACAAGAGTCCCGGCGTCTTCCAGGGCTACTTCAAGAACGAGGCGGCCACGCAGCAGGTCATGCTCGCGGACGGCTGGATGCGCACGGGCGACGCCGGCTTTCTGGACCCCGCCGGCCATCTGAAGATCATCGACCGCGCCAAGGACGTCAGCCGGCTGGGCGACGGGACGCTCTTCGCGCCCAAGTACGTCGAGAACAAGCTGAAGTTCTCGCCGTACGTGAAGGAGGCCGTGTGCGTGGGCCAGGATCGGCCCTACGTCACCGCGCTGGTCAACATCGACCTCACCGCCGTCGGGAACTGGGCGGAGCGCCGGAGCATTGCCTATACGAGCTATACCGATCTCAGTCAGAAGCCGGAGGTGTACGAGCTGATTGAGCGCGAGGTCGAGCGCGTCAATCGCAGCCTGCTCGAGGACGACGTGCTCAAGGGTGCGCAGATTCGCAAGTTCCTGATCCTGCACAAGGAGCTCGACCCCGACGACGAGGAGATCACGCGCACCCGCAAGGTGCGCCGCGGCTACATCGCCCAGAAGTACGCGGCGCTCATCGAGGCGCTCTACGGCAACCGCGACCGCGCGCAGGTCGAGGCGAAGGTGACGTACGAGGACGGCCGGACCGGCATGGTGCGCGCCGACGTGCGCATCTGTGACGTCGGCGCGGCGCGGGCGGCGCGGTGAGCCGCCCGCCGGCCGGACCGCTCCTCGAGGTGGACGCAGTGAGCGTGCGTTTCGGCGCGTTGCTCGCGCTGAGCGGCGTGAGTCTCAGCATCGAGCGCGGAGAGATCCTGGCGATCATCGGCCCCAACGGTGCCGGCAAGACCACGCTCCTGAACGTCATCAGCGGCTTCTACCATCCCTACGAGGGCCGCATCCGCTTCGAGGACCGCGATCGCACGCATCTGTCGCCGCCCGACGTGGCCGCGCTCGGCGTGGCGCGCACGTTTCAGAACGTCGCGCTGTTCAAGGGCATGAGCGTGCTGGACAACCTCATGACCGGCCGCCTGCTGAAGATGGGCGGTCACTTCTTGCTCGACGCGATCTGGTGGGGGCCGGCCAAGCGCCAGGAGCTGGCGAACCGCGCCATCGTGGAGCGCATCATCGACTTCCTCGAGATCCAGTCGATCCGCAAGACGCCGGCGGGCAAGCTGCCCTACGGCCTGCAGAAGCGCGTGGAGCTCGGACGCGCGCTCGCCGCCGAGCCCAAGCTGCTGCTGCTCGACGAGCCGATGGCGGGCATGAACGTCGAGGAAAAGGAGGACATGTCGCGCTTCATCCTCGACGTCAACGGCGAGTTCGGCACGACGATCGCGCTCATCGAGCACGACATGGGTGTCGTCATGGACATCTCCGACCGCGTGGTCGTGCTCGACTACGGCCGCAAGATCGCCGACGGTCCGCCCGAGCAGGTGCGCAAGGATGCGGCCGTGCTCGACGCGTACCTCGGAGCGAGCCATGATTGAGATCCTCTACGCGATCTTCGTCGGCCCGTTCCGCGACATGGCGACCTCGCCGGCGTTCCTGGTCGAGGTGCTGCTGGGCGGCGTGGCGACCGGGCTGATGTATTCGCTGGTCGCCCTGGGCTTCGTGCTGATCTTCAAGGCCTCCGGCGTCTTCAACTTCGCGCAGGGCGTGATGGTGCTGTTTGCCGCGCTGACGCTCGTGGGTCTAATGGAGCGCGGCGTGCCGGTCATCGTGGCGCTGGTGGCCACGATGGCGGTGATGGTGGTGCTGGCGTTCCTGATCGAACGCGTGGTCCTGCGGCCGCTCGTGAACCAGGAGGCCATCATCCTGTTCATGGCCACGATCGGGCTGAACTTCTTTCTGGAGGGCTTCGGCGAGCTGCTCTGGGGCGCGAACGTCAAGAAGCTCGACGTCGGGATTCCGGACCGCTCATTCGTCGTGGCGGGAGTCCAGGTGAATCAGCTCGAGATGTCCGCGGCGGCCACCGCGGCGGTGCTGGTCGCCGTGCTCGCGGTGTTCTTCCAGCGCACACGCATCGGACGTGCGCTGCGCGCGGTGGCCGACGACCACGAGGCCGCGCTGTCGATCGGCATCCCGCTGAAGACCATCTGGCTGATCGTGTGGTCGGTGGCCGGGCTCGTCGCGATCGTCGCCGGCATCATGTGGGGCGCCAAGAGCGGCGTGCAGTTCAGCCTCTCGCTGGTGGCGCTGAAGGCGCTGCCGGTCCTCATCCTCGGCGGCTTCACGTCCGTGCCGGGCGCGATCGTCGGCGGCCTCATCGTGGGCGTAGGTGAAAAGCTGGGCGAAGTCTACTGGGGGCCGCTGGTCGGGGGCGCGATCGAGAACTGGTTCGCCTACGTCGTGGCGCTGGTGTTTTTGCTGTTCCGTCCCCAAGGCCTGTTCGGGGAAAAGATCATCGAGCGCGTATGACGGCACATCGGATCGCTCGACGCACTCAAGTGGCGCAGGAGCGGGCCGGCGTGCGCGTTCGCCGAGGCGGCGTGCCCCCGTTCGACCACGCAAATCGACACTGCGTTGGCGCCTGTCTGGGTGCACCGATTCCTAGCCGGGGCCGACGCGATACCCGAAACACGGGTCTCACGGGCGCCCGCCGCCTCGCCGACGCACCCCGGCCCGCTCCCGACCGTCACCACGGCCGCGTCGGCGGTCCGAGTGCACTCATCCGTCGCCGTCATGCCTTCCTCGGCACGTGCGACCGCGCTGGAGCTGCGTTTTGATTTATCGGGAGGCGGGGCAGTTCAAGACGACCTATGCGAGCGACCAGGCGATCTTTCCGATCGTTCAGGACAAGTGGCTGGTCGGGCTGGCAGTCGTCGCGGCGTTCGTGGCGGTGCCGCTCGTCGCCAACGAATACTGGCTGCAGGCGGTGCTGATCCCGTTCCTGATCTACTCGACGGCGGCGATCGGTCTCAACCTCCTGACGGGCTACGCCGGACAGCTCTCACTGGGGACGGGCGGCTTCATGGCCGTCGGCGGCTACGCGGCGTTCAAGCTCACCACGGCGTTCCCGTGGCTGAACATCATCGTCGTCTTCGTGCTGGCCGGCGTCATCGCCGCGCTGGTCGGGCTGGTGTTCGGTATCCCGAGCCTGCGCATCAAAGGCTTCTACCTCGCCGTCGCGACCCTCGCCGCGCAGTTCTTCCTCATCTGGCTCTTCAACAAGGTCGCCTGGTTCACGAACTATGCGTCGTCCGGCACGATCACGGCGCCGCCGCGCACGGTGGCGGGCGTGATGGTGACCGGCCCCCTGGCCACGGCCGAAGTGCGCTACGTGGTCGCGCTCGGGCTCGTCGCGCTAGGCGCGCTGGTGGCGAAGAACCTCGTGCGCGGCCGCATCGGCCGCTCGTGGATGGCCATTCGCGATCGGGACATCGCGGCCGAGATCATCGGTGTGCGGCCACTGCGCACGAAGCTGCTGGCCTTCGCGATCTCGTCGTTCTACTGCGGCGTCGCCGGAGCGGAGTACGTCTTCCTCTATCTCGGCAGCGCCGAGACGCTGGCCTTCGACATCGGCCTGTCGTTCCTCGTGCTGTTCATGGTCATCATCGGAGGTCTCGGATCGATCCTGGGCTCGTTTCTCGGCGCGGGCTTCATCGTGCTGGTGCCGATCTTCCTCACCAACGCGCCGCACATGCTGCACGTGCCGATGCCGGTCGCGCTGCAAAAGCAGATCGAGCTGATGGTGTTCGGCGGCCTGATCATCTTCTTCCTGATCGTCGAGCCGCACGGGCTCGCGCGGCTCTGGCAAATCACCAAAGAAAAGCTACGGCTGTGGCCGTTTCCGCACTGACAAGGAGGACCGCAATGACAGTTCGCGCGTGTGCGATCGCCGTGCTGGCCGTGCTCGTCGCCGCCGGCCCCGCGCTGGCGCCGGCGCCGGTCGCGGCGCAGGGCAAGGACATCTTCATCCCGCTGCTCGTCTACCGGACGGGTCCGTTCGCGCCGAGCGGGATTCCGATCGCCAACGGCTTCGTCGACTACTTCACGCTGCTCAACGAGCGCGACGGCGGCATCAACGGCGTGAAGATCACCTGGGAAGAGTGTGAGACGCAGTACGACACGAAGCAGGGCGTCGAGTGCTACGAGCGGCTCAAGGGCAAGAGCGCGGCGCTCGTGAATCCCTACAGCACCGGCATCAGCTATCAGCTCATCCCGAAGGCGCCCGTCGACAAGGTGCCCGTGTTCTCGATGGGGTATGGCATGAGCGCATCGTCCGACGGGCGCTGGTTCCCGTGGGTGTTCAACTTCCCGACCAACTACTGGAGCCAGGCCTCGGCCGTCATCCGCTACATCGGTACGCAGGAGGGCGGGCTGGAGAAGCTCAAGGGCAAGAAGATCGCGCACGTCTTCCACAACAGCCCGTACGGCAAGGAAGCCAACCCGACGCTCGAAGACCTCGCGAAGAAATACGGCTTCGAGCTCGCGCTGCTGCCGGTCGATTCGCCGGGGCAGGAGCAGAAGTCCACGTGGCTGCAGGTCCGGCGCATCAATCCCGACTGGATCTTCATGTCGGGCTGGGGCGTCATGAACCAGGTCGCGGTGAAAGAAGCGGCGGCGATCGGGTTCAAGATGGACCACTTCATCGGCAACTGGTGGTCGTCGAGCGACGCCGACGTCGTGCCGGCCGGCGACGGCGCCAAGGGCTACAAGGGCGCGACGTTCCACGCGCCGGGCACCAACTTCAAGGTGCACGCCGACGTCGTGAAGTTCGTGTACGACAAGGGCAAGGGCGCGGGCAAGAAGGAAGAGATGGGCTCGCCGCTGTACAACCGCGGCATCGTCAATGCGATGTTCTCCGCCGAAGCGATCCGCACCGCGATGAAGGGCGGGAAGCAAGCGCCGACGGGCGACCAGATTCGCTGGGGCTTCGAGAACCTCAATCTCACGGAGAAGCGGCTGGAGGAGCTCGGCATGAAGGGCTTCACCCATCCGATCAAGGTGACGTGTGACGACCACGAGGGCAACGGTCCCGTCCTGATCGAGCAGTGGGACGGCAAGAAGTGGAACATCGTGTCGGAGTGGATCCAACCGATGAAGGACGTCGTCCGCCCGAAGATCGAGGCGGCCGCTGTCGAAGAGGGCAAGAAGCTCGGCTACTCGCAGCGCGACTGCAGCAAGGAGAAGTAGCGACGTGAGCGCCGGGAACGGGACCGCGCGGCCGCTGCTGGCCGTGAACAACATCGAGGTGATCTACGAGCACGTGATCCTCGTGTTGCGCGGGGTCTCGCTTCGGGTCCCCGAGGGGGGCATCGTGGCCCTCCTCGGGGCCAACGGCGCCGGGAAGTCGACGACGCTCAAGGCCATCTCGGGACTGCTTCGCACCGAGCGCGGCGACGTCACGAAGGGCGGTATCGAGCTCGCGGGTGAGGCCATTCACCGGCGCGAGGCCGGCGAGATCGTCCGCCGTGGCATCGTGCAGGTCATGGAGGGGCGCCACGTCTTCGAGCACCTCACGGTCGAGGAAAACCTCCTGACCGGGGCCTATACCCGCCGCGAAAACGCAGCCGCGCGAAAAGACCTCGATCTGGTTTATACCTACTTCCCCCGCCTGGTGGAGCGCCGGGGCGTCAAGGCCGGCTACATCTCGGGCGGGGAGCAGCAGATGTTGGCGATCGGCCGGGCGCTCATGGCCCGGCCGCGGCTGATGCTGCTGGACGAGCCGTCGATGGGCCTGGCCCCGATGCTCGTCCAGGAGATCTTCGAGATCGTGAGTCGATTGAATCGCGACGAAGGCGTGTCGCTGCTGCTGGCCGAGCAGAACGCCACGATCGCACTGCGGTTCGCGCAGTATGGCTACGTCATGGAGAGCGGACGGATCGTGCTCGACGGCGACGCGAAGACGATCAGCGAGAACGAGGACATCAAAGAGTTCTACCTCGGGCTGTCCGGGGTCGGGCAGCGCAAGTCGTATCGCGACGTGAAGCACTACCGGCGGCGAAAGCGGTGGCTCTCATGAGGGCGCCCGCGGTGGTGTTCACGGGCCGCATGGGCCGCGGTCTCGCCGAGGCTGCGCGCCCCCGCTCGACCACGCAAATCGACAGTGGTTTGGCGCCTGCCATAGGGCACCGATTCCTGGCCGGGGCCGACGCGGTACCCGAAACACGGGTCTCGCAGGGGCGCACAGCCCCGCCGAGACCGCAACGCGTTCCGCGCCTCACCAAGACCACGAACGCTCTCATCAATTCACCACTCTCGACGCTGGTGTACTTCGCATCGGCGTCCGATGGTGCTGACGACTCCAAGCGCCCGAGGGAGATTTCTTCGTGAGTGCGCTCGTGGAGATTCGGGAGGTCAGTAAGGCGTTTGGTGGGGTGCAGGCGGTGACGCGCGTCAGTCTGGACGTGACGAAGGGCGACATCGTCTCCGTGATCGGGCCCAACGGCGCGGGCAAGACGACCGTTCTCAACATGGTCAGCGGCTTCTACCATCCGGATACCGGCCGCATCTCGCTCGAGGGCCGCGACATCACCGACCTGGCGCCGAGCAAGATCGCCGAGCTCGGTGTGGCGCGCACGTTCCAGAACATCGCGCTGTTCCGCGGCATGACGGTCCTGGACAACCTCATGCTCGGCCGCCACGTGCACATGAAGTCCGGCGTGCTCTCGTCGTTCGTGTACTGGGGGCTCGCGCAGAAAGAAGAAGTCCGCCATCGCAAGCGCGTGGAGGACATCATCGACTTCCTGAAGATCCAGGATTTGCGGCGGAGGCCGACGGGCTCGCTTGCCTACGGGCTGCAGAAGCGCGTCGAGCTCGGGCGCGCGCTCGCGCTGGATCCCAGGGTGCTGCTGCTCGACGAGCCGATGGGCGGAATGAACCAGGAAGAAAAAGAGGACATGGCGCGCTTCATCCTCGACGTCAACGAGGAGTGGGGCACGACGATCATCCTGATCGAGCACGACATGGGTGTGGTCATGGACATCTCCGATCGCGTGGCGGTGCTGGACATGGGTCAGAAGATCGCGGAGGGAACGCCGGACGAGGTTCGGGCGAATCCCGCTGTCATCAAGGCGTACCTTGGTGACACCAAGGGCGGCGCCCGGGAGGCCCGCCGTGGCTGATCCCGCGACGCTGCCGCGTCTGCTGCTGCGCAACGCGCGCGACTTCGCGACGCGCACGGCCATCCGCGAGAAGGATCGCGGCATCTGGCAGTCCTACACGTGGTCGGAGTATCACGCCCAGGTCCGCGACTTCGCCCTCGGCCTCGCCGCGCTCGGCTTCAAGCGGGGCGATCGGCTCTCGGTCATCGGCGACAACCGGCCGCGACTCTACTGGGCGCAGGTCGCGGCGCAGTGCCTGGGCGGAGTGTCGGTGCCCGTCTACCAGGACTCCATCGCGCGCGAGCTCGCCTTCGTGTGGAATCACGCCGACGTTTCGGTGATCGTGGCCGAAGACCAGGAACAGGTCGACAAGGTGCTCGGGCTGCGCGAGCAACTGCCGACGCTGCGATTCGTCGTCTACGACGACCCGCGCGGGATGCTGCACTACAAGCACGATTGGCTGAAGTCCTTCAGCGACGTGCAGGCGCTCGGGCGGGAGTTCGCCAAGACGCACGCCGGCTACTTCGAGGCCGGCATCGAGCAGGGCAAGGGCGACGACCTCGCGTTCGTGTGCTACACCTCCGGCACCACCGGCAATCCCAAGGGCGCGATGATCACCCACGCCAACGCGCTCGAGACCGCGAAGACCGCGATGCGCGCCGAAGAATTCCGCGTCGACGACGACTACCTCGCGTATCTGCCGATGGCGTGGGTCGGCGACGCCTTCTACACGCTCATCATGAGCGTCGTCGTCGGTTTTGCGATCAACTGTCCCGAGAGTCCCGAGACCGTGCAGCGTGATCTCCGCGAGCTCGGTCCGACGCTGGTGCTGGCGCCGCCGCGGATCTGGGAAAACATGCTCACGGCCGTGCAGGTCAAGGGCGCGGACGCGTCGCCGCTCAAGCGCTGGGTGTTCGAGCGGTTTCGCCGTGCGGCCGAGCAGGCGGAGATCTTGCGGTCCGAGAACAAGCCGATCCCGCTCGGCTTGCGCCTCACGTGCGCGCTCGGCGAGCTGTTCGTCTACGGTCCTGTGCGCGATCAGCTCGGTCTGCGCCGCACGCGCTGGGCGCTCACGGGCGGCGCGCCGCTCGGACCCGACACATTCCGCTTCTTCCGCTCGATCGGCGTCAACCTCAAGCAGGTCTACGGCTCCACCGAGACGACCGGCCTCGTCTCGCTACAGCCAAGCCGCGAAGCGAACCCCACCACGGCCGGGCGCCCGTGCCCCGGCATCGACGTCAGGATCGGGGATCGCGGCGAGGTGCTCGTCAAGAGCGCGGGCATCTTCCGCGGCTATCTCAAGAACGACGAGGCCACGCGCGAGGTGATCGACCCCGAGGGCTGGTTCCACACCGGCGACGCCGGATTCATCGATCCGCGCGGCCATCTGGTCATCATCGATCGCGCCAAAGACGTCGGCGCGCTGTCCGACGGTACCCCGTTCGCGCCGCAGTTCGTCGAGAACAAGCTGAAGTTCAGCCCCTACATCCGCGAGGCGGTGGCGTTCGGCGACCAGCGGCCGTTCGTCGCCGCGATGATCGCGATCGACATGAACACCGTCGGCAACTGGGCCGAGCGGCGCAGCATCGCCTATACCTCGTACATGGACCTCAGTGGCAAGCCCGAAATCCGTGGGCTCATTCGCGACGAGATCCGCAAGTGCAACGAGACGCTGCCGGAGGCGGGCAAGGTCCGGCGCTTCCTGCTGCTGACCAAGGACCTCGAGGCCGACGACGCCGAGATGACACGCACCCGGAAAGTGCGCCGGAGCTTCGTCGCCGAGAAGTACGCGCCGGTGCTCGACGCGTTCTACGGCGGCGGTGACGACGTCGATCTGGCGACGATGATCACCTACGAGGACGGTCGGCAAGCCACGCTGAAGTCGCGCGTCCGCATCGAGGACGTCGAGGAGGCGCTCGCCCGTGGGTGACTGGCACTTCACCATGCTCCTGCTCTCCAACGGCGTGCTGATCGGTCTCATGTACTCGCTGATCGCTCTCGGGTTCGTCCTCGTGTACAAGGCGACCGACGCGGTCAACTTCGCACAAGGCGAGTTCGTGATGATCGCGGGCTTCGTCGCCGTCGGCGCGCTGACGGTCCTCGGGATTCCGCTCTGGATCTCGATCCTGGCGGCGCTCGTCGGCATGATCGTGTTCGGCTTCGCCCTCGAGCGGGTCATGCTGCGCAAGCTGATCGGCCGGCCGGTCATCGCGATCGTGATGGCCACCATCGGACTCGCGGCGATCCTGCGCGGACTCGGACCGTTCGGCATCTTCCAGGGCACGCGGACGCTGCCACTGCCGTTGCCCGACGAGCCGATCGTCCTGGGGCCGCTGTTCATTCCCCCGATCCAGCTGGTCGGGGGCCTCGTGAGCCTCCTGTTCCTGGCCGGCTTTGGCTACTTCTTCCTGAAGTCGCGCAAGGGCATCGCCATGCGCGCGGTGGCCGACAACCAGCAGGTGGCGCTGGCCATGGGGATCAACGTCGAGCGCTACTTCGGTATCGCGTGGGCGATGACGGGCATCGTCTCGGCGCTTGGCGGCGTGCTCTGGGGCAACATGCTCGGCGTCGACGTCAACCTCGCGCTCGTGGGATTCAAGGTCTTCCCGGTCGTCATTCTCGGCGGGCTCGACTCGATCCCCGGCGCGATCATCGGCGGGCTCATCGTCGGCATCGTCGAGAACGTGGCCGCGGGCTACGTCGATCCGTTCGTCGGCGGCGGCACCAAGGATTTCGCGCCGTACGTCTTGATGATCCTGGCGCTCATGATCCGCCCGTACGGCATCTTCGGTAAACGCATCATCGAGCGCGTTTGATGCGATCTCGTGCGATGTCGGTGGCGAGCGTGGTCGGCGCAGCGGGCCGGGGCTCCGTGAGACCCGTGTTTCGGGTATTGCGTCGGATCCGGCTAGGAATCGGTGCACCATGACAGGCGCAACGCAGTGTCGATTTGCGTGGGAGTGCGAAGCCGCAGGCCGTTCGACGGCCGAGGCGAGCCTGCGATGGTCGAGCGGGGCCCCGGCCCGCTGCGGCGGCCGCGCTCGCTGCTGGCATAGCGCGGAGTTCGCATGATTCATCGCGAATGCGGGGTGCTCAAGACGACGTACGAGGCGGATATGGCGCTCTATCCGCTGCCGATCGCGAAGTACGCGGTGGGCGCCTTTGCGGTGCTGTTCTTCGGCATCATTCCGCTGACGCTGCACGAGTACTACCTCTCGATTGCCAACCTCGTGTGGATCTCGATCATCGGCGCGCTCGGCCTCAACATCCTGGTGGGCTATACGGGGCAGGTGTCGATCGGCCACGGGGCCTTCATGTCGGTTGGCGCGTACACGGCGGCCAACTTCGCTACGCGGCTCGACGCGCCGTGGCCGATCAATCTGCTGGCGGGCGGCCTGATGGCCGCGCTGGTCGGCGCCGTGGTCGGTATTCCGTCGCTCCGCATCAAAGGGCTGTACCTGGCGATCGCGACGCTGGCGGGTCAGCTCATCATCGAGTGGACGATCAATCACGTAACGTTCATCAGCGGTGGCGTGCAGGCGTCTATCGAGGTGCCGCGCCCGCGCATCGGCCCGTATGTCCTGGCGAGCCAGCGGGCGATGTACTACTTCCTGCTGGTCTTCGTCGTGCTCGCCATCGTCGGCACGATGAATCTCGTGCGCAGCCGCGTGGGCCGCGCGTTCATCGCCATCCGCGACCAGGACATCGCGGCGGAGATCATCGGCATCAACATCTTCCGCTACAAGCTGCTGGCGTTCGCCATCTCGTCGTTCTACGCCGGCGTGACCGGTGTGCTCTACACGTACTACCTCGGCATCGCGAACTACGAGCAGTTCCAGATCGGCGTGTCTATCGACTACCTGGCCATGATCATCATCGGCGGGCTCGGCTCCGTGCTCGGGTCGATCTTCGGAGCGGCCTTCGTCACGCTGCTGCCCATCGTCATTCGCTATGCGATGGAGGCCTTCAGCGGAGTGTTGTTCTCGCAAGCGACCGTGCACAACCTGATCCCCGCTCTGCGCCTCACGTTGTTCGGCGCCCTCATCATCGTGTTCCTCGTCCTCGAGCCGGAGGGCCTGAATCGCCTGTGGCGCAACATCCGTAGTTACTTTCGGGTTTGGCCGTTCGCGTACTGAGTACGCGAGAGAGGAGAGCACCATGAAGCGTTACCTCGCAATTGCGACGGCGCTGATGCTGGCGGCGAGCAGCCTGCTCGGCGCGGCGCCGTCTTCCGCCCAGCAGTCGAAGGGCGAAATCGTCATCGGTCTGCAGTGCGACCGGACCGGCGCGACGCAGATCGTCGGTACGGTGCTGTGTCCCGGGTTCCACGACTACGTCAGCCTCGTGAACAGCAAGGGCGGCGTCGAAGGCTACAAGATCAAGGCCCTCGAGATCGACCATGAGTACAAGGTGCCGCCGGGGGTGGAGGCATACGAGCGCCACAAGAAGGAAGGCGCCGTGACCATGGCGATCTACGGCACGCCGCACATCTACGCGCTGGCGGCGAAGCTGACGGAGGATCGAATTCCCGGCACGTCGCCGGGCTTCGGCAGCGCCGCCGCTGCCGACGGCACGAAGTATCCGTATATCTTCCCCATCGCCGCAACCTACTGGTCGCAGGGCGCCGCGGCGATCGACTTCGCCAAGAAGCAGCTCGGCGGCAACCTCAAGGGCAAGAAGATCGCCTACCTCTTCTACGACAACCCGGCCGGCCGCGAGCCGATCGAGGTGATCGAGGACCTGGCGGCGAAGGAAGGCTTCCAGCTGAAGACGTTCGCGGTGCCGCCGCCCGGCGTGGAGATGGGCGCGCAGGTGCTCGACATCGCGCAGCGCTTCCGCGCCGACTTCGTCGTGGCGCATCTCTTCGGTGGCGCGCCCGGTGTGTCGATCAAGGAGCTCAAGCGCGTCGGCTATCCGCTGCGCAAGGTCGTGTCGTTCGTGTGGGGCGCGGCCGAGGCGAACATCGAGGCCGGCGGCGGGTTCGCGGCAGCGGAAGGCTACTACGCGATGCAGTTCGCGGGCGTGGGCACCGACTACCCGGTGCTGAACGAGATCCGCGAGATGTACAAGAAGCAGGGCAAGGAGCCGCCGAAGGAGATGGCGTCCACGGTCTTCTACAACCGTGGTGTGCTGATCGGCGCGCTGCACGTCGAAGCCATCCGCAACGCGCTCAAGGCCAAGCCGGACGGCAAAATCACCGGCGAGGACACGAAGAAGGGCTTCGAGAAGATCAGCAACTTCACGCTCGGTGGTCTCGTGCCGCCGCTCAAGATCACGCCTCAAGATCATGAGGGCGGCGGGCTCGTCCAGATCTGGCAGGTGAAGGGCGGGAAGTTCGAGAAGGTCACCGACTGGTACGCCGCGTACCAGGACGTCGTGGCGAAGCACATCAAAGAGGCGGGTAAGAAATCATAGGCAAGCGGCGGTCCGGGACCCGGCTGCGCCCCGCTCGACGAGGGGCTCGCCGGGTCCCGGCCCACCGCTCGCCCATGTCTCCGTATGCTTACTCTCAATAACATCGAGGTCATCTACGACAACGTGATCCTCGTCCTCAAGGGCGTGTCGATCAACGTCCGCGAGGGCGGCATCACGACGCTGCTCGGCGCCAACGGCGCGGGCAAGACGACGACGCTCAAGGCCATCTCCGGCTTGCTGCCGTCGGAGCGCGGCGCCATCACCAAAGGGGCGATCGAGCTCGCCGGCCAGCGCATCGATCACTTGCCGCCGTACGACGTCGTCCGGCGCGGCGTCGTGCAGGTGTTCGAGGGCCGGCGCGTGTTCGAGCACCTCACGACCGAGGAAAACCTGATCGCCGGCGGCCACGTGCAGAGCGACCGCGCGCGGCTGCGCGAGGGCATCGACCGCGTCTACCAGTACTTCCCGCGTCTGGCCGATCGGCGCCACGTGCAGTCAGGCTATCTCTCGGGCGGCGAGCAGCAGATGCTCGTCATCGGCCGCGCGCTCATGTCGAGCCCGCGCGTGATCCTGCTCGACGAGCCGTCGCTGGGCCTGGCGCCCATGCTCGTCGAGGAAATCTTCGAGATCGTGCAGCGCATGAACCGGCAGGAAAAGCTGACCGTGCTGCTGGTCGAGCAGAACGCCACGCTCGCGCTGGGCATCGCCGAGCACGGCTACGTCATGGAGAACGGCCGCATCGTGCTCGAGGGCTCGGCAGCGAGCCTGCGCGACAACGCCGACATCAAGGAGTTCTATCTCGGTCTCACCGAGGTCGGCGCGCGCAAGTCCTATCGCGACGTCAAACACTACAAGCGCCGTAAACGCTGGCTGAGTTAGGGAGGAGTCGGCTCGATGAGACGGATCGGGGTGTGGGTGTGGGGCTGCCTGCTGGTGATGGTGCTATCGCTGGGCCTCGGCGCGTGCGCCACCACGAGCGACGCGCCGGCGACACCGTCGTTGTACAAGCGTCTCGGCGGCCGCGAAGGCATCGCGGGCGTCGTGGACGGGTTCGTCACCAACGCGCTCGCCGATCCGCGCATCGGTCCGGCGTTCAAGGCGCTGCCGGCCGCCAAGGTCGGCCCACTCAAGAGCAACATCGCCGATTTCATCTGCGACCAGACCGGCGGCCCGTGCTCGTACATCGGTCGCCCGATGAAGGAGGCGCACAAGGGGATGGGGCTGGCGAAGGAGGACTTCGACGCTTGCAACGCCGCGCTGGCCAAGGCCCTCGACTCGGCGAAAGTCGCGCCCGCCGACAAGGAGCAGGTCATGAAGCTCGTGCAATCGCTCATGCCCGAGATCGTCGGCCAGTAGGCGATGAAGCCCGTCGATCGCCGCGCCGGCTACTGGAATCGCGAGCGCGAGACCATGTCGCCCGGCGCGCGCGAGCGCTACCAGGCGACCTGGCTCGCCGCGCTGATGGAGCACGCGTGGGCCAACGCGCCCGGCGTGCGCCGGCGCCTTCAGGAGGCGGGCCTGGCGCCCAAGAACTTTCGCTCGACCGATGACCTCGCGAGGCTGCCGGTCATCCGCAAGAGCGCGATGCCCGAGCTGCAGAAGGCCGATCCGCCGTTCGGCGGCTTCTGCACGGTGCCGGTGCCGAAGCTGCGGAAGATCTTCGTCTCGCCGGGACCGATCTTCGAGCCGATGGGGCCGGAAGTCAGCGCCTTCCACGCCGAGACGGGATTGTTCGCCGGCGGCTTTCGCCCTGGCGACATCGTCATCAACACCTTCGCCTACGCGTTGACCCCCGCGGCGCACGAGCTCGACGAATCGCTGAATCTCATCGGCTGCTCCGTCGTGCCCACCGGCGTCGGTCAGACGGAAATCCAGGTCAACGTCGCCAAGTCTGTCGGTGCGACCGGCTACGTCGGCACGCCCTCGTTCCTGATGACGATCCTCGCCAAGGCGAAGGAAATGGGAGCAGGCCGCCTGCCGTTTCAGGTGGCGCAGGTCGGCGCCGAGCCGTTCACCGAGGCGATGCGCCGCGAGCTGCAGGACGCCCACGGCATCATCGCGCGCCAGGGCTTCGGCACCGCGGACACCGGCATGCTCGCCTACGAATGCGTCGAGGCGAGCGGCATGCACCTGCTCGAGGACGCGATCACGCAGGTGTGCGATCCGACCACGGGCGAGCCGCTGCCCCACGGGCAGATCGGCGAGCTGGTGGCGACGGTCCACAACCGCACGTATCCGATGATCCGCTTCAGCTCCGGGGATCTGACGGTCATCACCGACGAGCCCTGCCGGTGTGGTCGCACGTCGGCGCGCATGCTCGGCTGGCGCGGCCGCGCCGACGAGGTCACGAAAGTGCGCGGCATCTTCGTGCATCCGCGGCAGGTCGACGAGATCGTCGCGCGCGTGAAGGGTGTCGAGCGCTTCCAGGTGGTCGTCGGCCGCGAGGCCCACAACGATACGCTGACGCTGCGCGTGCAGCTCGCCCCCGGCGTCGACGCGGCCGCCGCGTCGTCGGCGCTCGAGGCCGGGATTCGCGACGTCATGAAGCTGCGCGGCAGTGTCGCCGTCGTCGGTGCCGGCACGATTCCCGACAACGCCAAGAAAGTCTCCGACGAGCGGAAGTGGGACTGAATCGTCACCGCGGGGTCGTGCGGATCTTGTCTTCCAGGTACGCCGAGAAGTAGCCGCGGTAGCGGCGCTGAAGCCGCGGGATCCTCCAGTCGCGTCCGGTGAGCACTCGCCGGCAGCGCCGCGCCCCGCACCGGCACTGCGTGCGCGCCCGCTGGTTTTCCTCCATCGCCCAGTCGTACGTCAGCTCCTCGCCGGCGGCGATGTCGCGCAGTGCGACGTACACGATCTGGCCCCGGATGCCGAGATTGGGCTCGCACGAGTGGTTGATGAAGATCTTGTTGCGCCGCACCTCGGCCGCGGTTCGCGCGCCGATGAAGAAGCCGTCCGCGATCTGGATGTACGAGACGGCCACGCGCGTCTTCACCCGCGCGAGCGTGCGCGCGTCGTACACGTGCCCGCCTTTGATCGCTACGATCTCACCCTTGCGGATTCGGCGCCGCGCGAACAGGCCGCGGCCCTCGATCGGGCTCGGACCGACGCGCGTCTTCGGTGACAGATACGACGCGGGCATGGCGGCCTCCTCGGTTCGGCGTTATCGCGACGCCCGTCCCCAGGGGCGGGTCCCGTCTCACTCTACGGTGAGACGAGATCCGGGAGCGCGTAGCTCGGTGTCGGCCGGAACGTCGCCTTGTAGGCCAGGACCGGCCGTTCGAGGGCCCAATAGGACACGGTGGCCACCGCGAGCGTGGTCGCCCACGCCAGCGCCGGCGCCGGCCATGGCGCCATCGTCAACCCCGGGGTATAGAGCGCGCCCCAGGCGTAGAACACCGGGAAGTGCCAGAGGTAAACGCCATACGAGATCCGGCCCAGGGCGGCGAGCGGCCAGAAGGAGAGGCCCCGCGCCAGCCATGAGCGCGGATGCAACACGACGTCGACGATGATCACGGCGGACAGCAGCGCCACGGCCGTACTCACGTGATAGACGAACGCCGGGAACCCTGCGCGCGCGAGGAGGGCGCCGAGGATGACCACGCTCGGCCAACCCGCGCCTCGCGTGCGCGTGATCCCCAGGCGAAGCGCGATCGCGGCGGCGCAGCCGATCAGAATCGGATCCGCGTGGGTGTCGGTGCTCATGTAGAGGCGAAGGAGCCCCTCATGCGTCTGGGCCACCGTCATGCGCCACAACATGCCGACTGCCACGGCGCCGAGCGTGACTCCCAGGATGACCCCGCGGCGAAAGCCGGCGCGGAGCATGCCCAGCAACGCCAGTGGCCACAGCAGATAAAACTGTTCCTCGATCCCGAGCGACCACGTGTGAATGTAGACGCCCATTGGGAAGCCGAAGAGCCACGAGAAGTTCGCAAGGTAGAGCATGACCACGGCGCCCTGTTGCAACACGAGCGGTCCTTGGTCCGCCGGGACCATCGCGAGGAGGACCACCGTGCAGACAATCAGCAGCAGGCCGAGGGCCGGCAACAGACGGAGCGCCCGGCGGCCGTAGAAGAGCGATAAGGCGATCGCGCCGCGGGCGTCGTATTCGTCGAGCAGCAGCGTCGTGATCAGAAACCCGCTCAGCGCGAAGAACACGTCCACGCCGAGAAAACCGCCGCCGAGCCAGCCCGAGTGGCCGGCGAGCACGGTGAGCACCGCCGCCCCGCGGACACCGTCGAGGGCGGGGCGATAACCTAACGCGGTTCTCATAGAAGCTTGTGCTTGAGAGCCAGATCCTTTGCTGCGAGGGGGTGTAGTTGACGGAGGATCGTGAGCTGTTTGCGCATTTCGACGTCGTTTCTGGCTTCATGGTAGGCGCGAATCAGGATCTTGCGTGGCTCGAGCTGGAATGGCCACTCGTCTGTCGCGCGGCGCAGCTCGACGATTGCTTCATCAATGCGTCCACTCCCAAGCAAGGCTTCGCCGAGGTTGGCGCGTATCACGGGGTGGTGTTCATCGAGCGCGACCGCACGCCGCAGGTAGGGAACGGCATCGGCGAAACGACCCTGCTCGGTCAAAGCGTTGCCGAGGTTGTTCAGGACGCCAATGTTTTTTGGCTCAGCGGCAACGGCACGGCGCAGCGCCTGCTCGGCCTCACGCGGGCGTTTCATGCCGAGCAACGCGACTCCAAGACCGCCATACGGTTTATCACGCTCCGGCTTCAGCGTCAGCGCTTGTCGGAACTCCTCGATCGCGAAGGGGCGCTCCCATGGACGGACGCCTGAGCGGTTGACGAGCAGCGTGCCGTAATTGTTGTGACAGATCGAGCAGTCAGGTGTCGCGTATGTGGCGTGCATCCACAGGGATTCGGAATCACGCCAGACCTGTACCTGGAGCCACGTCAGGAATGCGAAGGCGACGAGCAACGCGCCGATCGCACCGCAGCTGACACGGAACAGCAGCGGCCGCAGCCGGCCATCGGCCTGCGCGCCGGCGAGCCATACGATGGCGCCGCCAGCGAGCACGGCGAAGGACAAGCATGAGAGGTAGCTGTAACGATCATGCGCCAGCTGATGGCCGGCATGCACGAGCCCGCCGACGGGTACGAGCATGATCGCGTACCAGGCATACGCGGCGAGGCCGGCGGGCCAGCGCGGAGCCAGCGCGACCAAAGCGACACTGAGGATTGTTACCGCGATTGAGGCACCGAGAAATTGCGGGTCCAGCACGTCAACGCGTGACGGCAGCTCGTACAGAGGGGAGAGGTCTAACGGCAGTACCGTCTTCGAGATGTAGAACGAGACACTGTAGAGCGCCATCGCGACCCGTGACGCTAAAGAATACTGCGTCAGCAATCCGTCGCGTGCCACCGCCCAGTACGAAATCTC
>Ga0114129_10002832_pt1 | contig 24224 bp, 27 predicted proteins | sample RhiMetdeltSRZDD1_FD_80071 | JGI IMG/M metagenome (GOLD analysis project Ga0114129, IMG submission 80071) | Populus rhizosphere microbial communities from Tennessee, USA - Rhizosphere MetaG P. deltoides SRZDD1 (version 2) (version 2) | ecosystem: Host-associated > Plants > Roots > Rhizosphere >...
GGCGCATCGACAACCAGCTACGAGGCCGCGCCGGCCGGCAAGGCGACCCGGGGTCGACGCGGTTCTTCAACTCGCTCGAGGACGATCTGATCCGCATCTTTGCCTCCGAGCGCGTCGCCGGCCTGCTGGGAAGCATGGGCATGAACGATGACCAGCCCATCGAGTCGCGCATGGTCGGCGGCGCGATCACGCAGGCGCAGATAAAGGTCGAGACGCGCAACTTCGACATGCGCAAGCGCGCCCTCGAGTTCGACGACGTGCTCAACAACCAGCGCAACGAGATCTACAAGGACCGCCGCAAGATCCTGGAGAAGGGCGACGTGCGGGACACCGTCCTCGAGTTCCTGCACGACGAAGCGGCGGCGATGGTCGAGGCGGAGGCCGCGACGCCCGACCCGGAGGACTGGGACCTGGAGAAACTCGCCCTTGCCCTTGGAGCGTTGCTGGGCCGCGAGCTCGCGGCGACCTCCTTCGGAGAGCCAAGGAACGTCGAGGAGCTTCGCCAGTCTGTGGAAGACCTGGTTGAAGATGCGTACGACGCGAAGGAGGCCGAGCTGGGCACCGTCAATGTGGACGGCGAGTCCACGCCGGTCATGCGCGCCGTGGAGCGGTGGGTGATGCTGCAGACCATCGATACGCACTGGATCGAGCACCTCACCGCGATGGAGGAGCTCCGCGAAGGGATCTATCTGCGGGGCTACGGGCAGCAGGATCCGCTCGTCGCCTACAAGCGCGAGGCGCACGACTACTTCGAGCAGATGCAGGCACGCGTCGCCGCCGGCGTCGCCCAGACCGCGCTGCGCGTCTCCTTGCGGACCGCCGAGCAGGCGGAGCAGACCGAGCAGCAGCAGGGGAGCGCGCCGCGACAGACGTCGACGTCCGGGAACGGCACGACGTCGACCGGCCGCACCGACATGAGGACGAACCGCGACGAGAAGACGCCGACGACGAACACGGGCAAGAAGCTGGGCCGGAACGATCCATGTTGGTGTGGATCAGGGAAGAAGTTCAAGAAGTGTCATGGCCGATAGCGCGGCGGCGTCCTGTCGCTAGCGCGCCATGATCTCCATTCCGTTCGATCCGAACATCCACATCGGTCCGCTTGCGCTCGCGTGGCACGGCATCTTCACGTCGGTCGGCATCCTCTTTGGCGTCTGGCTTCCGCTTCGGCTGATCCGCCCTCGCATCTCCGAGGAGGACGCGACCGCCGTCGCCACCTGGGGCGTCGTGTGCGGCATCATCGGCGCGCGCCTGGTCGCCGTGATCGATCGCTGGGAGTTCTATCTCGCGGATCCGATCCAGATCCTTCTCATCTGGCAGGGTGGCATCGCGATCTGGGGAGGCGCCGTCGGCGGCGTGCTCGGGGGGGTTCTCGTGGGCATCCGACGCCGTCTGCCGATCGGCTTCGGCGCTGATGCCGCGGCACCCGGCATCTTCCTCGGCTTCGCCATCGGGCGGATCGGCGACATCATCAACGGCGAGCATCACGCGATCCCGTGCGAGGCGCCGTTCGGCCTGTGCGTCGGCTACACGTACGACGGTCCGGGCTACCTCGGTCAAGGGGGACCGGTGCATCTCGTCGTCGGGTACGACCTCGTGTGGAATCTGATCGGCATGGCGGCCGCGCTCGCGCTTCGCGGCCGGGGTCTTCGCGACGGCCTGATCTTCTGGCTCGCCGCGGCGTGGTACGGCATCGGCCGGCTGCTGCTCGGCTTCATGCGCATCAACGACCCGACCTACGTCTTCGGGTTTCGTGAGGACCAGGTCATCGCCCTCTTCGTGCTCGCGGCGGCGATCCCGATGATCGTGCGCCTTGCGGTGCTCGGTCGCACGCCGGAGCCGGTAACGAGCTGATCGAGCTCCCGTTCGACCCGGATCTGGTCATCGGGTCGTCCCGCGTCGCGTGGCATTCGATCTTCGCGTTCATCGGCATGCTCGCCGGGACGTTCGTGTCGATCCGCTGCGCGCGTTACCTCGTGCGCGACGAGCGGATCTATCCGTTCGCGATCGCGGTGGTCATCGGGGGTCTGATCGGCGCGCGCGTCGCGCACGTCACCGACAACTGGGCGCTGTATGCGAACGATCCCCTCCGCGCCCTGCAGTTCTGGACCGGCGGGATCGGCACGATGGGCGCCCCGATCGGCTCGACCATCTCGGGCTATCTCGCCGCGCGCTGGCTTCGCCTGCCGATCGGATTCATGTTCGACATCAGCGTCATCGGCATCGCGCTCGGCGAGGCCATCGGGCGTGTCGGTGACATCGTCAACGGCGAGCACCATTCGGTCCCTTGCGTCGACCTTTCCTGGTGCGTCCGGTACACGCATCCGAACTCGCTCGGGCAGAGCACGTCGGTGCATCCGATCGGCCTCTACGACGGTCTGCTGATGCTCGCGATCTTCCTGGCCCTTTACCTCTACTGGCGCCGTATCCGCGGGCAGCCTCCGGAGGGAAGGGTCTGGCTTGCCTACCTGCTCCTGCTCGGGGGCGGCCGGTTCCTCCTGTCATTCCTCCGAACCGACCCTGTTTTCCTTGACGGCCTGCAGCAGGCCCAGGTGCTGGGTCTGGTCTACTTGGGCGCTGGAGCGGTCACTTTGCCTGTGCTGGAGCGCCGAGCAAGCCGGCTAGCCTCCCGGCTCCGAGCACAAAATGGGGACAAACCCCTTCTCAAGCCGGTGTCAGACCGGTAAACTCGCGTACGGAAAGCGGCACAGATCCGCGTGTGGGGAGCGTCATGAAAGAATGGATCGTCTGCGAGGACAACTGCCTCAAGTGCTCCTACGGCGCCACCCTCGACTGCGACGGCGACTGCCCGCGCTGCCCGCGTAACACCTACTGCCCCTGCGTGACCTTCGTCAGCTTCGCCGCGGGCAAACTGGCGCCGGTAGCCCAGCCCGTCACGACGACCTTCGAACGACCCCGCAAGCGCTGAAGCGTCGTGGCCTTCGACCCGGCGGCGCTCGCCGCTCTGCGCGAGCGCATCGACCGCATGGCGGTGTTCCTTTGACCTTCCCGCTCTCCGGAGCGAGGTCGCGCGGCTAGAGGCCGAGTCCTCGGCGCCGGATCTCTGGAACGATCGCCAGCACGCACAGCAGGTCATGAAGCGCCTCGGCCTGGTCCGCGCGCGCGTCGATCGCTGGGACTCTTTCCGCCAGCGCGCCGCGGACCTCGCGGAGCTCGCGTCGATGGGTGAGGACCCCGCGCTCAGCGCGGACCTGGAGCGCGAGCTCGGCGAGCTGATCGCGGAGGTCGACAAGGCGAGTCTCGAGGCGCAGCTCAGCGGTCCGTACGACGAGCGCGACGCCGTCGTCGCGATCTCCGCGGGCGTGGGCGGAACCGATGCGGCGGACTGGGCGCAGATGCTCGTGCGCATGTATCTGCGCTGGGCCGAGCGCCACGGTTTCAAGGCCGAGATCGTCGACACGACTCCCGGTGACGAAGCGGGTATCCGCAGCGCGACGCTCACCGTCGAGGGGCCGTACGCGTACGGCTATCTCAAGACCGAGCGCGGCACGCACCGTCTGGTGCGTATCTCCCCGTTCGACTTCCAAAGGCGCCGACAGACCTCGTTCGCCCTCGTCGACCCGACGCCGCAGGTGGAGAGCGACGCCGAGATCGAGATCCGTCCCGAGGAGCTGAAGATCGATACCTACCGCGCGACCGGCGCCGGTGGCCAGAACGTCAACAAGACCGAAACCGCCGTGCGCATCACACATCTACCGACCGGGATCGTCGTGTCGTGCCAGAACGAGCGGTCGCAGCTGCAGAACCGCGAGACGGCGATGCGCATCCTCAAGGCACGGCTCCTCGAGAAGCGCGTCCTCGAACAGGAGGCCGAGCAGGCACGCGAGCGTGGCGAGATGCGATCGGCCGACTGGGGCAGCCAGATCCGCTCCTACGTCCTCCACCCGTACACGCTGGTGAAGGACCACCGCACCGGCGTCGAGGTCGGCGATCCGACACGTGTGCTGGACGGCGATATCGACGTGTTCATCGAGGCGGCTCTTTCGAAGCCGGCCGGCGGTGGCACACCGACTGCTCCGTAACGGACCGTAACGCCATGGGCGCCGGGGGCGTACCCGCGTGGAGGTTTTGTCATGGTCAGCGCGAAGGACCTGCGTGACATGTTCGAAGACATCCGCAGCGAAGCGGGCAAGCGGGCGTCTGACTTGGTGAGCGACGCGAAGATGCCAGACATCGGTCCGCGCGATGAGCCGCCGGGCATCATGTGGCTTGGCATCGGGCTCATCCTCGGTGCTGTCGTCGGTGTGGCCATCGCGCTCATCGCGGCACCGTATCCCGGTGAGGAGACGCGGCGGCGGCTCGGGCGGCAGGTCGACAAGATCAAGCGACAGAGCGAGGGGGGGATCGAGCAGATCCGCACGGCGAACAGCGGCAACGGCGGCACCGCGGCGTACACGACACCGACGACCGCGTACGAGCGCAGCTAGCGCGGTCTCCCGCGCGACCTAAGGGCGCATCGCCTTCGCGAGCTCGAAGAGCTTCTCGGGCGTGTTCAACGACGGTTCGTCGAGGACGCGCTCGAACAGCGCGTTCAGGATGCGGCCGACCTCCGGGCCGGGCGGTATGCCGAGCTCGCGCATGACGTCGTTGCCGTCGATCTTGAGGTCGCGGAGGGAGAACGCGTTCGCCGCGGCGATCTCGTTCTCGACCCGCTGCCAGAGCGCCTCGAGCGCGTACATGCGCGGCGAGCGCGCGCCGCTGCCGATGTTATCCGCGCGTCGCAGGGCGAACAGCGCGGGGATGTAGTCGAGGCCGATCTTCCGGATGAAGCGGCGGACGGCCGAGTCGGTCCAATGGGTCTCGTACCAGAACATGTGATTGCGGATGAGGTGCGTGACCTCCGCGACCGTTTCCTTGTCGAACTTCCAGCGCCGCAGGATCTGACGTGCCTTGAACTCTCCGACGAACTCGTGCTGGTGGAAGTGGCCGTCGGCGAAGGTCTCGGGCTTGCCGATGTCGTGGAACAGTCCGGCCAGCCGCAGCACCAGATCGCCGGCGGGCGTCGCGTCCATCGTCGCGAGCGAGTGCTCGAACACGTCCTGCGCCGCGACCTTGTCCTGCGGAGTCTTCTTGCATTCCTCGAGCTCCGGGCAGATGACCGCGAGCAATCCGACGTCCGACAGCATGCGGAACGCGACCGAAGGGCGAGGCGCTGCGAGCATCTTGGTGATCTCCTGATTGATGCGCTCCCCGGAGAGCGCCGTGGCCAGATGCGCGTTGCGCCGGATCGCGATGACCGTCCGCTCGTCGATCCTCATGTCGAGCAGCGTCGCGAAACGCACCGCGCGCAGCATGCGGAGGGCATCCTCGCGGAAGCGGTCCTCGGGCTCGCCGACGGCGCGCAACACACCCGCCCCGAGGTCGCGCTGGCCGCCGAACGGGTCGACGAGCTCCCCGGCCGTGCCGTTGCGGCCGGGCCGCCAGGCCATCGCGTTCATCGTGAAGTCGCGGCGCGACAGGTCGTCGACGAGCGAGTCCGTGAACGCGACCCGGTCGGGGCGGCGATGGTCGCTGTACTCGGCCTCGACCCGGTAGGTGGTGACCTCGACCTCGTGGTCACCCGACCGCACGACGACGGTGCCGAAGCGGTTCGTGTACAGCGAGCGCGCGAAGAGCTTCTGGATCTCCTCGGGCGTCGCATCGGTCGCGACGTCCCAGTCCTGCGGGTCGACGCCGCGGATCGCGTCGCGCACGCAACCGCCGACGACGTAGGCGGCGTGGCCGGCCTTCGTCAGGGCCTCGACGACGCGCTGGACGTCCGCGGGGACGCGCAGCTCGGTGATGGTCACTGGGTGAGTATCGCGGCGCCGCTACCGCGGCGTGCGCGCAGCGCACACGCCAAGCGGATGAGGGCGGCGAAGGCCGCCCGATTACTCCAGTCCCAGATACGCCTTTCGGACCATCTCGTTCGCCTCGAGATTCTTCGCGCTGTCGGTGAGGACGATCTTTCCGGTCTGCAACACGTAGCCGCGATGCGCGATCGAGAGCGCCATGTGAGCGTTCTGCTCGACGAGAAGTACGGTCATGCCCTGCGCGTTGATGTCCTGGATCGTCTTGAAGACGAGCTCGACCAGCACCGGGGCCAGGCCCATCGACGGCTCGTCGAGCAGGAGCACGGTGGGCCGCGCCATGAGCGCGCGCCCGATCGCGAGCATCTGCTGCTCGCCACCCGAGAGCGTGCCGGCCCGCTGATGCACACGCTCCTTCAGGCGCGGAAAGAGCTCGTACACGCGCTCGAAGTCCTTAGCGAGCTCCGCGGGCGGATCGTTCCGCGCATACGCCCCCATCTCGAGGTTCTCTCTCACGGACATGCGTGAGAAGATCCGCCGGCCCTCAGGTGAATGTGCGAGGCCAAGGCGAACGATCTCGTTCGCAGGGACCTTCGTGAGATCGCGGTCGCCCAGGCGAACGGTGCCCTTCCGGGGACGCAGGACGCCGGCGATCGTCCGCAGCGTGGTCGTCTTCCCGGCTCCGTTGCTGCCGATGAGCGTGACGATCTCGCCCTTCTCCACCGTGAGCGAGACGCCCTTCAGCGCCTGGATGTTGCCGTAGTAGGTGTGGACCTGCTGGACTTCGAGGAGCGGCATCAGGCGACCTTCGCTTTCCCCAGATACGCCTCGATGACGCGCGGATCGCGTTGCACCGCCTCGGGCGCGCCCTCGGCGATCTTCGTGCCGTGATCGAGCACGGTCACGCGCTCGGAGATGCCCATGACGACCTTCATGTCGTGCTCGATGAGCAGGATCGTGATCTTGCGCTCGTCGCGGAGGCGACGGATGAAGTGCGTCATCCGGCCGGTCTCGTTCGGGTCCATGCCCGCCGTCGGCTCGTCGAGCAGCAGTAGCTTCGGCTCCGTGGCGAGCGCGCGCGCCATCTCGAGCCGGCGCTGATCGCCGTACGGCAGGTTCTTCGCGGTGACGTCGTCGCGGCCCTCCAGGCCGACGTACTTCAGGAGGTCGCGGCACAGGTCGCGCGTCGCGCGCTCTTCGCGCCGCTCGCGCGGCAGCCGCAGGATCGCCTCGAACGGCGTGGCCTGCATGCGTGAGTGGTGGCCGACCATGACGTTCTCGATCGCGCTCATGTTGTGGAAGAGCCGGATGTTCTGGAAGGTGCGGGCGATGCCGAGGCGCGTGATCTGGTGCGGCGGCCGGCCCGAGATGCGATGGCCGCCGAACGTGATCGTTCCACTCGTCGGACGGTAGAGACCGGCGATGACGTTGAAGAACGTCGTCTTCCCGGCGCCGTTCGGCCCGATGAGGCTCACGATCGAGCCTTCGGGGATGACGAAATCGATGGTGGCGACGGCGACGAGCCCGCCGAACTGCTTCGTGACCGCGCGCGCCTCGAGGACGTTCCCGCTCATCGCTCGACGTCCACGAGGATCGCACGCTCCTGCGCCACCGCACCCTCGTCCTCCTCGGCCGCATGCAGCTCCGCGCGCACGCGCGCGCTCGGAAACAGGCCTTCGGGCCGCACGAGCATCATGACGACGAGCGCTAGCCCGAAGATGAGCTGCCGCGAGCGGCTCACGTCCATGATGGCCAGGTCCTGATTGCCGATCGCCGCGCCGACGCCGTGCACCAGGCCGTTGATCCAGTCGAAGAGGATGCGATCGACAAAGCCGAGCAAGAGACCGCCGGCGATGACGCCGCCGATGTTGCCGAGGCCACCCAGGATGATCATGCAGAGCACGAAGATCGAGACCGAGAAGTCGAACTGCTCGGGCGCGATGACCTGCAGGTAGCTCGCCCAGACGGACCCGGCGAATCCCGAGAAGCTCGCGCCGAGCGCGAAGGCGAACAGCTTCGTGGTGACCAGGTTGATGCCCATCGAAGCGGCCGCCACCTCATCCTCGCGCATGGCGGCCCACGCCCGGCCGACCCGCGAGGTCCGCAGGCGCCCGGTGATGAGCACCGACAGCATCAGCACCGCGACGATCAGGTAGTACCAGGGGATCGGGTCGACGGCGAACTGCAGGCCCGGGATCTCGGGATAGCCGATGGGATTCATCCCCTGGGTACCCTTGGTGACCTCCGGCGTGTTCTTTATGACCAGCGGCACGATCTCGCCGAAGCCGAGCGTCACGATCGCGAGATAGTCCCCGCGGAGCCGCAGCGTCGGCGCGCCGAGCAGTACTCCGAAGACCGCCGCCACCCCCGCGCTGATGACCATCGCGAGGAAGAAGTTCACATGGTTCCCTTCGCGCACGAAGGGGATCGGGCTCACCGTCGAGGTGAGGAAGGCCATGGTGTATGCCCCGATCGCGAAGAACGCCGCGTAGCCCAGGTCGAGCAGTCCCGCGAAGCCGACCACAACGTTCAGCCCGAGCGCGAGCACGATGAACAGCGCGATGGGGATGGCCTTCGCCTCCCAGCCCAGGCCGAGCGCGCCGTTGACGACCGGGAACAGGAGCGCCGCGCCGATCCCGACGATCGTTCCCCACATCTTCCGCTCGCGCGCCTTGCCGGTGGCCGTGTACCACCAACCCAGGGTCGAGCGGGCGCCGCGTGTCGGCGGCTTCGGCTTCATGCCTTCTCCCCGGTCTCCTGACCCAGGAGGCCGGTCGGCTTGAACACCAGGATGATCACGAGGAGCGAGAACACGCCGACGTTCTCCCACTGGCCGCCGGCGTATGTGACGGTGAGCGCGGACAGAAGACCGAGGACGAACCCGCCCAGCGCGGCTCCGTTCACGTTCCCGATGCCACCGAGGACCGCGGCGGTGAACGCCTTCAGCCCCGCAGTGAAGCCGAGCGTGAACACCGTGTTGTTGTTGTAGAGGCCGTACATGAGGGAGGCCGCGCCCGCGAGCACGCCCCCGAGCAGGAAGGTGAACGCGATCACGCGGTTCACGTCGATCCCCATCTGCTGCGCCATCTCAGTGTCCTGCGCGACGGCGCGCATCGCCTTGCCCATACGCGTGTTCCGGATGATCCAGGCGAGCCCGAGCATGAGCGGGATCGCGAGAGCGAGGACGAACAGGTCTTTGAACGTGAAGCGCACGAGCGAGGTGAAGCCGAGCATCTGGCTGATGAAGTCGTACTGCGGGAGGAGGTCGGGAAAGCGCTGCGGCGTCGGGCCCTGCCAGAAGAGGCCGATGTTCACGAAGACGAACGAGACGCCGATGGCGGAGATGAGCGGCGCGAGCCGCGGCGCGCGTCGCAGCGGGCGGTAGGCGATCCGCTCGGCGAGGACGTTGAGCACGCCGCAGAAGGTCATCGCGGCGAGCATGGCAAGCAACAAGGCTGCCCACGGGGTCCCGGTCGCACCGACCTCGGTGCTGAAGCCGAGGAGCGTCAGGGTGCTGAGACAGACGAAGGTGCCAAGCATGAACAGGTCGCCGTGCGCGAAGTTGATGAGCTCGATGATCCCGTAGACCAGGGTGTAGCCGAGGGCGATGAGCGCGATGAACGCGCCATTGGTGATTCCGATCATCACGGCCGCCAGGAAGAGGTCTATCTCGCCACCCTCCCAGAGCGAAAACGGGGCGGGAGACCGGACCCGTCCGGCTTCCCGCCCCGATTCTGCACTACGTGTGAATGCTTACTTCGCCGCAAGCTCCTTGACGAACGCCCAGGCGCCGCTCTTGCCGATCGAGCCAGAGAACTGCGTCAGGGTGGTGTCGCCACCCGCGTCGAACGACCACTTGCCGAGGACGCCGTCGTAGTCCTTGGTGTTCTTGACGTTGTCCCAGACCGTTTGGCGGTCGTCCGCCTTGTCGCCGGCCTTCGCGATCGCCGCGAGGACGACCTTGGCCGCCTCGTAGCCGTAGATCGCGTAGGGGTTCGGGCTCTTGTTGTTGAACTTGGCGTCGTAATTCTTCAGCCAGTCGGCGGCCTTGCCGGTGTACTTCTCGGCTGGTACCCCACCGAACGTGGAGTACACGCCCTCACCGGCGGGACCGGCCTGCTTTAGGAACTCGGAGCAGTTGATGCCGTCCGGTCCCATGAATTTGACGGCCGGCGCGACCGCCTTGAGGTCCTTGACGAGGACCGCGGGGTTGTTGTCGACGATGCCGCCGTAGTAGACGAGGTCGGCCCCACTGTCCTTGATCTTGTTCGCGAGCGCGCGATAGTTGTCCGCCTTCTGCGCGCCTTCGTAGCCGGCCTCGGCCAGACCGAGTGCCTTGGCCTTCGCGCGGAAGACATCGGCGATGCCCTTCCCGTACAGCTCGGTGTCGTGGACGATGTAGACCTTCTTCGCGCCGAGCTCCTGCGCCCACGTCGCGCCCACAGCGCCCTGGATGTCGTCGGCGGGAACGACGCGGAAGTAATTCCGCTTGCCATTCGGGTAGTACTTGCCCGGCTCGTCCGGCTCGGCGCCCTTCTCGGGGCCCTTCGTGAGACCGGGGTACGTGTTGGCCGGCGAGACCATGACCAGGCCCGCTTGGTTGAGGAGCGGGATCGAGACCTTCGCCGCGCCGGAGTTGTACGTCCCGATGTAGGCCACGACTTGCTTGTCATTGATGGCCTTGCGGGCGTTCTCCGCTTCCTGCGCCGCGTCCCACGAGCCCTTCGCCGCCGTGGCGTCGTCGAGCACCTCGTAGGTCACGGTCACATTCGGGATCTTGGTCTCGTCGACCGCCATCTTGATCGAATTCACGATCTCGACGGTCTGTGTGCGCGACGATCCGGTCATCGGCAGGCTGGAGAAGATCTTGACCGTCTTGGCCACCGACGCACCTGTCGTGCCGCCCGTACCGCCGCCACACGCGCCCATGACGAGCGCGAATGCGGTGATGGCCGCGGCGGCAGATGTCCATCGTCTCTGCATGCGAACCTCCCTAGCGGTCTGATCGGATGTTGGCTCGACCCCGGCGGGCCGCCTCCCTTGCGCCGACAGCCGCGTGATCGCGCAAGTCTGGGGTCGAGCGCCCTGTGCGTCAACGAAGGCGCTGAGCGTACGCTCGGCGGATGCCGCCGCGTCGCGCCGCCGGGCTCGTCGCACTCCTGTTCATCGCAGCGGCATGCTCCGGACAGGCGCCGCAGATCTCGCGCCCGACGCCGCTGTCGACGACGCCGCCGGACCGCGCACCGGCCGGCCTTCCGTCCGGGAAAGTCCTCTTTAGTAAAGGTGGCGTCGACCTGTGGACGGCCACCCCGGACGGGAGCGGCCGAGTCGTGATCACGACCGACGGCGCCACTGGCGGGGGCTACGTTGGCGGTCGCCTGTCACCCGACGGCAGGCTCATCGCCGCGGAGCGGGCCGTGCCGGGCGAGGGCGGAGCCTCCCTGTTCCTCATTCGCGCCGGATCCGCACCGTTGCGGCTCACAAAGCCGGACACCTTCCTCGACGGATACGCCTGGTCGCCCGACGGCCGCTACCTCACCTACGGCGAGGTGATCTCGGGCGGGACCGCCGCGGCGGGCGGCTCGCTCGCGGGCGCCGTCGGCGACGTCCACCTCTATGACGTGACGACGGCGACCGACATGGTCGTCGGGCCGGGAACCCATCCGGCCTTCACGCCCGATGGCACGCGCCTCGGCTACGCGCACGTCACCGGCGCCATCGCGCTCGCCGACCTGCGCGTGCTCGCGTCGGCCAGACCCACGGAGTTCCCGACGCAGATGCTGGTTACGCTCATCGATCTCTCGCGCTACTCGACGGCGATCGCGCCGAAGGGCATGGGTCTGATCGGCGGCCCGCAGTTCTCCTCCGACGGGAAGCTCATGGCCTACGCCGCGATCGAGAAGGGCCCGATCCTCGAGGCCGAGCAGATCGTGTACACGCAGGAGCCCGTGGTCGGCGCGCCGCCGAAGCTGTGGGTGATCGGGAAGACGGGGGCGATCCACCACGTCGCCGACCTGCGCTGGTCGCCGGCAGCGCCGGTGCTCGCGTACTCGATCATCAACGCGCAGCCGCATCACCACTGGCTCAGCGTCATCGAACCCGGTGCCGGTCAGCGGCGCGAGCTGTACGACTCCGCGAAGCATTTTCTCGACTTCACCTGGTCGCCCGACGGTGCGGTGCTCCTCGTCCAGGTCGATGACGGTGATGAGTGGCTGTACTTCCGCCCGGACCGCGCCGGTCCGATCGGCCGCGTCGCGCCCGGCGGGTGGCGACCAGACTGGTGCCGCTGTGCCCCGCGCACGTAGCACCCCCGCGGCCCGAACCGCGAGGGGGCGCGAGGATCCCGCGGCGCGACGCCGCCGGGCGCGCGCGATCCTGACGCGCTTGGCCAAGGCGAATCCGGACTGGGGCCCGACGCTCGAGTTCTCCAGCCCGTTCGAGCTGCTGGTGGCGACGATCCTCGCGGCGCAGGCGCAGGACGAGCACATCAACCAGGTGACCCGCTCGCTCTTCGCCAAGTACCGCGGACCCGCCGACTACCTGAAGGTGCCGGTCGAAGAGCTCGAGCGAGACGTCCATGCCACGGGTTTCTTCCGCATGAAGACGAAGGCGATCCGCGGCGCGTCGGAGCAGCTGCTGGCGGAGTTCGGCGGCGAGGTGCCGGGCGACATGGACACGCTGGTCCGGCTGCGCGGCGTCGGTCGCAAGACCGCATCGATCGTGCTGGGTAACGCCTTCGGCGTGCCAGCGATCGCCGTCGACCGACATGTGGCCCGGGTCGCCACCCGGCTCGACTTCACCCGGAAGGGGAAAGACGGCATCGAGGAGGAGTTGCGCTCGCTCTACCCGAAGAGGGACTGGGTGAAAGCGACGTGGAACCTGGTGCTGCACGGACGTCGCATCTGTACACCCACACCGAATTGCCCGATCTGTCCGGTCATCGACCTGTGCCCGTATCCGAAGAAGACCAAAGCCGCGCGGACCAGCCGCCCACTGCCGCAGAGGCGATCGCAAGCGCGTCGGACGCGATGACCGCGGCCGTGTCAGACAGCGGATCCACGGCGTAGCTGCCGGTCGGCACGATGCCCAACGCCTCGCAGATGACGTAGCCCGCGCCGACGAGCGCACCGTGGTACGCGCGGGCTCCGGGGGCCAGTTTTCCGGCCAAAAGCCCCGAAAGCACGAGACCGAAATAGGACGCTGCCGCTGCCGGGATCGGGGGCAGCACCGCGGCGCCCACGAGGGTGACGGCGACCCCGAGCGCGACACCGGCGAGGATCGCGGTCCAGCGGAGCGAGGGCATCGCGCGTCGCTGATCGATGGCGCGACTGTACGACGGATGTCCGCGCAAAAAGAAACCGATCCGCGAGGCCTACGCGGATCGGTGGGTTCGCGAAAGGTGCCAGATCGGAATTAACAAGTGCGACGATCTCTCGTCGCTCTCAAAACTTACTTCTTCTTCGAGGACTTCTTGGACTTCTTTGCAGCCTTCTTCTTCGCTGGCATCAGTGAATCACCTCCTCTTGGCCACGCATTGTCCGTATATAGACACACTCGCGTCGCAAATGTCAACACATGAGCGGTCTCAGGTCGTTGGCGGAGAGGCGCCTCTGATCTTCTGGATGACCCGTGCGCGAAGCTGTGCCGGGGCGACGTCGGAGGTGCAACAGTCGCGAAGACGGTCGAGGAAGCGGGCCTCGAGGCCCATCTGATCGCCGCAGTCGTCGCATCCGGAGACGTGCGCGCGGACAGCGGCGAGCTCCTTCTCGTCGAGCTCGAGATCGAGGAAGGCGAAGAGCCTCTCGACGCAGTCGTTGCAGTCCATCGCGTCCTCCTAACCCTTCTGCGGCGTCCGCACGGCGGCGATGCCGCGCTCGCGGGCGAGGTCGTAGAGCCGCTTCTGGAGGAACTTCCGACCGCGGTGCAGACGCGACATCACCGTGCCGATCGGGATGCCGAGCATCTCCGCGATCTCCTTATAGGAGAAGCCCTCGACATCGAGGAGCACGGTCGTCCGGAACTTCTCGGGCAGCTCCTCCAGTGCGTCGGTCACTTCGGTATCGACCACCCTGCTCAGCAGCTCCGCCTCCGGATCCGGCGAGGAAGACGCGGCACGGTCGTCGGCCATGCGGCGGTAGAGGGAGAACTCGTCGACGCCCTCGAGATCCGTGACCTCGGGCTGAGCGGCCTTACGTCTATAAGTGTTGATGAACGTGTTGGTGAGGATGCGGAACAGCCACGCCTTCATGTTCGTGCCGAGCGTGAACTGGTCGCGGAACCGGAACGCCCGGATATAGGTCTCCTGCACCAGATCCTCCGCATCGGCCTCCGAACGCGTCATGCGTAACGCGGTCCGGTAGAGCGCGTCCAGATGGCGAAGCGCCTCCGCTTCGAACTCGTCGGTTGCCACCTGCCCACTCTATCGAACGCCGCCGCCGTCCCCGCCCATTCCCGATACTCGACCGGTGTCACGCGCTCTGGTCGACCTGGTGCTGCGCGAGGCCAATCGGCGACTCGGAACGGACTACGAGGTCCGCCACGCTTTCCGCGCGGCGGTCAACTCCGGCGCGTTCCTGGTGAGCGGGTCGGAAGGGGAAAGGATCCTCAAGTGGATCGCGACGCCCGAGTCGCTCGAGGCACAGCGGAACGCACAGCGCGTGACGCGTGCGCTCGCGACGAAGGGGTACCCGGTGCCGAAGTACGAGCATGTCGAGCCGTTCGGCGACGGCGGGTACGTGGTCATGACGAAGCTCCCAGGAGAACCCGCTGACTTTCGCGCGCACGCCCTCGCGCAGACCGAGCGCGTGCTCCAGCTGAATCGCCTGCAGTACCGTGCCGCCGTTCTCCCCGCAGCGTGGCCGGCGGAGATCGCGAGCGCCATCGCCTCCGGTGGCGACGGCTACTGTCATCCGGATGCCATGCGCCGGCATTCGCCGCGCGCGGCCGCGCTGCTTTCAGAGCTACAGCGACTCGGCGCCGAGCACGCCGGCGTGTCGACCGTGGCCGACGGCGTCGTACACAAGGATCTCAACCCCGGGAACGTGCTCGCGGTCCGCGGGCACGTCACGGGGGTGGTGGACTGGGAGAACACGACCTCGGGCGATCCCGCGTATGACGTCGCGTACCTCTGGTTCTGCATCTACGACCACGAGGACTGCCGCGCCGCCCTGTGGCGGCACCTCGTCACCGTCGCCGAATCGGCGACGATCGCGCTCTACGCCGCGCACGTCATCATCGGCTTCGCGAGCGGCGCGATCGTGCACCAGCCGGAGTGGGTGGATCGCCGGCTCGATGCCGCGTCGCGCGCCCTCGCCGACGTCGCCGCGCTCGGGATCCGGGTCGGCGCGCTCTAACGCTTCGGCGCGAGCATGGCGACCAGGCGTAGCTGATCGCGCAGGTCGCGGGTGATGAGGAAGTTCTCGCGCACACGCTCGCGACCGGCGTCAGCGGTGCGGCGCCGCAGCGCCGGATCCCGCAAAAGCTCGAGCGACCGCGCCGCGGCACCCTCGACGCTCGACACGAGATAGCCCGAGACGCCGTCCTCGATCTGCAGGACGATCCCACCGACCTTGCCGCCGACGACCGGTACGCCTTTCCAGAGCGCCTCGGCGACGACCAGACCGAAGCCTTCGCGCAGGGACTTCTGGATCACGACCGCGGATGCGCGCTGGAACGCGTTGACCTCGTCGTCCTTCACGCCGTCGAGATTGGTGAGAAGGAAGACGTCCGGATCGCCCTGCGCGTGCTTTCGCGTGCGGTCGAGGTACTCGGCGCCTTCGGGATCGTCGTCCGCGAGCGAGCCGATCATGACGAGCTGCACGCCCGGGATCTCCTTCTTCACGAGCCGGTAGGCGTCGATGACGCCGAGCGGATCCTTCCAGGGGTCGAAGCGCGACACCTGGAGGAGGATCGGACGGTCCGGATCGACGTGGAAGCGGCGCACGATCTCCTGCGCCTCGGGACCGGCCATCTCGCGGTTCTTTCGCGACAAGGGGTCGATCGTCGGCGCCTGGATCAGCACGTTCTCGTTGCGGAGGTCGCGGCGGACGAACTGCGGCATCGTCCAGATCGAGGTGTCGTGCTCCTCGACGAACGGCCGGATGAACGACCACACGGGCTGGTGCGCGGTCGTGAGGTCGATGTGGCAGCGCCACGCCCAACCCGCCGCTTTCGGATCCGCCGCGTAGTGGCGCAGCGCGACGGCCTGCGGATCGTGAGCGAGCACGACGTCGACGCGCCGAAGGCCGGCCGCGTTCTCGCGCGCGACCTCGAGGAACAGCTTCTGTTCCGCGTCAGACAGATCCAGGGCCATCCCCTGCAGCGCGTTGTGGATCTTCTTCGTGATGTCGAAGAAGGCCGGCGGCGCGTCGAGGACGGCCCAGCGCGCATCGACACCGGCGTCGCGCAGGAGCGGGACGAGGTTCTGCAGGATCTCCGCGACGCCGCCGCCGTACGCGGTCGCGTTGATGTGGACCATGCTGCGGCCGGCAGCGGCCGCGGCGAGCGTCTGGAGCTCGGCGAGCCGCTTCTCTCCGATGATCTCCGCGTAATCGGCGACCCGCCGTGTCGCGGTGATCTCGACCTCGTGCAAGGTCTTAGCCCTTGACGGACCCGGCGAGGATCCCGCGCACGAAGTAGCGCTGCAGCGTCAGGAAGACGACGAGCGGCAGCGCGGTGGAGATGAACGCCGCGGCGGTGAGGCGCTGCCAGTCCTGCCCGAGCGAGTTCACCAGGTTGCTCACGGTCACGGTCAGCGGCGCGACCGCCGCGTTCCCCCCGAGGAAGATGAGCGCGACGAGCAGGTCGTTCCACACCCACAGGAATTGGAAGATCGTGATCGACGCGAGCGCAGGCACTGACAGCGGGAGCACGAGCCGGAAGAACGTCGTCAGCGTTCCCGCCCCGTCGATCGCGGCCGCCTCGAAGAGGTCTTTGGGTAGGGCGCCGAAGAAATTTCGCAGGAGGTAGATGGCGAAGGGCAGTCCGTATCCGGTGTGCGCCAGCCACACGGCGACGAACGTTCCCGTGAGGCCGAGGCTCTGGTAGGCCTGGAGGACGGGGACGAGCGTCACCTGCAGCGGCACGACGATGAGGCCGACGAGGAGCAGGAACAGCGTGTTGCGGAGAGGGAAGCTCATCCACGCGAACGCGTACGCCGCGAACGCGGCGACCGCGATGGGGATGAACGTCGCGGGGATGACGATGGTGAGGCTGTTGAGGAAGCTCGTGCCCATGTTGTTCGTCGTGAGGACCTTCTCGTAATTCTCGAGGGTGAAGACGAACGGCGGCACGAAGGCCGTCCACCAGCCGGTGGACCCGACGAGCGCCGGCGGACGGAACGAGTTCACGATCGTCGCGATCGTCGGGATGGTCCAGATGAGAACGACGGCGATGATCGTGACGTGGACCGGCAGAGAGCCGAGCTGACGCGAGAGCCTCATCGGATCGCCTCCTGCTCGCGGAAGCGGCGGAGGTTGAAGATCAAAACGGGCACGATCCCGGTGAGCAGGAGGACCGCGACCGCGCTCGCCCGCCCATAGTTGCGGACCGTGAACATCTCCTTGTACATGCGGTTCGCGAGGACCTCGGTATCGAAGTTCCCGTTCGTCATTACGTACACGACGTCGAAGGCCTTGAGCGCGAAGATGACGAGCGTGGTGGCGACGACGGTGATCGTGGGCAGGAGCAGCGGGAAGATGATCTCGCGGAAGACCATCGGCTCACTCGCCCCGTCCAGGCGCGCCGCCTCGAGCAGCTCGACCGGCACACCCTTGAGCGACGCCGAGAGGATCACGGTCGCGAAGCCCGCCCAGGCCCAGACCCCGACGATGATGAGCAGGAGGTTGTTGAGCGGCGCGTCTTGGATCCATGGACGTGGCTCGCCGCCGAACAACACGAGCAGGGCGTTCAGGGTGCCGGTCTGCTCGACGCCGGGTGGTTGATAGGAGTAGATGAACTTCCAGATCGTGCCCGCGGCGACGAACGAGATCGCTTGCGGTAGGAAGATGAGCGACTTCGCGAGACTTTCGTAGCGCACGCGGTCGGCGAGGACCGCGATCACCAGTCCGTCGATCAGGACGAAGCTGGTGAAGAACGCGATCCACCAGAAGAGGTTGTTGCGGATCGCGAGGTGTACGTTGCTGTCGGTGAGCACGGCGACGAAGTTGTCGAGGCCGATGAAGTTCGTCGACGTCGCGTCCTTCAGGCTGAGGAAGATCGTCTGGATCGCCGGAGCGATGAGGAAGAAGCCGACGAACGCGAGGGCGGGGCCGATCCAGATCCAGGGCCGGATGCGCGGTCGCGCGCCGGCGGGCAGCCGGCCGAGGAGCCACTCGGCTACGACGATGTAGCCGAGGAGCGCCGCGACCGGCACCACGAGCGCAGCCGCGACCTGCGGGATGCGGTCGATCACTTACTTGTAGGAGTCGGCTTGCACCTTGTCGAGGCTCGTGAGTATCGAGTCGAGCTTCGTTGGATCGTTCACGTAGTCGAGGACGGCCTTCCAGAAGGCCGTGTTCATCGCGTCGGGCATGAGGTCGCTCGCGTCGAAGCGGAAGACCTGCGCGGCCGTCAACGCCTTCGCCGAGTCGGCCGAGATCTTGTCCGGATAGTCCGTGACCTGTTTGTTGGCGGAGAGCGCTCCGCCGCGCTTGACCCAGATCGCCTGGGCCGCCGGGGTCGTCAGGTACTTCATGAGCGCGCGTGACTGCGGCGTGTCCTTGAACATGCCGAAGAGGTCACCCGCGCCTGTCACCGACCCCGCGTACTTCGGGTCGATGTCCGGCGTCATGAAGAAGTTGAAGTCCTCGCCGGCCTTGAGACTCGGGTTCGCCTTCGTGAAGAAGTCGGTGATGAACGAAGCCTGGTGGTGGAGGAAGCACTTCGGCGGGTTGGTGAACATCGGGTTGCCGCTGTCCCCGAAGGCCGTCGCGACCATCGCCGACTTCCCGCCGAGGACCATCTTGGGATCAGCGACGATCGTTCCCCAGGTCTGGAATGCGTTCTTGATCTGGGGGCTCGACCACTTCGTCTTGCCCTGCCACCACTGGTCGTACACGTCGGGGCCGGACTGACGCAGGACGATGTCCTCGATCCAGTCTGTCCCCGGCCATCCCGACGCCGCGCCGGACTCGAGACCGATGCACCACGGTGTCGTGCCCGAGTCGGCGATCTTCTTGGACAGCGCGCTGAGCTCGTCCCAGGTCTTCGGGATCGCGTAGCCCTTGGCTGTGAACTGCTTGGGGTTGTACCAGATCGGACCCTTGAGGGCCGACTTGATGAAGATCCCGACCTGCTTGCCATCGACCTGTGCGAGCTTGATGAACGCGTCGGGGTATTGCGCCTTCATCGCGGTCATGTCCAGCACGTTCGCAAGATCGATGAGCTTGCCCGACTTCGCGAACTGCGCCATCTGTCCAGGACCAGGGAGTCCGGCGACGTCGGGCGGGTTGCCGCCCTGCACGCGGGTCGTGAGGATCGCGTTGAGGTCGCGCGTTCCCTCGTACTGCACTTTCACGCCGGTCTGGTCCTCGAACGGTTTGACCATCGCGAGGAAGGAGTCCTGCTCGGCACCGCCCCAGGAGGCGAGGACGCTCACGGTGCCCCCGAGCTGGCCGCCGCTCGCGGCCGGACTACCGCTCGGCGACGTGGTCGCGGGTGAGCAGGCTGCGATCGCGAGTCCGATGACGATGAGTAGGGCGACTGGCCGCATAAAGCACAAACGGTTCATATCGGTTTCTCTCCCTGTGCGCAGCGCCGTAGCGAATTGCGCTATGAGGGTACGCCGCGCGTCACGAGACGCATCTTTGCTCGCTCGCCCGCCGTGTTGCCGGGCTACTCCCGATACTCGTCCGATGCGGCGACGCCTGCGTGCCATCGCGCTGCGACTCCGGAAGGTGTATGGGGCGCCGCCGGCACCGCGCCGCCTCCCGCCGCTCGACGAGCTCATCCTCACCGTCCTCTCGCAGCACACCAGCGATACGAATCGCGACCGCGCGTACGCCGACCTCCGATCGCGTTTCCCGTCGTGGGACGACGTGGCCGACGCTCCGCTCCCCGCGATCGCGAGCGCGATCCGTCGCGGCGGGCTCGGGCCGACGAAGGCGATCCGGATCCGCGCCATCCTTCGCGCGCTGCGCGAGCGCGGCATCGCGCTCGACGAGCGCGCGCTGTCGCGCATGCGTTCGAAGCAGCTGTGGGATCTCCTCATCTCGCTGCCGGGCGTCGGCCCGAAGACCGCCGCCTGCGTGCTTCTCTTCTCGCTCGGCCGCCCGTACTTCCCGGTCGATACGCACGTGCACCGCGTCGCCCGTCGTCTCGGGCTCGTCGACGAGCGCGCCGACGCGGTCGTGGCGCAGGAGGAGCTGCAGGCGGCCGTGCCGCCGAACGAGATGTACGCGTTACACATGCATCTGATCCGCCACGGACGCGAGGTCTGCATCGCGCGGCGGCCGCACTGCTCGCAGTGCGTGCTGTCGTCGCTGTGCCCGCGCATCGGCGTCGTCGACGCCCGCTGAGCCTAGGATTCTCGCGATGAGGACCGTTGCGCTCATCAGTCCCGGCGACATGGGTCAGGCGGTCGGCGCGCTGCTGGTGCAGAACGGGGTGCGCGTCGTGACCTGCGTCGCCGGACGCTCGGACCGCACGCGCGCGCTCGCGCGCGACTCAGGGTTCGTCGACCTGCCATCGCTGGCGGCGCTCGTTCGCGAATCGGAGCTGGTTCTCTCGATCGTGCCGCCCGCGCATGCCGCCGGCGTGGCGCGCGACGTCGCGGCCGCGCTCGGCGCGACGCGTGCGCGCGTCACGTACGTCGACTGCAACGCGATCGCGCCGCGCACCGCGCGCGAGGTCGCGGCTGTCATCGCGCCGACGGGGAGCGGCTTCGTCGACGTGGGCATCGTCGGTGGTCCGCCGCGCGATGCGCCGAGCCCGCGCTTCTACGCGTCGGGTCCGGATCGCGCGAGCTTCGGCGCGCTGCGCGAGGCAGGTCTCGACGTGCGCCTCCTCGGGGCCGAAGTGGGTGAGGCCTCGGCGGTGAAGATGTGCTACGCCGCGCTGACCAAGGGCACCACCGCGATCGCCACGGAGCTGCTCGTCGCGGCGCGCAAGCTCGGTGTGTACGACCGGCTCGTCCTCGAGCTGCGCGAGAGCCAGGCCACGCAGGCGAAGCGCATGGCCGACGCTGTGCCGGCGATGCCCGGCAAGGCGCACCGCTGGGTCGCCGAGATGGAAGAGATCGCTCGCACGTTCGAGGACGTCGGCCTCACGCCGCTCATCTTCCAGGGCGCGGCCGAGATGTATCGCCTCACCGCGGGTTCCGAGATCGGCGGCGAGCGGCCCGAGAGCGTCGATCGCTTCCGCGGTGTCGAGGGCACCGTCGAAGTGCTCGCGCGCGCGACCGAGAAGGTGGTGACGAAGCGATGAGGCTTTTCGACAACCTGAGACGGCTCTTCGCGCCGCGCCCGCCTGCGCCCGCCGAGACCGCCGGCGAACCGACCGCGGATCGCTCCCCGCTCGACGCGGTCGAAACGGAACCCGAGCCCGCACCCCTCGAACGCGTGCCGTCGGCCGATGTCCTCGAGGTGCGTGCGGCCCTCGAGGCCGTCGCAGCACCTCCGGTGCCCGCCCCAACAGCGAATGCAGCGGGTCCCACGGCGACCAGCGAGGAACCGTCGACGCCCACTGCCATGCCGACGCTGTTCTCTCCGGCTCAGACGGATAAGGCCAACGCTCCCGTGGCAGCTGATCGCGCCGGCGATGTACTGGTGCTCACGCTCGCCATGCCAGCGGCGACGTTCACCGTCGCAAAAACGGCGGCGACCATCGGTCGCGGACACGAGAACACGGTCCGCCTGGACGACCTCTCGGTCTCACGCCGTCACGCGCGGATCGCCTATCGGCAGGGCGGCTACTGGTTGAGCGACCTCGGGAGCATGGGCGGCACGTGGGTCGACGGCACGAGGCTCAACGCTCCGCATCGCCTCGCGGCCGGCGAGGTCATCGACATCGGACTCTGCCGGCTGACCGTCAGCGCCGCGGGCCGCGCCGCGACAGCCGACGGCACCCAGAGAGCGAGCCGGCCGCGCGCGGAGGTCGCCGGACCGGCTCGGCGCCGCCGGTAGCCGTCAGCGTGCGTGTGGACCCGGCCCAAGCCCGAGCAGCCCGTGCGTCACGCCCATGCAGCGACGTCGCACGACGGTGAGACCGCCCGCCTCCGCGAGCGTCGCTGCCGCATCGTTGTCCGTCCCCAACTGGAACCACAACACCGTCGCGCCGACCGCGACCGCGTCGCGCGCGATGGCCTCGGCCTCCGCGGGTGGACGGAACACCTCGACGATGTCGATCGGCAGGTTCACCTCGCGCAGTGACGCGAACGCGTGCTCGCCGAGGATCTCGCCGCCACGCGGATTGACCGGGACGATCCGATATCCCTGCGACTGGAGATAGCGCGGGATGTCGTGCGCGGCTTTGCCCACGCGTTCCGATGCGCCGACGACCGCGATCGTCTTCGGCTGTGCGTAGATGCGCAGCAGCTCGTCGCGCGATGGCACCTTCACGCGAGACTGCGGCATGAGCCCACGTTACATGAGGTCGCGTTGATGGACGACGCGGTCTTCGAGAGGCTCGACGAGCAGTACCACCTTCGGCAGAAGATCGCGCGCGAGCCGGAGCTCGATGCGATCCTCGACGAGTTCGTAGACCGTCTGCGGCGTGCGTTCGGATCTCTGTCGCACGTGCGCGGAAAACGCGTCCTGGACATCGCGTCGGGCTCGAATACCAGCCGGTCGCCGGCGACCGGAAGGCGCACCGCGCTGTTCGAGCCGTGGTTCGCGCGACTGCTGCTCGAGCTCGGTGCGGAGCCGGTGGCGCTCGACAGCGGGGATCTCGACGGCGAACGGTTCGAACATCACCGCGTCGACCTCGGTCGTCCCGGCGCGCTCGACTTCTTACCTGACGCGTCGTTCGACGGCGTGCAGGACAGCCGGCTCTTCGGCTCGCCCGAGTTCCGGAAGGCGTATCCGCGTCGGAGCGATCACGAGCGCGTCAGGACCGAGATCGCGCGCCAGGAGCGACGTTTGCTGAAACCGAGCGGTGTTCTGATCCATACCGACAACCCGTGACGCCCAGTCCCGCTTTTGGGTACGTAGTTGCTCCGCACGGTCAGATGGCCTTTGCTTGAGCCATGGCTGATGGCAAGAGGCGCTGGAGTCGCGGTCGTCCCGGATGTGGATGTGCGTCGGGTTGTGGGAGTTTCCTTTTCGTGCTCGTCCTGGGAGGTGCGCTCAGCCTGTTCAACGCCGTCTTCGGTCTGGGCGTCTCGATCGGGATCCCGTTCACCCAGAACAACCTGACCCTGGCGGGATCGATCGGTACAAAGGACAAGGTCGTCGAGGGCCTACCAAGCTACACGCGTGGCAGGCTCGCGGGAAACCAGAACTTCATCAACCAGTCGGGGACCTTGACGATCGGGCCGGCAGAGGGAGCCGGCCTCTTCGTGATCGGCAAGCAGGACGGAGCGCCCGCGGTCGACCTGTACCTTGTCCTTCGCTGACGAGCATCGCCGGACGGGATCACCAGGCGACCAGCTTCCACACCTCCGGTTCGCTCGTGCCAGCCTCGCCGATCTCCGAGAACAACCGGACCGCCCGCTTCAGGTGGCGCATCGACTCGTCTCTCCGGCCTAGCGCGCGCAAGATGTCGGCGAGGTTGTTGTGGAGTGCAGCGGCACGGTGGCGATCGCCCAGGGCTTCGCAGTCCGCCAGGGCCTGCTCGGTCAAATAGCGCGCCCGATCGAGCTCCCCCGACTCTTTCAGCGCGAGCGCCAGGTTGTTGAGCGCGGCGGCGTGTGCGGCTCGGTCGCCGAGCTCGCGCGCGATCTCGACGCTCGTCTCGAGGTGGCCCCGTGCGTCACGTGCGCCGAGCACTCCCAGGATGTTGTGGGCTTGCGCGAGGGCGCGCCTGTCCTGCGATCGCTCGGCGAGCCCAAGCGCCTCGGTCGCGAGGCGCTTCGCGCGCGCTCCATCGCCCGAACGCTGGGCCGCCAGGCTCCAGTCCGCGAGAATTCGCGCCTTCGTTGCGCCCTCGCTCACCTTGTGCGCGGCGGCGTAGTGGCGCTCGGCCTTCGTCCAGTCGCCGCGGCGATGGTGCACCTGCGCGAGCTTGTGCTCGATCCCGGCCCGCGCGTTCGCGGGGGCCTTCGCCGCTGCCATCTCGTAGCTCTCGATCGCTTGCCGATAGTCGCCGTGCAGCGTGTGCAGGTCGCCGACTGCCTCCCCGGTCGTCACGCCCGCCGTGGCGTCGGTCGCCGGGAGCGTCCCGGCTTCGATCGCCTCGTTCAACGCGCGCGTCTCCCCGACAGGCGCGACGCCGAGCTCTCGATCGAGGAGCCGCGTCGCCTCGCGGTATTGGCGAAGA
>Ga0114129_10002833_pt1 | contig 24221 bp, 28 predicted proteins | sample RhiMetdeltSRZDD1_FD_80071 | JGI IMG/M metagenome (GOLD analysis project Ga0114129, IMG submission 80071) | Populus rhizosphere microbial communities from Tennessee, USA - Rhizosphere MetaG P. deltoides SRZDD1 (version 2) (version 2) | ecosystem: Host-associated > Plants > Roots > Rhizosphere >...
CTTTCCCTATTACACTTTTAGGCTACATCAGAAGCACCTGATAGCCAAGAAGTCGTGAGCAGGAAGTCGTGAAGAGGATGTTCACGACTTGGCGAAGCCCTGCGCCAATGCTCCTCTCCCATCCTACTCGCCGGCCCCCTTCGCACTGGCGTTCAGCGACCGCACGGCGAACAAGCCTTCCAGGGCCGTTGCGCGCATAGCACAGGGTTGCGACACGATGACGATCACGCGCCAACGTGTCGCGTTCTTGGGAATCGAGGCCAGCAGGGTCATGTCGCGATCCCACGAGACGGCGCGGGCCGGAAGGGTATGCTGGAGCGTCACGTGCCTACCCTGACCACTGACAACTACGATTGGACTGGGGTAACATGAGCATAGCCCCCAGTGAGACCGACAGGGGCACTACGTCCAGGATACGCGAGTTCCCAGGGGACCAACGCCTGCCTCGTACATGACCCAGCCACCCTACCGCACGTAGGTCCTTCTCCCTGGGGACTCAGCTTCAGGACCCGGCGGCTCAGGGGGGTGTTGCCGAGAAAACATACTTCGCGACGCCTACGTTCTCCAACGGCGACTCATGCAACCGAGCGCCCGGCCTCCGCCTCGTGAGCGTAGAGGCTCAGCACGGCGATGGCGACCGAGACGACGACGGGGTCCACGAGCAGGCCCGCCACACCCAGCACCTCAAGGCCCCCGAAGAGCGCGAGGAACGTGAGGAGGGGTGACACGTCTTCGGTGCGAGAGTGAGGTTCTCACGCTGGAGCGCAACCAGATCAATCTGACGGAGGGTACGCTTCGGCTCAAGCCGGGATCGACGAAGAATGATGAGGGGCGCGTCGCCTACCTTCCCGAGGGGCTCAAGGCGGAGATCGCGGCGCACCTAGAGCGCGTTCGAGCCCTGGAGGTCAAGACGGGACAGGTGATCCCGTGGCTGTTCCCTCACTCGCACGCGGGGGCGCGGTACAAGGTCGGAGATCGCATCCGCGACTTCAAGGAGGCGTGGGGGCAGGCGTGTGTCGAAGCGGGCTTCTTCCGCGTCGTTGAACGGAGTCAGATCAACGCCCAGGGGAAGCCCGAGACAGTCGCGGTGAAGGTCCCCCCGATGCTCCGGCACGACTTCCGCCGCACGGCCGTACGGGACATGGTCAACGCCGGGACCCCGGAGCGAGTCGCGATGCAGATCACCGGGCACAAGACGCGCGCGGTCTTCGACCGCTATCACATCACGAGTCCCGCCGACCTTCAGGCGGCGGCGCACCGGATGGACATGGTACGAGGTACTTCCGCGGGCAGCGGAGCCACCGCGGAGTCCAACGCTGCACGCGGTGCCTCCGCGACGGTGATACCAGCGGTGATACCGACGGGGGCGACGCGGAAATCCCGCCGCGCAACCCGTTGATTTTGTGGTGGACGATGCAGGACTTGAACCTGCGACCCCCGGCATGTGAGGCCGGTGCTCTGCCAACTGAGCTAATCGTCCGTGCCAGTAATCCTAGCTACTTACCGGACGGCCGTCAACGGCCGCGGTCTGGACTTTGCCCGATACTTGGCCCGTCAGCCGACGCGCCACGTCCTGGAGGTCGCCCGGGCTCACGATGTGGTAGCGGTGCACGTAGTACTTCACCCAGTAGATGCTCGACTCGATCAGCGCCCGGCCGCCTTGGCCGCCTTGTACGTCTGCCCGGCCGGCGGATACTTCGGATGCCACACGCTGCCCATATCAGTCTCCCCTCCCCTCGTCGGTCACAACTGCAGCGCCGCCATCCGCGGCGCGAGGTCCTCGGGCTAGCGACGTTTCCACGGTTCGGGGTGATGGGCCAAGCCCCGGCGGTGTTCCCGCAACCGCGCGGGGGGCGTCTTACTTCAGGCGGATGGAGCCTCCTCCTGCCAGATCTCGTGGCAGATCTCGTGCAGATGGACAATTGTGTTCAGGCCTTGACGCGGATCGCCATGGACCATGGAGAAGTGGTAGCCCTCGACGAGGCCACCACAGCCCTGGCAAGACATCCCACCTTGTTTCTCATGACGCCCCACATGGGCGAATTCTCGAAGGGATTTAGGGCGCGGCAGCCTGCCGGACTTGATTCCTTGCCGAATCGCAATGAGACGGGCCGCACATTCCACACACCGCCCCTCATCGTCGAGTTGTCCCACGGATCCGCAGGCCTCATAGCGGCAACGCGCCATGCCTCTACTCCAGCAGCGCGGTCACCGGCATGTAAGACGACGGGCGCCGGGGTTGCCCCCGACGCCCGCGCTGGCCGGCCTTCTCTTCGCTTCGCATCGCATCGCCATTCGTGGCGACTGCGGTTGCCCGGCAGCGAGTGAAGCGACTCCACAATAGGGAGTTACTCATCGCCGGGTCGCGCCGTGGAGGATCCCGGGCCTGCCTCCCGTCGGCACAGGCGGCGGATCAGCTTCACGTGGGGGCCGCTGGCCTGGCCCCTCGTTCCCCGGATTACGCGCCGCCGACTCGAAAGCGTATCTCATTCGAGCAGCGCCGTCACCGGCACACCGAGGGTGGCCTCACTCATCACGGCGCGGCACAGGGGACCTTGCGCGTGCCAGCGGGGCGCTTCGCCAGCGCCGCTCCGCAGGTCGGGCACGCGGGCGGAGCTGAGGGGAGGATCACGACGCGGCTCCCGTAGACTTCGGGGTCACTGAAATCGCCTCCTCTTCGGAGATCAGCCAGGGTCGCGATGGCCAGGGACCTGGCTCGAGCCCGCCCCGACCCTACCGCGCCCCCGGTCCGGGCGCCGGACGGATTGGCATGGGCGGTCAGTGCGGCTCGGGCGGCCCGTACCGCCGGAGGGGGTTGACCGTCTGAGTGGGTCCCAGATCGGCACCAGGTCCCACCCGCCGTCTCGCGCCGGGCACCGGGAGGTACTCCGGCGTGCAGCCGCACCAGTCGGGAATGTGGAGCGTTTGGCCGGGCTGCCAGCCGTGCGGGCGGAGATGGCCGGCCCGGAACCGCATCAGCGCGACCTCGCGGCCACAGGTCCAGCAGGCCAGTTTCGGGCGGGGTCGGCCCTGGGCGTCGAGCCAGATGGGCGGAATCATCGGAATGATGCTTCTGGTAGCAGCGTGATCGCCTTGGAAACCTCGACATGATCCTGGCGGTTCCCCTGATGAATGGTGGTCGTACACCTTCCAAGGCTCCCGGCTGTAAAGGAGACGAACATGCTGAAATCCCTGGCGACCGTGGCAATAGTACTCGTCGCACTCACCGTCACCGCCAAGGCCGAGGCGGACGAGACGTTCAAGGCGACCCTCACCGGTGATCAGGAGGCGCCCCCTGTCGGCCCGGTGACCACTGACATGACGGGACGCGTCAGGATCCAGATCAACAAGACGGAGACCGAGGGGGAGTTCACCCTCATCGTCAACGACGGGGTCCGGGTCACCCAGGCGCATCTTCACTGCGGCGCGGTTGGGGTCAACGGTCCAATTGTCGTCTTCCTGGCCGGTCTCCACGCCGCCGGGTTGAATGTCGACGGCAAGTGGATCAGCAACGCCTCCTTCACGGACACGAGCATCGTCAATCCGGTGTGCGGCAGCACCGTGGCAGCGCTGGTCGCCGCGATGCGGGCCGGCAACGTCTATGCCAACGTACACACGTTCGCCCATCAGATGGGCGAAATCCGCGGTCAGGTCGAGGCTACGGGCCAAGACTAAGGCCACCGTCAGGCCCCGCGCCCCGGCTTCGCGTCCAGAACCACATGGCGGGCGTCACTGATGTCATGAGAACGGTCTCGCGCTGTTGCTATGCTCGCCATGGGCGACAGCGCTCTCCGAAAGGAGATCGACGCCATGATGAGAGGATGTGCGAGCCAGGTCTCGACGGGAAAGGCGTTCCAGTACACGACTCCGACCCGTGGAATTCTCGGCGCACGCTCTGCCTCGGCGGCGAGCGGCGCGGCGAGGAGTGTCAGGCCGAAGATCATCCCGAGGACCGGGTGCCTCATGGCGTCCTCCCTTCGCGATTGGGCGCGGGCCACCCGCCCGACCCTACCGCGCCCCGGCCCCGGGCGCCAGCCGGGGGCGTGAAGAGGGGCCTCCGGTCGGGAAGCCCCCGCAGCCGTAGCGACTTCTTGCGCACATCGTCGCGCTCCCGATACAGATCCGTGACGTGATCGAGAACATCGAGTGCGAGATTGCGTTCCGAGCACCTACGCATGGATGATCCAGAACGCGAAGCGGTTACCGCAGCGGACATCGCCCGCGTCCGGCAAATCGTCCTCCACGATCTACGGAAGGCCGAATGCACCCTCGCGGACGCGGAGGCGGCGGGGCTGGACCCCGCACGCGCGAGACATCTACGCGCGGTCCGCGCGGCGATCGCCAAACTGGAGACGTCCCTCGTCCTACCGCCGGTGCCCTGAGCAGCCGGCCTCATCCGAACAGCTCCCCGCTGCCCCTGGAGACTCACGCCAGCCCATAATCTCCCGGAAGCGCTGCCGGGCTCGATGACGGGCGCGTCCCGAACCCACGGGCGTCACTCAGCGTCTGGACTCGTCCGCTCGGGCAGGTCCCGGGTCCCCTCTTCCCTCCCCGGGGCACCGACGTGTCCGAACTGACGACTGGCCGGGCGCCTGACGGCTAGGCGGCATTGTGGGACCCACCGGGCAGGGCCACGAGAGGCCGCCGGGGTGGCCGGCGTCCCGGGGCCTTGACGCCGACCCGCTTGAGCCCCCAGGCGAATCGGGCCAGCGTCTTTGCCCGTCCCTTTGCCCATCACGCGTCAGACCCCGGCACAAACTGGCACTTTGGGGCACTGAGAGCTGGGACGCGCTGAAACACGAAACCCCCGAAACCGTGATGGTTTCAGGGGTTCGCGCGTTGGCGTCGGCGTGAGCGAGGCAGCATGTGAGGCCGGTGCTCTGCCAACTGAGCTAATCGTCCGTGGGCGTCATCCTAGCGACTTGCGGGACGCGGGTCAACCGATCCCCGGGCCGACGTGCTACCCTGCGCGTCCCGGAGGTACGGTTCGAGACGGCGCCGGATGCCAGTGACGTGGGTTCCCGCCCAGAAGACGCGGCGGCAGCCGCTGCACGTCCAGAACTCGCGCCGCGTCGCGAACGTATAGGGCGGGACTCGATCGCGCACCGCCTCGGGGGCCGTCACGGCGAGGAGCCCGTTGCATTCGAGGCAGCGCGACAGTGCTCGCCGGCCCGCGAGCCCGCAGGCCGCCGCCACCTCCTGGATCTGGGCGTCCAGCGTCTCGGCCCGCACGAGGAGGCCCGCCTCCCGGGCCCGGCGGGCGAGTGCGGCGTCCCGCGTGAGAAGCCGACGCCGGTCGGCGAGCGCGACGGCGAGGAGCCGCCGGTCCGGCGCATCGCGGCAGTAGAGCGTGTCGAAGCCGAGGGCCCGGAGCCACCGGGCGAGGCGCCCGAGCATCGCATCGGCGACGAACCGCGGCTCGTCCATCGAGCCCCCCCGGAGGCGGCGCCGCCGTTGCGGCACCGCCGTCGCCATTGTATCCTTCGTCGGGCTCGATGCTCCTCCCGCTCGCCGAACGGCTCTATCGCGTCGTCTACGGTGGCCTCCTCTCCCGGCTTCCCGAGGCCACCGCGGTGCGCGTCGGCCAGGCGCTGTTCCGGGCGCTCCCGCTGGCGCCGCTCCGAGCCCTCGCCGTCGATGACCCGAGGCTCGCCGTGAATCTCGCGGGGGTCCGTCTTCCGGGCCCCGTCATCCTGTCTTCGATGTATTACGACGTCCGGATCCTCCGGCGGGCGATGGCCCTCGGCTTCGGTGCCGTGACGACCAAGAGCATCACGGTCGCGCCGCGGCCCGGTCATCCCGAGCCGAACCTGGTCCGCGTGACGACCCCCGTCGGACCGGGGCTCGTGAACTGCAACGGTTTCCAGAATCCGGGGCTCGACGCCTTCCGGGCCGCGCTGCCGCAGCTCCGCCACGAGCGCCCGGTCATCGTGAGCGTCGCCGGCGAGTCCCCGGAGGAGTACCGGCGGCTGGTCGCGGCGCTGGAGCCACACTCCGATCTCGTGGAGGTGAACATCTCGTCGCCGAACACGCGGCTCGTCTACGAGCTGTCCGGGTCGCCGGCCCGCGTCCGCGCGCTCCTTCATCTGCTCCGGGAGGCCACGCGGAAGCCGCTCATCCTCAAGCTCTCTCCCGACTACCCCGACGAGAACCGGCGCGCGATCGTCCCGGCCGCTCTCGACACGGGCATCGACGTGCTCAACTTCGGGAACACGCGCCGCGTCGACGAGCCCCGACTCTCCCAGCGCGCGGGGGGCCTCTCGGGCCCGGAGCTGTTCCCGACGGTCCTCGAGACGGTCCGGGAGCTCCGCCGGACCGTCGGCGACCGCGTTGGAGTGATCGCCACGGGCGGCGTGGACACGACGGCCAACACGCTCGCCGCCCTCGAAGCGGGGGCCGACGCCGTCGGCTGCTTCACCGCGTTCATCACGCGGGGCCCCACCTTCCCTCGCCGGGTGAATCTGGCGCTCCTCGGGACCCTCGAGCAGCGCGGGCTCCGGCGTCTCGCCGACCTCCGCGCGCCGGCCTGATCGCCTTCCAAGTGACCCTCGCGGGCCGAACCCGGCGGCACCCGAGATCGCGTCAGCCGGCGCCGAGCCGACAACGAAGCGGATCGGCGTCCTGTTCCTCGGATCGGCGACGGGCCTCGAACACTTCCGGCGTGGACTCCGTGAGGCCGGCTACGTCGATCCCGCCCTCGATGCTCGCGCGGGCGGAGGAAGTGATCCAGTAATGGGCCGCGGGGCCGGGGGCATGTCCGACCGGCGCACCGTGACCTCCGCGTAGGGGGCGAGCGGCAGCGAGGCCGCGAGCGCCCGGGCGTCGGCCTCGGAGCCCACGTCGACGAGAAGCGTACCGCCGGGCACCGAGACTGGGCGGCCGTAGGCCAGGGCGACGCCGGAGGAGAGCCAACCCAGGACCATTTCCCATTCGCGCACCGCCAGGTCGAAGTACTCGGCGGGCGTGAGCCCGCACGACGGCCGAAGATGACCCTCGATCAAGAACCGCATCGCGCTCTCCTCCACGGCGCCGTCAGAGGAGCCCGCGCTGCGCCAGGCTCACGTGACTGCCGCGGCCGATGATGACGTGGTCGTGGACACGTAGCCCGAGGAGGCGCGCGCCCTCGACGAGCTGCCGCGTCAGATGGACGTCTTCCTTCGACGGCGTCGGGTCGCCCGACGGGTGGTTGTGGACCAGAATGAGGTGGGCAGTGGCCTCGAGGATCGCCGTCCGGAAGACCTCGCGGGGGTGGACGATCGAGGCCGAGAGGCTGCCCTCGGACACCTGGACATCGCGGAGGAGCCCGTTCTGGCTGTCGAGCAGCGCGACCCTGAACACTTCCTTCTTGAGCGACTCCAGGTGCGGGCCGAAGTAGCCGGCGACCTCCTCCGGGCTCGAAAGCCGCACACGTCCGCCGTTCGGCCGAGCCCGAAGCCGCCGCGACAGCTCGATCGCGGCGCCGAGCCGGACCGCCTTGGCGATGCCGAGCCCGCCTACCCACGCCAGCTCCTGCACCTCGCGGTCGGCCACCGCCGCGAGTGAGCCGAAGGTGGCCAGGAGAGCCTGAGCCTGGTCGAGGGCCGTCTGGCCGGGTCCGCCACCGCCGAGGAGGAGTGCGAGGCACTCGGCGTCGCTGAGCGCGTCAGCGCCTTTCGTGAGGAAGCGCTCGCGCGGTCGGTCCTCGGGAGGCCACTCGCGGATCGTGGGACGCTGACCGTTCACACTTCGCGGTGCAGAGCAACGTCGGTGCCAGCACGAGCGGGGCGTGACGAGTCTCGATCGGCGCGGGGTTACGCATCACGTCGCGCGCTGGAGTGTCGCGCACCCGTATCGGCCCGTGGACGGGCCCGACTCCGCGGGGTCACGCGGCCCGGCCCGCGCCGCGGACATCGGTCAGACGGGGTCCAATGTCCTCGTTGCCGATGGCGTGAGGGCGTAGGCCTCCCACTGAGCCGGAATGGCCGGCAGCGGCGGCAGCGCGGCGCTAGACCACGTCCTCCAGCGCGAAGCCGGCGATGCGCTTGTAGTCGTCGGAGAGCCGCTGCAGCTCGGCCGGGGTGATGTAGCGGCCGAGGTCGTCGAACGGCTCGTCGCCCACGAGGTCCTCCACGTGCTCGATGATGTAGTCCGGCGGATGCGCACGGTTGGCGCGCACCACCTGGGCCGTCGGTCCCGAGCGCGCGGCCTCGTAGGCCCTGAGTGCGGCCGTGGGGTCACCGCCCTCCGCTAAGCGATCGGCGAGCACGCGCGCATCGATGATGGCCTGGGCCGCGCCGTTCGAGCCACGCGGGTACATCGGGTGCGCGGCATCGCCCAGCAGGGTCACGCGGCCGAAGGTCCAGCGATCGACGGGGTCCTTGTCCACCATCGGGTATTCGAAGATGACTTCCGCGCGGCGGATGAGGTCGGGTACGTCGAGCCAATCGAATTTCCAGCTTGCGTAGATACGGATGAAGTCTTCGACCGAGCCCGGCTTGTTCCAGTCGTTGCGGTCGTAGCCGGGCTGTGCCACCTGGGTCGTCCAGTTGATGAGCTGATGCCCTTCGCCGTTCACGTCGTCGATGATCGGATAGATCACGATGTTACCGGTCTGCATCGAGCCGGCGCGCACGTAGCTGCGACCGGTCAGGAACGGCTTCGCCCGCGTGACGCCGCGCCACGTGTTGATGCCGGCGAAGCGTAGCTCCTCGCCCGGGTAGAAGTGCCGGCGTACGACCGAGTTGACTCCGTCGCAGGCGATCGCGATGTCGGCCTCGACCGCTGCGCGGGCCGGGCCGGTCACACCAGACCGGAAGTGCAGCGTCACGCGTTGGTCGGTCTGCTCGACCGCGACACATTGATGGTCGGTGAGCAGGCGCTGGGCGCCGAGCCGCGCCACCGCAGCGTTCCACAGGGTGAGGTGCAGCCGGCCACGATGGAGGCCGACCTCGGGGAACGGATAGCCCGCGAACCGGCCGCGCGGCTCGGCGTAGATAAGCTGGCCGAAGCGGTTGAAGAAGCGGCTGTCACGGTTCTCGATGCCCTGGCGGGTCAGCACCTCATCGAGGCCGAGCGCCGTCATCTCGCGCATGGCGTGCGGCAAGAGCGTGATGCCGACACCCAGCTCCTTCACCTCGGGCGCGCTCTCGTACACGCGGCAGGAGATCCCACGCTGGTGCAGGGCCAGCGCGAGGGTGAGCCCCCCGATCCCGCCGCCGACGATGGCGATGTCCATGAACCCGGCTCCGCCTGTAGTCTCGGCAACGGCCCCGCCGGGCGCGTCTGCCGTCTGGGGGCACCTACCCGCTAGGTCTTCCAGCGCGAAGAGCGCAGCGAGCCTTCGCCGTCATTTCATGGAACCTACCGACAGGCTCGGGGGCAGTCCGTGGATCTCGACGGTCCGCGGCTCGTCGCCGGCGCCCCGGATCCGCACGCGTATCGCGCAGGGCGGCAGCAACGGCTCCGCCTTCTCCGCCCACTCGATCGCGGTGATACCACCACCCTCCAGCAGATCCTCGAGACCCAGCCCACGGACCTCCGCGAGGCTCTCGGTGCGGTAGAGATCCACGTGGTAGAGGGGGAGCCGCCCCGCGTGCTCGGCGATCATGACGAAGGTGGGGCTCGTCACGGGGCCCTCGACGTCGAGCCCCTCGGCAAGGCCCTGGATGAAGCAGGTCTTGCCCGCTCCGAGGGCACCGCTGAGCGCGACCACGGTGCCGGGCGTCGCCTGCCGGGCGATCATCGCGGCGAGCGCGCGGGTCGCCTCGACGCTCGCGCACGTGACCGTGACAGGGTCGCGAGCCGCCGCGGGGCCCGCCGTACCCGGGGGCCCGCTCACGCGCGGTCCGCGTCCAGGATCCGGCGGATCGCGGCCGGGATGGCGTCGGCCACGTCACTCGCGACGAGACCGGGCTCGCCGCGCATCTCCGCCGCGAGGTCTCCGGCCAGGCCGTGGAGGTAGACTGCCGCGCTCAGCGCCGCGGCCGGTGCGACGCCCTGGGCGAGGAGCCCGCCCGCGACGCCCGTGAGCACGTCGCCGGTGCCCCCGGTCGCCATCCCGGGATTCCCCGTCGGGTTCAGCGTGGCCCGGCCGTCGGGATCCGCTACCACCGTCCGCGCGCCCTTGAGGGCGACGACCGCGCCGCTCTCGGCCGCGAGGCGCCGGGCACTCGCGACCCGGTCCGCCTGCACCTCCGCGATGCCGCAGCCCAAAAGTCGCGCCGCCTCCCCGGGGTGCGGGGTGAGGAGGCGGGGCGCGGGGGCGTCGCGGCAGGCCCGAGGGTGGCCCGCCAGCGCCGTCAGCGCGTCAGCGTCCACGACCATCGGGCGCTCAACGTCCCGTACGAGGGTCTGGACAGCGGCCTGCGTCTCCGGGTCGAGACCCAGCCCGGGACCGAGGGCGACCGCGTCCATGCGCGACAGGAGCTCGACGATCCGCTCCACCGCCTTCGCTGAGAGGGTTCGCGCCGCCGTTTCGGGGAGGGGCTCCGTCATCGCCTCCGATAGCTGCGCTGCCACGACCGGCTGCTGGGAGCCGGGCGTCGCGCACGTCACGAGACCCGTGCCCGCGCGCAAGGCGCCGAGGCAGGCGAGAACCGCCGCCCCGGTTCTCCCGACGGACCCCGCGACGACGAGGAGATGGCCGTAGGTCCCCTTGTGGGCATCGACGGGGCGCAGCGGAAAGGTCGCCCGGATGTCGGCCGCCTCCAGGAGGGCGGTCAGCACACCTTCCCCGAGCCAGGCGCGGGGGATGCCCAGGTCGGCGATCTCCACGCGGCCCGCGTACGTCGTGCCGGCCGGGAGGACGAGCCCGAGCTTCGGCAGCCCGAAGGTCACGGTGACATGGGCCCGCACCACGGGGCCGGTCGGGCCCTCGCCGTCGGACGGGAGTCCCGAGGGCAGGTCGAGGGCGCAGACGGGCCGCTCCGCCGCGTTGATGGCCTCGATCGCCGCGGCGATCGCGCCCGTCGCCGGACCGCGCACACCGGTCCCGAGCAGCGCGTCGACGATAATGTCAGCGTCCCCGAGATCGGCGCGGAGGCGTCCGAAGGTGTCGCCGGAGGGCTCCACCGCCTCGACCACGCTCTCGCCGGCCCGCCGGAGCGCGTCCAGGTTCACCCGCGCGTCCCCCTGCACCTCGCTAGCCCGCCCCACGAGCCACGCGGAGACCCGCGCGCCACGGCCGAGCAGGTGGCGCGCCACGACGAAGCCGTCGCCGCCGTTGTTGCCCTTCCCGCAGAGGACGGCGACGCGACGGCGCCCCACCGGGCCCAGCACGCGCTCGAGCGCGTCGACCGCCCCGCGGCCCGCGTTCTCCATCAGCAGGAGGCTCGGCACCCCGTAGCGCTCCGTCGCGCGCCGGTCGGCCCGCCGCATCTCATCGGCCGTGGCGAGCGGGATCACGCTCGCCGTCTCCGTTCCATGGCGCCACCCGGCCTCACGCCGTGCTCTCACCCTCGGCGAGGACCTGCGCCACGGCCAGCCCGGCGTCGTGAGTCAGGGAGACGTGGAGCCGCCGGACCCCGCGGGCTTCCCCGAGCTCGGCCGTCCGCCCCGAGAGCGCGAGCCTGGGCGGCTGGCCCTGCGCCCGTCGCACTTCCATGTCGCGCCACCGGACTCCCATCGAGAGTCCCGTGCCGAGCGCCTTCAGCGTCGCCTCCTTCGCGGCGAACCGGGCGGCCAGGTGCTGGGCGGGATCGTGGCGACCGAGCGCGTAGTCGAGCTCCGCCTCGGTGAACACGCGCCGGAGGAACCGCTCCTGCCAGCGCTCCATCAGGCGCCGGATCCGGGCGATCTCCACGACGTCGATGCCGATCCCGACGACCACTCGGACCCCCTATCGCGCTTCAGCCGACGCTCGCGCGGATCTGGCCGAGGACCCTCCGCGCGGTGGCCCCGTCATCCGCGAGCGGCCCCCAGCGGCCGCCGTGCAGGCCTTCGAGCACGACATCGACCGTGACCCGCGTCACCTTGGGAGCCATGGCCTCCACCCGGACCGTCACGCGCTCAGCGACTCGCTCGAGACCACCCTCCTCCGGCAGCGGGGCGCGTTCCCGGCGCACTGTCTCGATGACACCGTCGGAGGCACGGGTGAGCGGGTACCCGCCCAGCGCCTGGAGCGCGCCTTCCCAGACCCGGGCGTAGGGCAGGTCGATCACGAGCAGTCGGGGGACGGCCGCCCGGCCGGTCACGGCTCCGGCCAGGCCCAGGCCCGTCGCGACGAGGACCGCCAGGGCCATCCGCGCCTGAGGGGCTCTCGACCCACTCACCGGCGGACCGGATAGATGAACGTCATGGTGTTGCGACCCCGGGCCCGCCGCTCGACCAGCGGCTTCGCCCTCTCGGCACTGATGAACGTCCCCGGGGGAAGAGAGTACAGGTCGCGGAGCATCTGGGCCACCGGCGGCGTGATATCGCCGTTGCCCCCATCATCGTCCATGAGCCCGCCGTCCGAGGTATGGGCGAGGAAGCCGATCGCGTGTCCAGTCTCGTGCGTCACGGTGCGAACGCACTGAGGGCCACGATAGATCGCCTGGCTGACGAGGACGTTCGCGGACGTGATCTCCCCGGTATCGTTGAACTCGACGTGGGTGACCCCGCAGATGTCCGTCCCGCTCCGGAAGGCGAGGGTGATGTCCGCCGCCCCCGCGCTTCCGACGAAACTGAAGGTCACCGCCCCGCCGGTGGCCGAGGTCCAGGCCGTCACCTCTCCCGCGCTCGCGACACCGTTCCCCAGAAACACCCGAATGGGAAGGTTCGGCCAGCGGACCGTGCGCCCGCCGTTGAACTGGGCGTTGTTCTCGAACAGGAAGGAGTTGCCGCCACCGTGGTCATCCTTGTGACATCCGAGGCACAGCAGGACCAGCGCCGCCACGCCGAGCACCCGCAGGAAGGGTCGTCGTCGGGTCACGATGTCGCTCCGACCTCCTCGTGAATGGCGGCGGCGATCTCGCGGGCCGCCGCCTCGATCGTCATGTGGTCGTCCCCCTCCACCATCACCCGGGCGAGGGACTCGGTCCCCGAGTAGCGCACGAGGAACCGGGCGCGCCCGTCGAGCTTGCCCTCCCATCGAGCCAGCGCTCCCGCCACTCCGCGGAGCTCCTCGAGTGGCGGCTTGGCCCGGACACGGACGTTAACCAGCACCTGGGGGCACTTCTCGACCTGGGCGGCCAGCGCTGAGAGCGGCTGCCCGGCCTCGCGCACCGCCCGCAGCAACTGAAGGGCGGTCAGGAGCCCGTCCCCCGTCCGGGCGTGGTCGAGGAAGATGACGTGACCCGACTGCTCGCCGCCAAGGTTCGCGCCGACCCGCCGCATCGCTTCGAGCACATAGCGGTCGCCGACGGCGGTCCGTATCATCCCGATCCCGAGCGACGTGAGGGCCCGCTCGAGCCCGAGATTCGCCATCACCGTCGAGACCAGCACCCCGCCCCGGAGCGCCCCGCGCGCGAGAAGCGCCCGGGCACAGACCGCGAGGACGTGGTCCCCGTCCCGGACCACCCCGGACTCGTCGACGACGATCAAGCGGTCGCCGTCGCCGTCGAACGCGAGACCGATGGCGCCGGGCGTCGCGAGGACGCGCGCCTGGAGCCCCTCTGGGTGGAGCGCCCCCACGCTACGGTTGATGTTCGTCCCACTCGGCCTCGACCCGAGCGTCCCGACCTCCGCCCCGAGCGAGCGGAAGAGGCGCGGAGCGACGCGGTACGTCGCGCCGTGAGCGCAGTCGAGGACGACCCGGCAGCCCGCCAGGTCGAAGCCCGCCGGCAGGCTCGCCCGGAGCCCGTCGAGATAGCGACGTTCGGCGCCCGGCACCTGGCGGACGCGCCCGATCCGCGCCCCGGTCGGACGGGCGCCCTCCAAGCCGGCCTCGAGCCGCGTCTCGATCTCGTCCTCCCAGGCGTCGGGCAGCTTGTCGCCGTCAGCCGAGAAGAGCTTGACGCCGTTGTCCTCGAACGGGTTGTGGGAGGCCGACAGGACGGCACCACCCGCGGCCCCGAGTGCAGGAGTCAGGAAGGCGACCGCCGGGGTCGGCAGGACGCCCGCGACGAGCGCGTCCACGCCCGCCGAGAGGACGCCGGCCACGAGCGCCTGCTCGAGGAGCGGCCCGGACTCGCGGGTGTCGCGGGCGATGAGAAGGACGGGCCGGCGCCGCGTCGACCCCGCCCGCTCGGCGAGGTAGGTCGCCGCGACCCGGCCCAGACGGCACGTGAGCTCCGGGGTCAGCGGCGCCGCGTTCGCCACCCCGCGAACCCCGTCGGTCCCGAAGAGCCGCCCCATGCGCCTACCGAGTCACCAGGACAGCCCGTACCTCGGTGGGCGTCACCCGAACGACCCGGACGCCCGGCGGCGCCGACACGTTGTCCACCTGGACGCGTCCGACGAACCGACCCGGTTTCGCGTTCTTGAGGCTCACCTCCGCCCGGAAGTCGTCCTCGTGGAGCTGTCGCAGACGGCTGCGCCGTCCCTCGACCCGGACGATCACCGTATCGACTCCGAGGGAGGTCACCTCCACGTCCGGCGGTCGATCGACCAGCTCGAGTGGCACGCTGAAGACGGCGTCAGTCCGCTCCTCCGTCGCCACGAAAAGCCAGAGGCCGACCGCGAACACGAGCGACGCGACCTTAAGTGGCCAGTTCTCGAGCAGGAGCGTCCGGAGCCCGGTCATGCCTTGCTCCGCGCCGTCAGACGGCGGAACCCGTCGAGCAGCGACCAGCTCCGGCCCGGCACGGCGTCGCGGGCGCCGAGCAGCGCGGCCAGACGCTCCTGCAGCCGCTCCGGGTCCAGGCCGCGCTCGATGACGCCGTCCACCGCGAGGGAGATCACCCCGGTCTCCTCGGACACCACCACGACGGCCGCGTCCGTCTCCTCGGACAGACCGACGGCGGCGCGGTGCCGCGTGCCGAGGGTACGAGAGAGGCCGAGGTTGCGCGAGAGCGGCAGGAAGCAGCCGGCCGCGGTGATCCGGTCACCCTGGATGAGCGCGGCGCCGTCGTGGAGCGGCGAGCCCGCCTGGAACAGGCTGCCCAGGAGCTCGGCCGACACGACGGCCTCCATCGGCACGCCCAGCTCGGCGTAGGCGCGCAGGCCTACCTGCCGCTCGACGGCGATCAGGGCTCCAATGCGCTTGACCGCCAGGGCCTCGACCGCACGCACGATCTCCCCGAGGAGCTGATTACGCTCGGCCGACCCCTGCCCGACCACGCGCTGGAGCAATCGGCTCCGGCCAGCCTGGGCCAGCGTTCGCCGGAGCTCGGGCTGGAAGAGGACGATGAGGGCCAGGACCCAGAACGCCCAGAAGTTCTCGAGGACGAACGACAGGCTTCGGAGGTCGGTTTGCCGCGACACGAACCGGGCGGCCATCAGGAAACCGAGGCCGGCGAGCATCTGGATCGCCACCGTGCCGCGGAACACGAGAAGGACGCGGTAGAGCACGAAGGCGACGATGACGATGTCCACCAGGTCGCGCACCCGAAGCCCGGCCCACAGGGGGGACATGGCGAGCTAGGGCTGGGCGCTCACGAGCCGCTCATTCCGGGACGGCGTCCCGGATGGCCTCGGCCACCCGGACCGCCCGCCGCACGGCGGCGACGTCGTGGACGCGCACGATGTGGGCACCTGCCGTCACGGCCATCACACAGGCCGCCAGCGTCCCTTCGAGCCGCTCCGCTGGCGGCAGGTAGTCGAGGAGGGCGCCGATGAAGCTCTTCCGCGAGGGCCCCACCAGGATCGGCTTTCCGAGCGGGCGGAACGCGTCGAGCCGCTTGAGCAGCGTGAGATTGTGCGCTACCGTCTTCCCGAACCCGATGCCGGGGTCCACGCAGATCGACTCGGGCGACACGCCGGCTGCCTCCGCGGTGGCGACCGCGGTCTCGAGACGGGCCCGAACCTCGCCGAGGAGGTCGTCATACCGCGGGTCGGCCTGCATGGTTCGAGGCGTCCCCTGCATGTGCATGACCGCCAGCCCCGCGCCATGAGTCGCGCACACCCGCGCGAGCTCAGGCCCGCCGGCCAGGCCGGTGATGTCGTTCACCATGTGGGCGCCGAGGGCCAGCACGGCCTCGGCGACCTCCGGCTTCGACGTGTCCACCGACACCGGGCACGGCGGGTCGTCGAGGAGCCGCTCCAGCACCGGCAGGAGGCGCGCACGCTCCTCGCCGGCCGACACCCCCGGCGATCCCGGCCGCGTGGACTCCGCGCCCACGTCGAGGAGGTCGGCCCCTTCGGCGGCGAGGGTCCGCGCCTGGCGCACGGCCGCGGCCGGGTCGACGTACCGGCCACCGTCGGCGAACGAGTCGGGCGTCACGTTCACGATCCCCATGATCAGGGCTCGGGGCCGCTCCGCGTCCCACGCGAATTCGACCCCACGCATGCGGAGTCTCACGACCGAGACCACGACGCCGGCGCACCCGCCGGAGCTGTCCCGGCGAGGGTCACGTGACCCGCCGGACGCTACGCCGGAGCGCCTTCGAGCGCGCCGTGCGGCTCGACGGCGAGGACCCGCGTGATCTCCTCGGCGTCAAGCGACTCGTGCTCCAGCAGCGCCTTGGCGAGGCGGTGGAGCTTCGCGATCTGCTCCTCCAGGATGGAGCGCGCCCGGGCCGCGGCGTCGAGCACGATCTGCTTGACCTCGGCGTCGATGAGGACCGCCGTCTCCTCGCTGTAGTCCTGCTGGCGGGCGAACTCCCGGCCCAGGAAGATGTGCTCCTCCCGCTTGCCGAAGGTCAGGGGGCCGAGCTTCTCGGACATGCCCCATTCGCAGACCATCTTGCGCGCCATCTCGGTCGCCTTCTCGAGGTCGTCACCGGCGCCGGTGGTCTGCTGCTGGAGCACCATCTCCTCGGCCGCCCGGCCGCCGAGCAGGATGGTGATGCGGTTCAGAAGGTAGTCCCGCGAGTAGTTGTACTTGTCGTCGGCCGGAAGCTGCTGGGTCAGGCCCAGTGCGCGCCCGCGAGGGATGATCGTGACCTTGTGGACGGGATCGGCCCCGGGGAGGGTGTGGGCGACCAGCGTGTGCCCCGCCTCGTGGTAGGCGATCGTCCGCTTCTCCTCCTCGCTGATGATCATGCTCCGGCGCTCGACACCCATGAGCACCTTGTCCTTCGCGCTCTCGAAGTCGATCATCTCGACGAGCTTCTTGGACTGACGCGCGGCGAGGAGCGCGGCCTCGTTGACGAGGTTCGCCAGGTCGGCGCCGGAGAAGCCGGGCGTCCCGCGGGCAAGGACCTTGAGGTCGACGTCCGGGCTGAGTGGGATGCGACGGGCGTGGACCCGCAGGATCTCCTCCCGGCCCTTCACGTCCGGCCGCGGCACCACGACCTGGCGGTCGAAGCGCCCGGGGCGCAGGAGCGCCGGGTCGAGGACGTCGGGTCGGTTGGTGGCCGCGATCAGGATCACGCCCTCGTTGGTCTCGAAGCCGTCCATCTCGACGAGGAGCTGGTTGAGCGTCTGCTCCCGCTCGTCGTGTCCGCCTCCGAGCCCCGCTCCGCGGTGGCGCCCGACCGCGTCGATCTCGTCCATGAAGATGATGCACGGCGCGTGCTTCTTGCCCTGCTCGAAGAGATCCCGCACGCGCGAAGCCCCCACGCCCACGAACATCTCGACGAAGTCCGAGCCCGAGATCGAGAAGAACGGCACGTTCGCCTCGCCGGCGATCGCCTTGGCGAGGAGCGTCTTGCCCGTCCCCGGGGGCCCGACCAGGAGGACACCCTTGGGGATCTTCCCGCCGAGCTTCTGGAACTTCTGGGGGTCCTTGAGGAACTCGATGATCTCCCGGAGCTCCTCCTTGGCCTCGTCCACCCCCGCCACGTCGGCAAACGTCACCTTGTTGTGCTTCTCCGAGATCAGCCGCGCTCGCGCCTTGCCGAAGGAGAGGGCCTTGGCCCCGCCGCCCTGCATCTGACGCATGAAGAAGATCCACACGCCGATGAACAGGATCATGGGGAACCACGAGATCAGGAGCGACATGTACCAGGGGTTCTGGTCCACGGGACGGACGCTGATCTTGACGTTCTTGTCGCGCAGGAGCTTGACGAAGTCCTGCGACTCGACGACGTAGGTGCGGAACTCGGTCCCGTCCTTCTTCTTCCCCGTCACCAGGTTGCCCCGGATCGTGACGGACTGGACGATTCCGGCGTCGACGTCCCTCAGGAAGTCGGAGTATTCCGGCGTGAAGGCGGTCTTCTCGGTTATACCGCCGAACACGTTGAAGAGGAGGACGACGACGAGACCGATCACCATCCAGAGGGCAAGGTTCTTGTAGAACGGATTCATCCCCGGTCCGCCACCCTCCTTCCGGTCACGCCGAGTCCCGTGCGATGGGCCGCAAACATGCGCAACGTAAGCGCAGTATAGCATACGGCTCCCGCGCGATCGGCCGCCCGGGCGGATGCGGGGCCAGTCGCCCGCGCCGCTTGCAGGGCCGGCACCCGCATGCCGTCACGGACTCAGGCCGGTTCGAGCTCGGGAGCGTCGAGAACGGCAAGGTAGGGCAAGTTCCGATAGAGCCCGGCGAAGTCGAGCCCGTAGCCCACGACGAACTCGTCAGGGATGGTAAACCCGACGTAGTCGAGGGAGACCGGCACCTCCCGGCGGGACGCCTTGTCGAGGAGCGTGCAGACGCGGAGGGTCCCGGGCTGGCGGGTCTCGAGGTTCCGGCGGAGGTAGGCGAGCGTCCGGCCCGTGTCCACGATGTCCTCCACGATGAGGACGTCGCGCCCCTCGATCGGCACCGACAGGTCTTTGGTCAGCTCGACGATGCCGGACGAGCGGGTCGAGGCCCCGTACGACGAGACGGCGATAAAGTCACACTCGCAGGACGCGTCGATCGCCCGCATCAGGTCGGCCAGGAAGACCACCGCGCCCTTCAACACCCCGACGAGCACCGGCGTCCGCCCGACGTAGTCTCCCCGGATCTGCCGGCCCAGCTGGGCGACGCGCGCGGTGAGGTCCTCGGCACGAATGAGGACGCGCTGGATCCCCGGCGGCACGCCGCCCTACCGGGTGCGCGGCGTCACCAGGGGGTTGAGCCCCCGCTCGCTCCGCAGCTCCGCGGCGACTCGCTCGGCGTCGCTCCGGGCCGGGTACGTGCCGATCCGGACGCGGTAGCGGGGCCGACCGTCCTCGGTGATCGAGGGGAAGACGTATGCGTCGAAGCCCCGAGCCGCCAGCCGCGCCCGCAGCTCCTCGGCCAGAGCCCGGCTGCGGAAGGCGCCCACTTGCACGGTCCACGCCTCCGGCTCCGCCGTCGCGTTCGCGGCCGTGAGCTGAGCCGGTCCCGGCCGGACCGGGGCCGCCGCCGGGGTACGCGCCGGGCGAGCGGGCCGCGGGCCCGCCGCCGTCTCCGGGGCCTTCGGCGTCCGGCGCTCCGGCAGGGCTCGAGGGGGCTCCGGCGCAACTCGCGGCGCCTCCGACGCGACGTCGGCAGCAGGGGAAGCCGACGGCGGCTCCTCCTTCGGAACCAGCCGCTCCTCGATCGTCGGCTTCCCGACCTGGGGCAGGTCCTGAGTCGGCGCCGTCAGGGTCCGGTAGAAGGTGACCTTCTCCTCCGCCCGCGTGGCCGCCGTCTTCACCGGAGCCTCGGCGCCCCGCAGGCCCTCCACGTCCGGTAGGCGATGCTCTCGCGCCGCTTCCGCACGCGCTCCCTTCGCTCGGGCCATTTCGCGCCCCACCATGACGCCAGCGGCGAAGACGAGGCTGGTGATCAGGCAGAAGACGGCGCCGAGGATGGCGAGCTCGCGCCCGCCGAAGCGGAACTCGTGGCGCGCACGGCCGGTCCGACGGGCGGACATCACCCCGAGCGCCTCACATGGACTCCGGCGCGGAGATGCCCAGGAGCCCGAGCCCGTTCCGGAGAACCTGGGCGACTGCCCGCGCGAGCCCGAGGCGAGCGCGCGACACCGCGGGCTCCTCGGGCCGGACGATCCGGAAGGCGGGCGTGTGGGTGCCGAGGTGGTGGTAGGCGTGGAGCTGCGCCGCCAGGTCGTACAGGTACACGGCGATCCGGTGCGGCTCGCAGGCGCGGGCGGCGCCCGCGATCGTGTGCGGGAAGCGAAGCAGCGTCTTCACGAGGGCCAGCTCTTCGGGAGCCGCGAGCGGCGTCAGGTCGGCCTCGCTCCAGGCCGTCGGCACGACGACGCCGCGCTCCCGGGCATGGTTGAAGACGCTCGCCACCCGCGCGTGGGCGTACTGCACGTAGAACACTGGGTTCTTCTGCCAGTCCTGCTCCATGGCGGCGTCGAGGTCGAAATTGAGGTGGCTCTCGGGGCTCCGCGTCACCATGAACCAGCGGAAGACGTCCGTGCTCCCGACCTGGTCGAGGAGATCGTCGATGGTCACGTACGTCGCCCGACGCGTCGACATCTTCACCTCGACGCCGCCGCGCGTGATCGTCACGAACTGGTGGATGAGGTAACGGATCCGGTCGGCCGGCAGCCCGAGGGCGCCGATCGCCGCGACGACGTCCTTCGCCTCCTCGATGTGGTCGGCGCCCTGGACGTTCAGGATCCGGTCGAAGCCACGGGCGAGCTTCTCACGGTGATACGCGATGTCGGGCAACCGGTAGGTCGGCTCGCCGGAGGACTTCACGAGCACCCGGTCCTGCGGACGGCCGATGGCCGAGAAGCGGAGCCAGACCGCGCCGTCCTTCTCGTAGACGAGTCCCGCCGCCCGGAGCGCCTCGAGGGTGGCCTCGACCTTCCCCTCGGTGTAGAGGAGGGCCTCGTTCGAGTAGACGTCGAAGCGGATCCCGAGCCGATCCAGGGTCCGCCGGATGTCGGCGAAGATGCCGTCCTCTGCGGCCTGTCGGAAGACGCTCTCGTGGCCTTCCCCCGCGAGCGACTCCCCGTACCGGTCCCGCAGCCCGGCCGCGATCTCCCGGATGTAGTCGCCCTGGTAACCGTCCTCGGGGAGCACTGTCGGCCGCCCGAGGAGCTCCAGGTACCGAGCCCGGACCGACTCGGCCAGCACGCGCATCTGGCGCCCCGCGTTGTTGAAGTAATACTCGCGGGTCGTCTCGTAACCCATCGCCTGGAAAAGCCTGGCCACGCAGTCGCCGAGGATCCCCTGCCGGCCGTGGCCAAGCGTCAGGGGCCCGGTGGGGTTGGCGCTGACGAACTCGACCATCGCGCACTGTCCGCGCCCCTCGGCGTGGGTCCCGAAGCGCTCACCCTCGCCGAGGAGTCGCGCCAGCCCGGCGCGGCAGTACGCGGGTGCGAGGAACACGTTGAGGAACCCCGGCCCCGCGACCTCGGCGCGCTCGATCTCCGCCACGCCCGGCAGATGCGCGAGGATCGTCTCGGCGACCTGGCGGGGGGGTCGGCGGTGCGACTTGGCGAGGAGCATCGCAACGTTGGTCGCGTAGTCTCCGTGGGTCGGGTCCCGGGGGACTTCCCAGGCGACGTCCGATGGGGACAAGGTCGGGAGGCCGGCCCGCGCCAGAGCGTCCAAGAGCGCTCCCGACAGGACCGTCGTGACGTCGGTAGCCATAGCGCCGTCCACTATAGCCCACGTCCCTAGGGGGTCGAAGAAAAAGCGAGAGTTATGGCCTCTCAGCGCAGCCGGAACTCGACGGGCAGGCGGATCACGAGCGGCCGCGCCTCGAGCCCCGGCGGAAACGGGAACGGCGCCGAGCCTCGGACCGCCGCGACGGCCGCGGTGCGCAACGTGTCCGCGTACACCCCCGCGACGACCTCGACCGCGACCAGACGGCCGTCGGCACCGACGCGCACCTCGAGCTCGACCACGCCCTGCTGACCGCGGCGCACGGCGGTCCACGGATAAGCGAGCCGCTCCTGGATGCGCTGCCGGAGCGCGCGCACGTAGGACTCGTACTCGGGCGGGATGGTGCCGTCCAGGGCGGTCGTCCCGTGAGCCTCGCCCGACGGCAGGCGTGCGAGCCCCGCCCCACCGGCGGCGGCTGGCTGGCCGCCGGGGGCCGGCGCGGCCGCGGCCGTTCGTCCTGGCTGCCCCGGCTCCAATCGCCCCCCCGGCGCCGCTGGCCCCCGCTCACGCACCGGCTCACCCGTCAGCTCACGCGCTGGACGCTGGGCCCCACTCCCGGACGACGCCGTCGAGACTCGATCGTCGGCAAGGCCCGTTGGCGGCGGCGCGGCGGCCAGGGGTGCCGGCGACGGGCTCTGCCTCGCCGGCTCGCCCACCGAGGCCGACTCGAGCCGGGCGACCGTCGGCCCGGGCACGACAGGCTCCGTCGGTGATCGCGGTACTTCGGGCGGGGTGGTCGTCGGGTTTTCGGGTTCGACCATCGGAGCGATTGGCGGAGCGATTGGCGGAGCGATTGGCGGAGCGACCGGCGCAGCCGCTGGCGTGTCCAGTGGCGCCACGTCGAGCGGCGGCGTGGCGGCCGACGGCCGAGACCTCGCGCCCCGAAGGCGCAGGCCCGGGGCGGCGGCGGCCTCGTGTCGATCGCTCGTCGCCACGACCGGATGGACGAGGTCCACGTAGAGCGCCGCTGGCGATTTGGCCGGAGGCGTGCCGAGGAACCACGGCGCGCCGAGGACGGCGATCGTGGCCACGGCGCCGCCGTGCGCCAGGACCGAGAGCGCGACCGGGACCCCAAGTCCCCGGCTCACGCAGACAGCTCCTCGCCGACACGCCCGAGCGCAGGGACGTCGCGCCTCACGGGGAGCGCCTCCCGAGGAGCGCGACACCGGCCACGAGCACGACGGTGATGGCAGCCGCTGCGCCGAGGATGCCCCGCGCCCGGCGGATCGCATCGGGCGAGGAGGGTAGCGCGCCCTCGCCGAGCTGGTAGGCGCCGCGCTTCGCGAGTCTGACGTCGAGGGCACCGGCCATGGCCGCCATCGGCCAGCCGGCGTTCGGACTCGCCGTGCGGCGATGCTGCGCCCACGCGACGCGCGCGGCGCCGGCGCCGTTCTCGCCAGCCAGGGCCGCGCCGGCCGCGAGGGCGGCGGCGCCGAGCCGGGCCGGGACGAGGTTCGCCAGGTCGTCGAGCCGCGCGGCGGTCTTGCCGAAACGCTCGTAGTCCGCATCGCGGTAGCCCCACATCGCGTCGGCCGTGTTGATGACGCGGTAGGCCCACGCCGCCGGAAGCCCGCCCACGGCGTATGCGAGGACCGGCGCCGCGACGCTGTCCACGAGGTTCTCGGCCGCGGACTCGATCACCGCGGACGCCACCTCGGCGGCCTCGAGGTCCTCCGTCGGCCGGCTCACCAGGTCGCGCCCCACACGGATCCGCGCCGCCCCGAGGTCCCCCGCCCACAGCGCGGCCTCGACACCGTCCGTGGCCTCGGCGAGGCCGCGCAGGGCGAAGGCGGGCTTGAGCGCCAGCGCCTCGAGGACGATCCCTGGCCAGCCGAGCCGCCCCGCCGCGATCGCGAGCAGGTGCGCGGCAACCCACGCGCCGGAGGTCACCAGCGTCACCGCGGCGGCGCCGTCGGCCACGCTCCGACCTGGCGCGCGACGCTCCGCCCAGCGGAGCGCCCGGCCCAGCCAGGCCACCGGGTGCCAGCCCGCGGGCGGCTCGCCGGCCGCCAGGTCGAGGGCGACGGCCAGGATGATCGCCGCGGGTCGCCGGAGCTTCATCGGACCGGGATCCCCCGCGCGACCGCCCGGCGCGCGGCCCGCGCAACGCACCAGCCGGCCACGGTGCCCGGCCCGAGATAGGGCACGCAAGGGCCGCGACCGGTCCACGCGAGGACGACCGCGTCGGTGACCGTCCCGGTCGCGAGCGCGCCCTCCGCCGTGGTGACACCGGCGTCCACGAGCGCCCCGACCTTCGCCTCGGTGACCGTGATCACGCCGTTGACCGCCGCGGCGCGCTCGAGCCTGGCGTCGAGCACGACGACCACGTTGATCGTCGACGGCTGCCACGCCACGGGCGGCGTGACGCCTGCGGTCACCGGCACCCCGAGCCCGACGGTCGCGACGGCTCCGACTCGGACGCCGTCGACGTCCTCCCAGGCGATGCGCGCCTCGTGGGTCCCGGCTGCCGTCATGAGCCCGACGAACGGCTCGGCGATCCCGAGGTCCCGCGCGAAGGCGCGGAGGTCTGCCCCGGGGTCGGCCGACTCATATCCGCGCCGCACGTGCATGTTCACGACGTGACGGGTGACGTCGAGATCGCCGCCGACGACGGCCGAGGCGAGCACGCGGAGCGGCGCCGCGCTCCGCACCCACACCGCGTCCGGGCCGACGGCGATCTCGACGCCCGCGATCACCCGCGCCTCCGCCCTCGTGTGGCCGGGTGCGACATCAGTTACCCATCAATC
>Ga0114129_10002835_pt1 | contig 24213 bp, 19 predicted proteins | sample RhiMetdeltSRZDD1_FD_80071 | JGI IMG/M metagenome (GOLD analysis project Ga0114129, IMG submission 80071) | Populus rhizosphere microbial communities from Tennessee, USA - Rhizosphere MetaG P. deltoides SRZDD1 (version 2) (version 2) | ecosystem: Host-associated > Plants > Roots > Rhizosphere >...
GCCGTCTATCTGAGGAGTCAGGCCTTGCAACTGGATGTGCTCCTTCAGGACGCCTTGCTCGCGTGGCGCAACGCGGTTCGACGCCCTGCGTTCACGGCGCTCGTCGTGATGACCCTCGCGCTCGGCATCGGCGTCAACAGCGCCGTCTTCGCGCTGCTCGACGGCATCCTGCTGCGCCCGTTGCCGTATCGAGATCCCTCCCGCCTGGTGTTCGTGTGGCACACGGTGCCCTCTCAGAACATCTTCGCGGTCGAAGCGACCGCGTGGGACTACGGCGACTGGCATTCGCTGCGGTCGTTTTCGGAGCTCGCGCTCGCATCCGGCGGTGCCGTGACCATCGCCGACGCGGGCGACTCTCCCGAGCGCGTGCGCATTTCTTCGGTGACCGCCTCGTTGTTTCCGTTGCTCGGCATCACGCCGGCAATCGGTCGAGCTTTCACCACGGCCGAAGATACCACCGACGCTCCCGGCGTGGTCATCCTCAGCGACGGCCTGTGGCGGCGCCGGTATGGCGGCGACCCGAACATCCTGGGACGCGTGATTGAGGTCAACAACGAGCAGCGCGCCATCGTCGGGGTCATGCCGCGCGGTGCCTCGCTTCCAGGCGAGCTCGGCGGCGACGAGGAGCTGTGGGCGTCGGCGCACATGAGCGCCGCCGGTTGGGCGAACGAGCGGAGCCACAATTTCACGATTCTCGCGCGGCTCGCCGACGGCACGTCGCTGTCGCAGGCCGCAGCGGCGCTCGAGGTCCATACCACGCGGGTCGCGGTGGAGCGGCCGTCACACAGAAACGTCGGTGCGCGCATCGTGCCGATTACGGAGCAGACGGTGGGCTCGGCACGACCGACGCTGTTGGTGATCGCCGGCGGCGTCGCCCTGCTGCTGCTCGTCGCCAGCGCCAATGCGTCAACGCTGCTGCTGGCGCGGGCGGCGAACCGCCAGCACGAGCTCGCCGTACGGACGGCGCTCGGCGCCACGCGGGCGCATCTGCTCTCGCTGGCGATGATGGACGGTCTGTTGCTGGCGCTCCTCGGCGGGCTGCTCGGGCTCGCGCTGGGACGCTGGGCACTCGACGCGATGGTTCCGCTCCTGGGAACGGCCCTGCCGAAATCGCTGGCGGTCAGCGTGGACACCCGTGTCGCGCTGTTCACAGCCGGTGTCAGCGGTGTCCTCGGCGTTCTGTTCGGTGTCATCGTCGCGGCGCATCGTTCGGGAAGCAACCTCACCGCAGCGCTCAAGGCGACGGCCCGCACCATACCTGCGCCGGCGGGCCGACTGCGCGGCGCGCTTGTCGTGGTGCAGGTCGCATTGGCGGTGGTCCTCCTGTCGGCTGCCGGACTGATGCTGAGCAGCGTCGTCAAACTGTCGCACGTCGACGCCGGCTTCAACCCCGCGCGTCTGCTGACGTTCCGGGTGGCGCTCACCACGCAGAACTACGCAGCCTTGCCGTCGCGCGTCGGGTTCGGATCTGAGGTGCTGCAGCGTCTTCAGGGCCTTGCCGGCGTCCGCAATGCCGCCCTGATATCCTCGATCCCTCTTGGCGGCACGCGTGGCGCGAACGGTGTGGAGATCGAGGGCCGGCCGCCGAACCCGAACGAGCTGCTGATCGTCGATCAGCGCTACATCTCACCGAACTACTTTCAAACCATGGCCATCCCGCTGGTGAGCGGACGCGCGTTCACGGCCACCGACGACACTCGCGCCGAGCCGGTGACGATCATCAACCGCGCGATGGCAGAGAAATTCTGGCCGAACGAGAATCCGATCGATCACCGCGTTCGAGTGTCGGCGGGCATGGATTCTCAAATCTGGTTCCGCATCGTCGGCGTCGTCGATAACGTGCGACATATCTCCTTGAGCCGCCAGCCGGCCACGGAAATGTATCGACCGTTTGCACAGACAGGGGTCGGCGGATTCACGCTGGTCGTCAAGACCGACGGAGAGCCGGCCGCCTTCGGCGCCGCGGTGCGAGAGGCGGTCAAGGCGGTCGATCCACGCCTGCCTGTCTACGACATGCGAACGATGGAGGAACGCATCGCGGGCTCGTTCGCACAGACGCGGGGGACGATGGTGCTGCTGCTGGTCACGGCCGTGCTTGCGGCGCTGCTCTCGGCGGTCGCGATTTACGGCTCGATCTGGTACTCGGTCAGCCAGCGGGTGCCGGAGATCGGCGTCCGACTTGCGCTCGGTGCGAGCCGCGGCTCGGTCTTCGTCGATGTGCTGCGACGCGCAGTGGTGCTGACCGGTGTCGGATCGGCGCTGGGCCTCGCCGCCTCACTCGCGGCTGGCCGTCTCATCACGAGTCTCCTCTTCGAGACCACGGCGACCGATCCAACCACCTACGCGCTGGTCATCGCCGGCACGCTGTCGCTTGCGCTCGTGGCCGGCCTGGTTCCCGCCCGGCGCGCCACGCGCGTGGATCCGATGACGGCGCTCAGAAACGAGTAACGGACGGGGGCCGGGCGACGTGGGACTGCGGACTGGGGACTGAGGACCGGGGCCGTGGTTCGTTAGTCCCCTAGTCCCCTCTTTGTCAGTTAGCAGATACGCACCCTTCCCGCTCGGCCGATCGAGAAAGAAATCGACCGCACGATAGCCGCGTCCGAGGTAGGTGGTGAAGATTTCGCGCGTGGCCATACGCCACTCGAGCGCTTTCTCCGGGGCCCGTGCCAGCATCTCGGTGAAATGCATCGGGATTTCGACCAGTACACGCCGCGCAGCGAGCGCGAGGTTTTTATCCTCGCAAACGAGCCACTCGCCCGCCGGGACCGCGCGATTCGCGGCTGCGGCTCCGGCGATCTCATCGGTCCTCAGCGTCAACGCCGCGCCGCCGCCCTGCAGCCGGCGCTCGACGTGCGGTTTCGCGATCCACCATTCCGCCACGAACCGATCGGTCGGGTTGCCGCGGTGCAGCGGGCTCGACGATGTGCCGTACACGTTTTCTTCGTACTCTTCGACGACGACGCCAAGCTTCGCGAAGTTTAGGTGCGCGTTCAGCGCCTGCATCGGGTCGTACGTCCACTCGATCAGCTCGAGGCCCATCGCCAGCGTGCGTTCGCGCTGCAGCAGCTTCAACTGGCGGCCGGTGCCATCGTTGCGATGCTCTTCGAGCACGCCCAGCATGTGCGACCACTGCGTCGCATTTCCGTGCTTGATGCCGGGCAGCGAGTACACGAATCCAGCCATGCGAGCGCCGGAGAAGGCGCCTATGAGAATCCCGCCGCGCAGCACGCTGATCGCCAGGATCGACACGGGCACGACATCATCGTAACCAGGGCCCCAAATGACACGCTCCAGCTCGACCACCTGCGCGTAGTCCTCGAGCGTCGTCAGATCACGAAACATCACGGCAGCCATCCAAGGACCAGATTCGGGAGTTCGCGAAGCGAGCGAATCACTGGCACGCGATGATCGCCGGCGACCGCCGGCGCCGCGTTGTCGCCGCGATTGAGGAGAATCGCCCGCATCCCGACCTTGAGCGCGCCTTCGATGTCCTGCCGCAGACTGTCGCCGACCATCACCGCATCCTGGGCGTCGACGCCCAGGAGCTGGAGCGCGGCCGAAAAGATGCTGGGATGCGGCTTCATCAGTCCGTGATCCGAGGACGAGACCGTCGCGCTGATGAGGCCTTGCAGCTCGAAGTGTGACTGAAACGATGCCAGGCAGCGGTGCGTGTTCGAAATCAGCCCAACCCGCAGGCCCGCCTGCGACAGCTCCCGCAGAACCGCCGGCACGTCGTCGTAGAGCTCGAAGTGCTGGCACGCAGCCCATTCGCGATAAATCTCGCGGGAGCAGGCGTCGACGCCCGGACCGCGCCCGCCCATCACCTCGATGATGTGGCTCGTATACGCGATGAAGATCTCCGGATCGTAAACGTCATCCGGGCTGTTGAGCAACGGCGCAGCGCTGGCAACACCTTCTTCGAACTTCGCCGCGTCGACGTCGATGCCGTATCGCGCGCAAAAGGCCTGATACCCTTCGCCACGAAATGTCGGTCCGGGAAATATGAGCGTGAAATCGACGTCGAAGAGAACGGCTTTCGTTGACACTACGGCTTATCGGCCGGAGTCGAGTTTGGCGCTCAGCGTTGCGAAACCCTCAGCGAGAATCCGGATGTCATCGCGCAGCGCCTCGACGAGGACTTCCGTGTGCCGCCGGTTTTCAGCAAGGCCGGAGCGGAACTCAGTTCGCAATGACACGTCGAGAGCATCGATACGCTGGCCGACTTGCTCGATCGCGTCGGGAGGCTCAACGTCCATGTCGCGAGTCGATCCTACCATCGTCAAACACGATGGTGGTCGTCCGAGATGCTTTCTGTGCAATCACCCGATTTCCGCCGGACCCTCATAAGGACCGGCGACGACGACGGTCGCACGTTCCGGATCCAGCGCCCTCCGCGCGGCGGCGTTCGCCTCGTCGAGCGTCACGGCCGTCAGAAGATCCGGCAAGCGGACGTCGTAGTCGAGGCCGAGGCCGAAGAACTCCTCGGTCTGAAGAAAGTTGGCGATCGCGGCGTTCGTCTCGAGCGCGCGCGGAATCGACCCGATGAGATATCGCCGGGAGTCGTCCAGCTCCTTCTGTGTGATGCCGTCACGAACGAGGGCGGTAATCTCATGGTCGATCGACGCGATGGCGCGATCGACGTTTCCCGGACCGACGCCCGCGCGGATCGTCAGCGGTCCTTCGGCCACGTTCGCGTCGAGCGAGCTCGACACGTAGTACGCCATCCCCTGCCGCTCGCGGATGCTGTCGCCGAGCCGCCCGCCGAGCGCGTACTGGCCGAAGACGTTGTTCATCAGCCAGAACGCGTAGTACGCCGGGTCGCGACGCGCAATGGTCGTGAAGCCGTACGCGATATCTGCCTGAGCCTTGTTCATCATCGGAATGACGACGCGCTCACGGCGCGTGGCGGGAACAACCGGTGGCAGGGACAGCGGCGGAGGCGCCGGCTTGCGCCAGGGCCCGAACACACGCGCGGCCGTTTCGTTCGCCCGCGTGGAATCCACGTCGCCGACCATGACCACGCGAAGCTCGGTTGGCGCAAACCGCGTCGCGTGCTGGCGTGCGAGATCCGCTCGCGTCAGCGCCTCGACGATCTCGATCGATCCCTTTGTCCGGCGTCCGTACGGATGGCCACCGGGATACAGATGCGCCATCAGTGTCTCGAGGGCACGAACCGCCGGATTGTCGTCGTCCTGACGGATCGCGGTAATCACCTCGCCCTTGCGAGTGGCAACCTCTTCTTCCGGAAACGACGGCGCCATCAGCATGTCGCCGAGCAGGCCCAGCACCGGCTCGAAGTCTTCCGACAGGCAGGTGCAAACCAGAGTGAAGCTATGACGCGTGAGCGTGACCGTCAGACTGATGCCGCGGCTGTCGAGCTCTTCCGCGATCGCGGCCGCCGGCCGTGTCGCAGTTCCACGGTCGATGACGCGCGAGAGGAGCCACGTGGCGCCTGGCGCGCCGTCGGGATCCGAGGCCGAGCCGGCCTGCACCGCCAGGCTGATGGCGACGGCGGGAGTAGTCGATGTCGACTTAGCAAGGACGACCGCGCCGTTCTCGAGGACCGTGCGCGCCGGGTTCAAACCTCGGGAATGCGTCACGCTTCAGGCTTCCGACTTCTGAGTTCTCACTTCTACGTTCTAACTTCCGACGCCGACAGGTGTCGGTTCGAACCAGCCGACCGTTCGGTTCGACGGCTTCAACACGGCCTCCGCGGCGGCCGCGGCAGCCTCGACGGTTACCTCGGCAATCCGGGCGGGCAGCGCTGAAAACAGGTCGACGCTATCGATGGTCTCAAAGTAGCCGAGCTGGTGCGCGATGTTCGTCACGCTGTCGTTGTCGAAGACGAGCCTGGCCCGCAGCTGCGCTTTGGCTTTCGCGAGCTCGGCGTCCGTGATGCCTTCGCGGCGGACGCGATTGATCGTGTCGAGCATCGCCGTCCCCACGGCGTCGAGCGGCGTCCCGTCCGTCACGGTCGCCGAGAGCGTAAAGAGGAACGGCTGCGCCGTTGGCATCAGCGACCCGGACACAGACGACGCGAGGCCGGTCTCCACCAAGGCACGATAGAGCGTCGCGCTCCGCTGCGGCGGCGGCACACGAAAACTCGACCACAAGTTCACGCCCTTTGCGCCAGTGAGCACGGCGTCGAGGACGAGCAGCGAGGCGAAATGCGGCTCGGTCGCCGACGGGGCGTGATAGCCGATCTTCAGGTATGCCGTCGTGCCCTCCCTGCGGATCGCCAGCCGGCGCTCGCCGGTCTGCTCGGGTTCCACGGTCCGGATTCGCGCGGGCGACTCGCCTGGCGCGATGCCGCCGAAGTAGTGATCGACGCGCCGCAAGGCCGCATCCGTGTCCACGTCGCCGACGATGACCAGCGTGGCGTTGTTCGGCACGTAGTGGCGCCGGTAGTACCCGTACAGATCGTCCCGCGTCATCGTCTGCAGGTCCGACAGCCAGCCGATCGTCGGGTGGCGGTACGGATGCGCCTTGAACGCGGTGGCGGTCAGCTCCTGGTCGAGCAGCTGATCGGGATCGTTCTCGCCGCCTTGCAGCTCCGAAATGATCACGCTGCGTTCCGATTCACAGTCGTCGGGGTGATAGAGGCAGCTCGCCATGCGCTCGGCCTCGATGAACAGCATCCGATCGAGCGCGTCGCGTGTCGCCGTTTCGAAGTACGTGGTTTCGTCGATCCACGTGTAGCCGTTCCAGCTGCCGCCGAACTGCTCGATGATCCCTTTGACCTGATCGCGCGGGATGTTGGCCGTGCCCTTGAAGTTCATGTGCTCGACCCAGTGCGAGACGCCGGTCAGGCCGGGACGCTCGTCCTTCGACCCCACTTTGTACCAGCACCACACAGACGCCAGCGGCGCGGTGTGCTCCTCCTGGACGAGCACCTTCAGCCCGTTGTCGAGCAGCGTCGAACGCACCATCGGATCATTATAGAATCGGTGGGATACCCATGCCTGAGTGGAAGGACACCGTCAACCTGCCGCGCACCGAGTTCCCGATGAAGGCGAACCTGCCGACGAGCGAGCCCGAGACACTGGCGCGCTGGAAGGCGATGGACCTTTACGGCAAGATCCGCGCGCGCCGCGAGGGCGCACCGAAGTTCGTGCTGCACGACGGTCCGCCGTACGCGAACGGCAACATCCACATGGGTACGGCGTTGAACAAGATCCTGAAGGAGCTTGTCGTCAAGTCGCGCTCCATGGCGGGATTCGACGCGCCGTACGTGGTGGGCTACGACTGCCACGGCCTGCCGATCGAGCTGCGAGTGGATCGCGAGCTCGGCCCGAAGAAACGCGACATGTCGGTCGCCGACTTCTGCCGCGCGTGCCGTGCGTACGCGGAGCGGTACGTCGGCGCGATGACGGAGCAATTCGAGCGCCTCGGCATTCTCGCCACGTGGGCTCGCCCGTATCTCACGATGAACTTCAAATACCAGGCCGCCATCGTGCGCGCTCTGGGACGATTCGTCGAGCAGGGGCTCGTGTACAAGGGCAGGAAGCCCGTGCACTGGTGCATCCACTGCCGCACGGCGCTGGCGGAAGCTGAGGTCGAATACTCGGATCACACCTCGCCGTCGATCTATGTGGAGTTTCCGCTCTCGCCCGCCGATGCCGGCGAGCTCGGTCGGCGTGTGCCCGCGCTCGCGGGCAAGGACGTCTCGGTGCTCATCTGGACGACGACGCCGTGGACGATTCCGTCGAACCTGGCGGTCGCCTTCCACCCGGAGTTCGACTACGCGGCCTACGAGGTGGACGGTCGATTCGTGATTGTCGCGGAAGAACTGGCGCCGAGGGTCGCGGCCGCAGGTGGCAAGACGTTTGGGGAACCGGTCGCGCGGTTCAAGGGCGAGCTGATGGAGCACGTCAAGTTCCAGCACCCGTTGTACTCGCGCGTGTCGCTCGGCGTACTCGGCGACTACGTGACGCTCGACGCGGGCACGGGTGCCGTCCATACCGCGCCGGGCCATGGCGCCGACGATTTCAAGACCGGCATGAAGTACGGCCTGGAGATCTACGCGCCGATCGGGCCGGCCGGACACTTCCTCGACACCGTGGAGTTGTTCGGTGGCCAGCGCGTCTTCGACGCGAACCCCAACGTCGCGGAGGCTCTTCACCAGCGCGCGAAACTCTGGCACCGCGAGACGTTCTCGCACCAGTACCCGCACTGCTGGCGCTGCCACAACCCGGTGATCTTCCTGGCGACATCGCAGTGGTTCATCGACCTCGATACAGTCCGGTTAAAGCCGGACACTACGTACCGAGAGGCGTCTGCGCAGGCCGTACGTAGTGTCCGGCTTCAGCCGGACGACGGACACGGCGAGCCGGACGACGGAAAGACGCTTCGTCAGGCGGCACTGGACGCCATCGACCACGACGTGAAATGGGTGCCGTCCTGGGGCCACGACCGCATGTACAACATGGTGGCGCACAGGCCCGACTGGTGCATCTCGCGACAGCGGGTCTGGGGCGTTCCAATCCCCGCGGTCGACTGCACGAAGTGCGGCGAGGCGATCATCACGCTTGCGCTCGTCGAGCAGGCCGCCGCCGTGTTCGAGACATACGGCGCCGATGCCTGGTACGAACGGCCGACCGAAGACTTCATCCCCGCCGGCTTCGCCTGCCCGAAGTGCGGCAGCACGTCGTTCGAGCGCGAAATGAACATTCTTGACGTCTGGTTCGACTCCGGATCGAGCCACGAGGCCGTCCTGTCGGTCTGGCCGGAGCTCACCTGGCCGGCGGACGTCTACCTGGAAGGCAGCGACCAGCACCGCGGCTGGTTCCAGAGCTCGCTGATGGTCGGCCTCGGTACGCGTGGGAGGCCCCCGTACCGTCAGGTTGTCACCAACGGCTTCCTCATCGACGTCGACGGCAAGAAGATGTCGAAATCGGTGGGCAACACGATCCTGCCGCAGGACGTCATCAAAGAGAGCGGCGCCGACATCATCCGCCTGTGGACGGCGATGAGCGACTACCAGGAGGAGATCCGTGTCGGCAGGGAGATCCTCACGCGCGTAGCCGAGGCGTACCGCAAGCTCCGCAACACGATGCGGTACCTGCTCGCGAACCTCTACGACTTCGATCCAACCACCGATGCGGTGCCGGACGGACAGCTGGAAGAGGTCGATCGGTACATCCTCGCGCGGTACGCCGACCTGGGGCAGCGCATCCTGGCGGCCTACGCCGAGTACGAGTTCGGCACCATCTCACAGCTGCTCAATCAGTTCGTCACGGTCGACCTGAGCTCGTTCTACAACGACATCTCGAAGGATCGCTTGTACACCTTCGCGGCGCGCTCGAGCGCCCGGCGATCGGCGCAGACGGCGATGTACCTGATGGCCGACGGCCTGACCCGGCTGATGGCGCCGATCGTGTCCTTCACCGCGGACGAGCTCTGGCGCTTTCTGCCCGGACCCCGCGAGGAATCGGTGCACATCGCTGTCTTCCCCTCATCGGCGGATCTCGCACGTTTCGAGGACGCCGATCTGATCGACCGCTGGAAGCGGCTCGTCGACGTGCGAGAACAAGTGCTCGCAGAAATCGAACCGCTTCGCAAGAACAAGAAGATCGGCAGCTCGCTCCAGGCGAAAGTGGTGCTGGCCGCCACGCCCGCCGAGCTCGCGCTGCTCGAGCGGTACTTGCGCGAGCTGCCGATGCTGTTCATCGTGTCCGACGTCGAGCTGCGCCCGGCACCCACGGACGTGGAAGCCAACAGCGAAGCGCGTCCTCGCGTCACGATCGAACGGGCGGGAGGCGTGAAGTGCGAGCGCTGCTGGCGCTACGTGCCAGCGGTGTCGAGCGATCCGCAGTGGGCCGGGCTCTGCAGCCGGTGTCAGAATGCGTTGTCTCGGGGTGATCAGGCGGCATGAGCGAAGGAACCGGCGACACGATCGCGCCACACGCGGAACACCATCTCCCGGCGCAGTCGCGGCGGCTCGAGCTCTGGCTGCCGCTGACGATCGTGATCGTCGATCAGTTGACGAAGGCGCTGGTGCGGGCGACGCTGCCGATCCACGATAGCGTGACCATCGTGCCGGGGTTGATGGACTTCACCCACGTACGGAACAGCGGCGCGGCGTTCGGCATCCTCAACTATGCCGAGTTTCCGTTCAAGACCGTCGTGATTGCGATGATCGCGACCGCGGCCCTCGTCGGCGTCGGCCTGTACGCGGCGAGCCTCGCGCACCACCAGCTCGTGGCTCGAATCGGGCTGGCGCTCATCATCGGCGGCGCGGCCGGGAATCTGCTCGACCGCATCGTGGCCGGATCCGTGGTCGATTTTGTCGACGTCTACTGGCAGACCCATCATTTCTGGGCTTTCAATGTCGCCGATTCGGCCATTTCCGTGGGTGTCGCGATCATGATTCTCGACATGCTGGGCATAGGAACGCATGTATCCAAGGCTGCTTGAGCTCGGGCCGATCACCGTGTACACGTACGGCGTGCTGCTGGCCGCCGCCTATCTTTTCGGCCTGCAGCTCGCGCGCGTCCGCGCGAGGAACCGCGGCCTCGACGCGAATCGCGTGCTCGACCTCGGCATCTACATCATCATCAGCGCGCTCGTCGGCGCGAAGCTGCTCCTCCTCATCACCGATTTCAAATCCTTCACCAACGACCCCCGCGAGCTCCTCACGCTGGCCCGCTCGGGCGGTGTCTTCTACGGCGGTCTCATCGTGGCCGTCGTTGTCGCGCTCTGGTACATCCGGCGCGTCGGGCTGCCGCTCTGGACGACCTGCGACGTCTTCGCACCGGGGATCGCGCTCGGCCACGTCGTCGGCCGATTTGGATGTCTGTTCGCCGGCTGCTGCTACGGCAAGCCGACGACCAGGCCCTGGGGCATCACCTTCACCGACCCCTTCGCAGCAGCCAACGTCGGCACGCCGCTTGGCGTCGCACTTCATCCGACGCAGCTCTACGAGGCCGGCGCGGAGCTCCTGATTCTGACGGTGTTGCTGCTCACGGAGCGCAAGGGTCGTCCCTTCGCGGGGCGGACGTTCTGGTTGTACATGCTGCTGTACGCGATTTCGCGCTTCATCATCGAGTTCTATCGCGGCGACGATCGCGGCACGGTCGGGATGTTCTCCACGTCCCAGTTCATCTCGATCGTCCTGGCGCCGCTCGCCATCGTCATGCTCATGTATCTCTCGCGAGTCGTGACGCCGGAACCGAAACGAGCCAAGAAGGCCGCCTAGGGCCGACGCCGGGCCGCCCGATTCCGCGATGGCGACTCACACCATCAACGTCCCCGACGATGTCGACGGCACCAGGCTGGATCGCTTTCTGGTGTCGATTCTGCCGGACCACTCGCGATCGCACATCCAGCGGCTGATCAAGGAAGGCCTGGTGCAGGTCGCCGGCCATGCCACGAAATCAAACCAGCAGGTCAAGGCGGGACAGCAGATCCGGGTCGAAGTCCCGGACCCGGTCGATCCCATCCCGCGCCCCGAATCGCTGCCGCTGTCTATCGTCTACCAGGATCGCGATCTGATCGTTGTCGACAAGCCACCCGGGATGGTGGTGCATCCCGCGGCCGGCCACGCGAGCGGAACGCTGGTGAATGCGCTCCTCCACCACGTGGACGATCTCAGCGGGATCGGCGGCGAGAAGCGTCCCGGCATCGTCCATCGGCTCGATCGAGGGACGTCGGGGTTGATGGTGGTTGCGAAACACGACGCCGCGCACGAGGAGCTCGCGCGGCAGTTCGCCGATCGCGAAGTCGAAAAGGAGTACACGGCGCTGACTTGGGGCGAGGTGATGGCCGGGCGACGCATCGATGCGCCGATTGGCCGCGACCCCTCCAATCGGAAGAAGATGGCGCCGGCGTCAGCGCGCGTCCGCCGGAGCCGCGAAGCGGTCACGCGCATCGTCCGTGCGGAACATTTCGGCCGGGTGCTGACGCTGGCCGGCGTCGCGATTCACACGGGCCGCACGCATCAGATACGCGTCCACCTGAGCGGCATTGGCCACCCCATCGTGGGCGACTCGCTGTACGGCGGCGTCCATCGCCGTGTTCCGGGGGACGTTCGCGCCGTGACGCATTTGGATCGACCGTTCCTCCACGCCGCGCGGCTCGCGTTCACCCATCCCGGCGACGCGAGGCGGATGGAGTTCACGAGCGAGCTGCCCGGCGATCTGCAGCGCGTGCTGGACGAGCTGCGCGAGTCGTTCAACCCGGCGCTTCACGAACCGTGAAGAACGTCGCGGCGTCCGCGCGATCCCGATGGGCACTCGAATTGCCGCTCCGCAACTCAAGCGCCTTGCGCATGTCGCCGAGCGGACGCACGATCGTCAACAGCGTAGCCGTGGGAGGGTTACCGTGCGAACTGTGTTCAAGGGCCGCGTCTTTTGGGTGGAGGCCGGGAAGCGGACGTTCCCGAACGCACGCGAGCACGACGTCGCCATCGTCAGACACCGGCCATCGGTGGTGCTAGTTCCGGTCGAAGGCGATGGCCGCGTCGTGCTCGTGCGGCAATACCGCGCGCCAATCGATCGCATGACGTGGGAGCTGCCGGCCGGAGGCCTGGATGACGGCGAATCCGCCGAGGCCGCTGCGCGTCGGGAATGCGAGGAAGAGATCGGAAGGGTTCCGAAGCGCCTCGAGCGGCTCGGCGCCTGGTATCCCGTGCCAGGTTATTGCGACGAGGAGATGATCTTCTTCAAAGTGTCAGGCCTTCATCCGCCGCCACCCGATTCGGTGCACAAACCGGACGAGGACGAAGACATCGAATCGCGAAGCGTGACACTCACCCAGGCGCGAGCGATGGTCGCCAACGGCGAGATCGTCGATCTCAAGACCGCGTTCGCGCTCACGCTGCTGTGACCAATCAACGACATCAGCTCGGCCGCGCTGATTCTACCTTCCGACGGCAGCCGCCGCTTCCTCCATCGTCGCCAGGTGAATCGAGACGGTGTCCTCGACACGCCTGGCGTATCCGCCGGCGAGCGTCACGACCAGCGGCACGCCGGCCACCCGGACGGCTTCGATGACCATCCGGTCGCGGCGACGCAGCCCGTCCCTGGTCAGCCGCAGGCCGCCCAGCTGATCGTCCTCGTACGGGTCCGCGCCGGCCAGATAGAACACACACTGCGGGCGATGCGCCATCGCCTGCGGCAGCGCGCGCTCCAGCTCGTGCAGGTACGTCGCGTCGCGCGCGCCGTCCGGCAGTCCAACGTCGAGCGAGCCCTTCGGCTTCCACATCGGGTAGTTGTGCTGCTGGTGCATCGACAGGGTGAACACGCGCGGATCGGACTCGAAGATGAAGGCGGTGCCGTTGCCATGATGGACGTCGAGATCGACGATTGTGATGCGTTCGACGCCGCGGTCCATGAGCACGCGGGCCGCCACGGCCACATCGTTGAACGGACAGAATCCCTCGCCGTGATTCGGAAACGCGTGGTGCAGTCCGCCGCCGATGTGACAAACCACGCGGAAGTCTGAAGTCGGAAGTCTGACGTCTGAGGCGTTCGAACTACTGACTTCAGACTTCTGACTTCGAACTTCCAGGCCGGTCACGATCAGACTGGCCCGGACAGTTCCACCGACCATCAGTCGGAACCCCTCGACCATCTCCGCCGACCAGGGCAGCTCGAGCTGATCGACCTCGATCGCGGTCAGCGTTCCCTCGCGCATCTTTGTCAGGTACTCAGCGGTGTGAACGAGGGCCAGCTGTGGCCACGTGGCAGGCTCGGGCTCGACGAGCGTGACCCCCGCGGGCAACGAGAGACGCTCGGCGATCAGACGGTACTTGGCGGTGGGAAAGACGTGGAGGCCAAGGTCGATTTGATATCGGTTGGAATAAACGACCTGCATGAACTTAGAACTGAGAACTTAGAACTTAGAACCCGGATTGCCAAGTCCGAGTTCTAAGTTCTTCGTTCTTAGTTCTTCGTTCCGCGCGAAGCGCGGCCTAGCGCGGAGGAGCGGCGACCTGTCCGACCGGACGCGTCAGCTTCTTCGACGGACGCACGTCGCTCGCCGCCGGCTGCAGCGCCAGCGCCAGCACCTCGTCAATCGTCGACACGAGGTGGACCGTCAGCCCTTGCCGCAGTTCCGGCGTGAGATCCTCGTTGATGTTCTTGGCGTTCTGCTTCGGCAGAATCACCTCGTTGATGCCGAGGCGCCGGGCGGCCAGCACCTTCTCTTTGACGCCGCCAATCGGCAGCACGCGGCCCGACAGCGTAATCTCTCCCGTCATCGCGATATCGCCTCGCACCGGCCGCGCAATCAGTTCTGACGCCATCGCGGTGGCCATCGTCACGCCAGCCGACGGGCCGTCCTTGGGAATGGCGCCTGACGGCACGTGGACGTGCATTTCGGCCTTGGTAAAGAAATCCGGGTCGATGCCGTATTCCTTGGCGTGCGTGCGCAGCCACGACAGCGCGGCCCGGGCCGACTCCTTCATCACGTCGCCCAGCTGGCCCGTCAACGTCAGCGAGCCGGTCCCGGCCATCTTCGACGCCTCGACGAACAACACTTCTCCGCCCGCAGGTGTCCACGCCAGGCCGATGGCCACGCCCGGATCCTTGGTGCGCTCTTCCATCTCCTCGTCGAGGAATCTCGGCGCCCCGAGCATCTCCACCACCGTGTCCGGCGTGATCTGGATCGGCGATTCGTTGCCCTCGGCACGGCGCCGCGCGACCTTGCGGCACAGCGCGCCGATTTCGCGCTCGAGGTTGCGGACGCCAGCTTCGCGCGTGTAGCCGCGAATCACCGCCCGCAGGGCATCCGGCGCGAACTGGATGTACTCCGGCGTCAGCCCGTGGTTCTTCACCTGCTTGTCGACGAGGTGCTCGGTCGCGATCTTCAGCTTCTCTTCCTCGGTGTATCCCGCGATTTCCAGCACCTCCATGCGATCCCTCAGCGCCGCCGGCACCGGATCGAGGACGTTCGCGGTCGTGATGAAGAGCACCTCGGACAGATCGAACGGCACGTCCAGATAATGGTCGCGGAACGTGTTGTTCTGCTCCGGATCGAGCACTTCGAGGAGCGCCGAGGACGGGTCGCCGCGGAAATCGGAGCCGAGCTTGTCGATCTCGTCCAGGATGAACACCGGGTTCTTCGACTCGGCGCGGCGCAGGCCCTGAATGACTTGACCGGGGAGCGCGCCGATATAAGTCCGCCGATGGCCGCGGATTTCGGCCTCGTCGCGCATCCCGCCGAGTGACACGCGCACGAACTTCCGGCCGAGCGATTCAGCGATCGACCGCGCCAGCGACGTCTTGCCGACGCCGGGAGGGCCGACAAAGCACAGGATCGGTCCCTTGACGGCCGGGTTCAGCTTTCGGACCGCCAGATACTCGAGAATGCGATCTTTGGCTTTTTCGAGACCGGAATGGTCGGCGTCCAGCGTCTGCTTGGTCTTGGGTAGGTCGATGACTTCGTCGGTCCGCTTGTTCCAGGGCAGCGCCACGAGCCAGTCGAGATAGGTCCGCGAGACCGTGTATTCGGCGGCCGCGACCGGCATCTTCGACAACCGATCCAGTTCGCGGAGCGCTTCTTTCTTCACGCCCTCCGGCATTCCGACGGCTTCGATCTTCTCGGTGAGCTCTTCGATTTCCTTGGTTTGATCGTCGCCCTCGCCCAGCTCCTTCTGGATCGCCTTCATCTGCTCCCGAAGGAAGTACTCGCGCTGGTTCTTGCCGACTTCCGACTGGACCTGCGACTGGATCTTCGAGCCGAGCTCGAGCACCTCGAGCTCCTTGATCAGGATCCGGTTCAGGTTGTCCATCCGCGTGCGAATGTCGAGCGTCTCGAGCACGTCCTGCTTGACCGCGGTTCCAATGGTCGACAGCGAGGAGGCGATGAAGTCCGCGAGGCGTCCGGGCTCGGTGATGTTGACGGCGAGCGTCTGCAGATCATCGGACAGCAGCGGCGACAGCGACACGACCTGCTGGAAGTTCGTCTTGATGTTCCGCGCCAGCGCGTCGATTTCGAGGCGATCGGCGTCGTTGGTGTCCTCGGTCGCGGCCGTCACGCGCGCGCGTAGATACGGCTGCGTTTCGATGACTTCGTCCAGCTTGAGACGCGCCAGGCCCTGCACGATGAGCCGCAGGCTGCCGTCGGGCAGCTTGAACATCTTGTGAATGTGCGTCGCGGTGCCGACCGCGTAGAGATCGTCCTGATCGGGCTCTTCGACAGCCGCGTCACGCTGCGTGAACACCCCGATCAGTTTGCCGTTCGCAATCGCGTCGTCGATCAGGCGGACGGAGCTCTCGCGGGCGACCGCGAGCGGCATGAACGAATTCGGAAAGAGGACCGTGTCTCGCAGCGGCAGGATCGGCAGTTCCGATGGAATCGATAACGGCCGGTCGCCAATCGAGACGTCCTCGGATTTGAGGTTCTCGAGTTGATCGCTCATCGCGACCTCTTTCTATCTCGGATGGCGATCCTGGATTGCGGAATCCGCAATCCGAAATCCACGATCCGCAATCTCAATGGGGATGCCGGTGGGGAGGTGTGGGCTCCGCCACCGGCGGAGCCCCGAATCATGGGACGCCGGACCTTACATGTCGAGGAACAGCGAGGCGCTCCCGCGGCGCGACGCGAGCTGCCGCTCGCGCTGCTGCGCGTTCTCCCGAGCTTCCTCGCAGTCCTTGCACCGGACCGCGAACGGCAGCGCGCGAAGGCGCTTCTCGGCGATCTCCTCGCCGCAATCGAAGCAGTTGCCGTAGTCGCCCTGCTCCAGCCGTGCCAACGCATCGGTGATCTTGTTCAGCGTCTCGGACTTCATCTGTACGAGGGCGAACTCGATGTCTTCCTGGATGTCCGCCTCGGCGCTCTCGACAGCGTCGAGCACTTCGTTCAGCTTGCCGCCCCAGCTGCCCTCTTCCCGGACGCCGCGCATTTTGCCCTGGACTTCGGCGTGAATCTCGCGACGACGCTCGCTGAGCATCTGTTTCAGTTCACTGTAGCGATTCCGCGACATCCGCGGCTCCGCCGATTCTGCCTTTTGAGTCACCTTGGTCATCGCCGCCGCTCCTTCCTTGGGCCCTTGAGCCCTCCCGGATCCGCCGGGCCTACCCTAAGATGGCCTGCCGTTATGCAAATGAACTGCCAATAGTATACTGACCTAAAGTCCTATCGCAAGCGGACGAGCTGACTGCTCGATCAAAGCCCGTCCGATCGCCCTCCTCACGTCATCGACCCGTCCACCACCAGCGCCCGTGAACCCATCGGCCGTAAGCGTCTCTTTTACAATCTGTTAACACCCAGTAGCGAGCTCGAATGAACCGGTTGTTCAAAAACTGATGATCCCTTAGACGCCTCGGCCGACCGAACGGTTCTAGCAAACTGGCGCGCCGTTGTCCGCTCGAGGAGACGCTGTGTGTTGCAGAAATTGCCGAGGTGTGACACGGTCGCGACGTCATTTCCGCACACGACCCGTCCGGGAACGCGTGGGCCCGGCTACGTCGACTTACTGAAGTGTGGGCTTGATCGACGCATTTGGTACCACACCCCGCTCGACCAGAAGCTGGCCGCTGCGACGGCTGCCGGTCCTGACCCACTTTTCGTACAGCCGTAACAAATCCACATTCGTCGCGCAGGACGTCCGCTCGCTGACTTCGGACAGCACGTCGACAAAGTCCACGAACTTCGATCCGAGCTCCGCGAACACGGACGAAAACGTGTCCGTTTCCACACGGCTCAGGGCGTGGTACGCGCGCCCGCCAATCGCCGCGTAGTAGTCGATGTCCACGAGCTTGCGATTCAGCGATTCCGAAAAAAAGCCGGCGACGAAGAGCGACAGGTCGCCAATCTGCTTGAGGCTGGTCCGCTGCCGCGTTCCTCCGCTCTCGAGCGCTCGGGCGAGACGCACCGACAGCGGTCCTTCGTCGTAATTCTCAGGCTGTTGAAGAAAACTGGCGAGGAGCTGCACGACGTAAAACGACGTGAGTTCCTGCGTCGCGACACCCTGATGCGTGATCGCGCGATCGACGAGATCCTTGAAGTATTCGACCGCCGATTCGCGCTGGAATACTGCCTGACTCATACAGTTCAACCCGTCTCGACAACCACTTCCCGTGACTGCAAGGCGCGTTCCGATGAGTTCTCGTGGATTGGGCAGGATTATACAATAATGCCCCCGTGATCTGTCCTCTCTGTGGCACGCGCCGAGCGCGACGCGGCTGTCCGGCTCTGGACAAACAGATCTGCCCGGTCTGCTGCGGCACCAAGCGTCTGATTGAAATCCAATGTCCCAGCGATTGTCCCTGGCTGGCGAGCGCGCGTGAGCATCCGCCGGCGGTCGCCGTCCGGCAGCAGCAGCGCGACATGGGAGTCGTCGTCGAGTCCATGCGCGACTTCAGCCGACGGCAGTCGCAGCTCTTCCTCCTCGTCACGACCTTCCTTGTGCGCTACGAAGCGCCGGAGCTCCAGCGCCCCAACGACGATGACGTCGTCGACGCGCTCGGTGCGCTCGCCTCGACGTTCGAAACTTCGTCACGCGGCGTGATCTACGAGCACCGCGCCGCCTCGCTCGCGGCGGGCCATTTGATGAACGCGCTGAAGCCGGTGCTCGCCGAGGCCGGCCAGGGCGGTGGCACACCGTTCGAGCGCGACACGGTGATCGTCCTCAGGCGCGTCGTCGAGTCGGTGACAAAGGTTCACGCGCTCGAAGGCGGAAACGCCCGCGCCTTCCTCGATCTGCTCGCCCGCGTGATTCAGCCGACGGACGAGCACGCGCGTCACGAAACGCCGCCGCACGACGAGCCTCGTTTGATCGTGCCGTAATTACTGCTATACTCGAGGTTTATCCTCTCGCTATCAGCCGTCGGCTATCAGCTCGCAGCAAGAGACCTGGCGAAGGCCGAAGGTCAGAGCTGAGAGCGATGGCTGAGAGCTGAAAGCCGATAGCTGAAAGCCGGATCTGAGAGCTGAACATGGCAAAAAGATGTGAAGTGTGCGGAAAAAGTCCGGTGGTCGGACGTCAACACAGCCACGCGAACAACGTGAGCGCGCGGCGTTTCGAGCCGAACCTTCAGGTGGTCCGGGCCGTCATCCACGGCGGCATCAAACGCATCAAGGTCTGCACGCGGTGTTTACGTTCGAACAAGGTCGTCAAAGCAGCGTGAAACAGAGTATCTCCACTGCAGCTGCTCCGAAAGCGATCGGCCCCTACTCCCAGGCGGTCCGCGCCGGCCAGTTGCTCTTCGCGTCAGGTCAGATTCCAACCGATCCGGTCACCGGCGCAATCGTCGCAGGCGATGTCGCGGCCCAGACGCGACGCGTCTTCGACAACCTCGGCGCGGTCCTCAAAGCCGCGAGCCTTTCGTTCGCCGACGTCGTCCGCACGACGGTCTTCCTTGCGGACATGAACGACTTCGCCGCGATGAACGAGGTCTACGGAACGTATTTCTCGGAACCGTATCCGGCGCGAGCCACGGTGCAAGTGGCGCGATTGCCGAGAGACGCGCGCGTCGAAATCGACCTCATCGCGAGCTTTACTTAGGCAGGCCCGTCCTGCCTACCCTGCCCTTCCCGCCCGCTCGACGCCGAGCACGCCGTCTACGCCGCGCAGCGACTTGATGACTTTCTCGAGGTGTTTCAGGTCGTTGATCTCGATCGTGACGTCGATCCGCGCGTGCTCGCCCTCGTCGGTTCGCGCTTCCATGTTCTTGATGTTGGTGTTGATGTCGGCGATTTTCGCGCTGACGGCTGCCAGCAGCCCCTTGCGATCCTCCACCTGCATCGTCAGCTTCACGATGTAGCGCGAACCTTCGCCGACTTTGTCCCATTCGACGTCGATGCGCCGCTCGGGGTCATACAGGAGGTTGACGACGTTCGGACAGGTGGCGGAATGGACCGAGACGCCCTTGCCGCGCGTGATGTAGCCGACGATTTTCTCGCCGCGGATCGGGTTGCAGCAGCGGGCGCGAAAGACCATGAGGTCGTCGAAGCCCTTGACCTTGATTTTTTCTTCCCCGGTGCCAAGCACGCGCTTGACCGCGGCGGCGACCGGCCCTTCGGGCGGCTTCTCGCGCAGCTTCTCGGCCGGCACGGTCTTGACCAGAACTTGCTTGGGCTGCACCTTGCCGTAGCCGATCTCCGAGAAGAGATCGTCGGCCTTGGTGAGCCCGAACTCCGCCAGCAACGCGGTGAAGCCGTCGCCCTCCATGATGGTCTTGGGGTTCACGTCGTACCGGCGCGCCTCCTTCTCGAACAGCTTGCGCCCGAGCTCCGTCGCCCGCGCCTTCTCCTCTGCGTGGATCAGATGCTTGATCTTGTTGCGCGCGCGCGACGTCGTGACGAAGTTCAGCCAGTCGCGACTGGGCTTGTGTGCCGCCTGCGTGACAATCTCGACGATGTCGCCGTTCTTGAGGCGCGTGCGGAGCGGCACCATCTTGCCGTTGACTTTCGCGCCGACGCATTGGTGACCCACGTCGGTGTGGATCGAGTACGCGAAGTCCACCGGCGTAGCGCCCCGGGGCAGTGCTTTGACCAGCCCCTTGGGCGTGAAGAGATACACCTCCTCCGGGTACAGCTCGACCTTCAGGTTCTGAATGAATTCCTGCGGGTCGCGCACCTCCTCCTGAATGTCGAGGAGCTGGCGCATCCACAGGAAATAGCGATCGTCGCGCTGTTCGCCGCTGCGCCCCTCCTTGTACTTCCAGTGCGCCGCGATGCCCTCTTCCGCGCGGCGGTGCATCTCGATCGTGCGGATCTGTACCTCGAACGGCATGCCGCGCTCGCTGATGACCGACGTGTGGAGCGATTGGTAGCCGTTGGGGCGCGGCATCGCGATGAAATCCTTGATGCGGCCCGGCACGGGCGACCACGTCTGGTGGATGATGCCGAGCGTGGCGTAGCACTCCTTGACGCCCTCCGTGAGGATGCGAAGCGCCACGAAGTCGTACACCTGCTCAAGCTCGATCTTCTGCCGCTTGAGCTTCTGGCTGATGCTCCAGAGGCGCTTGATGCGCCCGTCGATCTCGATGACCGGCACCTGCGCCTCGGCCAGCTTCGCAGTGATCGTCTTCTTCAGCTCCTCGATGAATCCTTCGGCGGTGCGCCGTTTCGCATCGACCTTCGCCCTGAGCGCCTCGTAGGCCTGGGGCTCGATATAACGGAATGACAGCTCTTCCAGCTCGTTCTTGACCTTGCTCATCCCGAGGCGGTTGGCAATCGGCGCGTAGATGTCGCGCGTTTCCTGCGCGATCTTCAGCCGCTTGTCGTCCGGAAGGTGGCCGAGGGTCCGCATGTTGTGCAGACGATCGGCGAGCTTCACCACGATCACCCGGATGTCGTCCACCATGGCGAGCAGCATCTTGCGGAAGTTCTCCGCCTGGCGCTCCTCGCTGGACGAGAAGGGGATGGCGCTGATCTTCGTGACCCCTTCGACGACGTGGGCCACTTCGGGCCCGAACAGCTCCTGGATCCGCTCGATGGTGGTCAGGGTGTCTTCGACGACGTCGTGAAGGAGGCCGGCGGCGATGGCCACGGCATCCAGCTTCATGTCGGCGAGGAAATCGGCGACGGCAAGCGGATGGATGAGATATGGTTCCCCGGAATGGCGGACCTGCCCCCTGTGTTCGAACGCCGAGAACACGTAGGCTTTCCTCAGCAGTTCGACGTCGGCGTCCGGGCTGTAGGCCCGGACTTTTTCAAGGAGATCCTCGAAGCGAATCATGGAAAACGGTGTCTAAACCCATAATAGTCGTGTCTTGACGTACGTTTTTTGGCTTCACTATACTTCCGGTTTCGGCGGCGACAATTTTCCTGTAGGGGGCTCAATGCGATCTTTGTCGGGGGCATCGCTGGCGCTGGTCGCGATGCTGACGCTGGGTTCGTTCACGGCCGCGTGCGGCCAGGTGAACGTGATCAAAGCCAGAAAAGCGTTCAAGGCGGCCAACCAGAGCTACCAGTCGCAGGACTACAGGAAGGCCGCTGAGGCGTACGAAGAGGCGATTGCCGCCGACCCGGAAAACAAGGACATCCAGTCGGCCTATTTCTTCCTCGGCAACAGCTACGACCAGCAGTACAAACCGAGCAAGAAGGGCGAACCGGACAACGACGCGCTGATGCAGAAGGCGGTCGAGAACTACACGAGGGCCGCCGAGCGCCTGTCCGCCTCCGCCAAGCCAGAGGACAAGAAACTGGGTAAGCTGTCCCTGGACTATCTCGTGGCGGCATATGGCGCCGACAAATTGAACGATCCGGCCAAGGCCGAACCGGTCGTCCAGAAGATGATTCAGCTCGATCCAAGCGAGCCGACCAACTACTTCGCGCTCGCCAAGATCTACGAAGACGCCGGCGCGTACGAAGAGGCCGAGAAGATGCTCGTCGCCGCCAAGGCCGCCAAGCCGAACGACCCGGACGTCTACATGCAGCTCGCCGGTTTCTACAACCGCCAGGGGCGCTTCGACAAAACGATCGAGGCGATCGAAGAACGCGCCATCAAGGAGCCGAACAACCCCGAGGTCTTCTACACGATCTCCGTGTTCTACTGGGACGAAGCGTACCGCGATCCGAAGCTGAAGGAAGCCGAGAAGAAAGCGTACGTCGGCAAAGGGATTACGGCGGTCGATCACGCGCTGCAGATCAAGTCCGACTACATGGATGCCCTCGTCTACAAGGGGCTCCTCCTGCGCCTGCAGGCCACGCTCGAAAAGGATCCGGCCAAACAGCAGCAACTGCTGAAAGACGCGGAGAAACTCAGCCAGCAAGCGAACGAGCTGCGCAAGAAGAAGGCCGCCGGAACCGACTAGCGCGGATCAAACGAACTCTTGGATCGAGGCCGTCAGGCGCTGCCTGACGGCCTTTTTTGTCGCGTTTTCGTCACAACGGCCGGAGTAAAATACTCCGTCTTTTCGAACAATACCTTCCGCAGGAGTTTGCAATGAACCAAGTGAAGTGGTCGCGCCTCGTGTGCGCGATCGGGGCGTTCCTGGCGCTCGCGATAGCCGCGAGTCCTCTGGCCGCGCAGGGCGTCACGACAACGGCCGTCACGGGCGTCGTCAAGGATGCGCAGGGCGCTGTCATCCCCGGTGCAACCGTCACCGCCGTGCACCAGCCGTCGGGAACGACCTACGAGGCGGTCTCGCAGGTGGACGGACGATACTTCATTCCCGGCATGCGCGTCGGCGGTCCTTACACGGTCACCGCCTCGCTGACGGGGTTCACATCCGAAGCCAAGAACAACATGATGTTCAACCTGGGCGTGACACAGGACGTCGAGTTCACGCTCAAGGTCGCATCGATCGCCGAGACGATCACGGTCGTCGGTCAGAGCGATCCGGTGTTCAGCTCGACTCGAACGGGCGCGGCCACCGCCGTGATGCGCGAAGACCTCGCCTCCTTGCCAACCATCTCCGGGCGCATCAACGACGTGACGCGGCTGACGCCTCAGTACAGCGGCTCGGGCGGTTTCGGCGGCGCCGACAACCGGATGAACAACATCACGGTTGATGGCTCGTATTTCAACAACTCCTTCGGCCTGGGTGCACAGCCCGGCGACCGCACCAGCGTTGCGCCGATTTCGCTCGAGGCGATCGAGCAGGTGCAGGTGAGCATCGCGCCCTACGACGTGCGTCAAGGCAACTTCGTCGGCGCCGGTGTGAACACCGTCACCCGCAGCGGGACGAACTCCTACAGCGGGTCAGCCTATTATCGGTACCGGAACGAGTCCTACGTCGGCACCAAGGCGGTGGGGCAGACGGTGAACCCCGGCACCTTCAAGACCACGAACGCCGGCGAATGGTTCGGCGGTCCGATCAAGGCGAACAAGCTGTTCTTCTTCGAGAGCTTCGAATCGCAGAAGGATCAGCGGCCGCTGACGACGCTCATCGCGAATCCTGGCGGCGTCCCGGCGGCCGGCAACACGACACGCGTACTGGCATCCGATCTCAGTGCGCTCAGCTCGTTCCTGTCCTCGAGGTTCAACTACGACACGGGACCATTCGACGGCATCAGCAAGATTGTGCCCGGCAAGCCGTTCCTCGTGAAGGCCGACTACAACGTCAACAGCGCAAACAAGGTGACGTTCCGATACAACATGCTCAATTCGAGCACACCGGTGCTTACGTCGGGCTCGTCCTCGCTCGGCAACTCGAGCGGGAGAAGCTCCGGTACTTGCTGCAACTTCCTCGGCTTTGGCAACTCGAACTACACCATTCTCGAGAACATCCGATCGGGGATCGGTGAATGGAACTCCGTCCTCGGCCACAACATGACGAACAACGTCATTATCGGCTACACGAAGCAGGACGA
>Ga0114129_10002836_pt1 | contig 24202 bp, 18 predicted proteins | sample RhiMetdeltSRZDD1_FD_80071 | JGI IMG/M metagenome (GOLD analysis project Ga0114129, IMG submission 80071) | Populus rhizosphere microbial communities from Tennessee, USA - Rhizosphere MetaG P. deltoides SRZDD1 (version 2) (version 2) | ecosystem: Host-associated > Plants > Roots > Rhizosphere >...
ACTTGGCATAAATCCTTCGTTCCTCCTGTGCAAAATACTCGCCCTCGATATCCATTGGCGACAAGTCGGGGTAAGTATCCGACGTGGTCGAGGTGCGCATGCGTCAGGACGAGGGCATCGATGTCTCCAGGAGCGATCGGAAAATCTGCCCAATTCCGAAGTCGAAGCTCCTTCAATCCCTGGAAGAGGCCGCAATCGAAGAGCACGCGCGTTCCGTTGTGCTGGAGGAGGTATTTCGATCCCGTCACGGTGCGTGCGGCTCCAAGAAACGTCAGATCGGTCACACCGACGACGATATCAGGCTTCGTGCGGTTGATCACGGCAACGCGGTGCTAATCTGTCGATCATGAGGACCGTTCTCAGACTGACGATTGCGTGCGTGGGCGTGCTGGGCGTCGCGATGACCCTGGGGGCGCAGTCCTCCGGGCTCTTGACTGTCGAGAGCATCTACCATCCCGAACGACGCGTGGCGTTCAACGGGTTTCCGGAGAGTGACATCTCCTGGCTCGATTCATCGACGTATCGCACGACAAAAGAATCCGGCAGCGGCGCTGGGTGGGTGAAAGTCGATGCCGTTTCGGGCCGCACCTCTCCTCTGTTCGACGCAGACCGCATGGAGGGTGCGCTGGCATCGATCCCGGGCGTCACCCGGACAGAGGCGTCCCTGCTCGCTCGCTCGACGGAGTTGACATTCAACACGGCATCTACCGCCGCCCTTGTGACGATCTCCGACGATTTGTACTTCTACGACTTCGCGACCGCGAAGGCGTCGCGCCTGACGACCGCCGTCGGAACAGAAGACGAAGCGACATTCAGCCCCGATGGTCGTTTCGTCGCGTACGTGCGCGGCAACAATCTGTTCTCCGTCGAAATCGCCACGCAGCAGGAACGAGCATTGACGACCGATGGAGGGCCCGAGACGCTCAACGGCAAACTGGATTGGCTCTATCAGGAAGAGATTTACGGTCGCGGGCGATTTCGCGCGTACTGGTGGAGCCCTGACTCGACGCGGCTTGCATTTCTGCGTCTCGACGAACGTCCCGTCCCTGAATACACCGTCGTCGACCACATTCCCTATCGACCGACGCTAGAAGTGACGGATTATCCGAAGGCAGGAGATCCGAACCCCGGCGTGAGGCTCGGCGTTGTACGCGCGGCGGGTGGCGGGAGCGCGTGGGTGGATCTCGGCGCGTATTCGTCTCCGGACATCCTGATCGTCAACGTCGACTGGACGCCTGACTCGCGTCAAGTCGTGCACCAGGTGCAGGACCGTGAGCAGACGTGGCTGGACTTGAATCTGGCCGACAGCACGAGCGGACGCGTGCGTCGTTTGCTTCGCGAGACAACGAAGGCCTGGGTGAACGAGAACGGAAATCCCACCTGGCTCAAGGACGGCTCGTTCCTGTGGTTCAGTGAACGAACTGGTTTCAAACATCTGTATCACGTAGGGGCAGACGGCGCGGTGCTCGGCCAGGTCACCTCAGGACGCTGGGATGTTCGCTCGTTGTACGGCGTGGACCAGGCATCGAGCGTGCTCTATTTCTCTGCGAGCGAACACAGCCCGATCGGCACCGACCTCTATCGAATCCGGCTCGACGGAACCGGATTGACCCGTCTCTCTCAAACCGAAGGGGCGCATCGCGCGATCTTCAGTCCCGGCTTCACGCTGTACGCCGACGTGTGGAGTAACGTGACGACGCCGTTACAGACACGGCTGTACCGGGCCAATGGATCTGAGGTACGCGCCATCGATCTGAATCCGGTGCCCGCGCTTCGGGAGTACCGGTTGTCGACGCCGGAGTTCGTTCAAGTCAAGACGCGAGACGGCTTCGTGATGGAGGCGATGCTCATCAAGCCCCTCGACTTCAATCCATCGCGTCGATATCCAGTGTATCAGTTCACCTATGGGGGGCCTGGCGCATCGCAGGTCAAGAATCAGTGGGGTGGCAGGGAGTACATGTTTCATCAGATGCTCGCCCAACACGGCGTGATCGTCTGGGTGCTCGACAACAGAAGCGCGAGCGGCAAAGGCGTCGAGTCGCAGTGGCCGGTGTACGGCCGGCTGGGCGAGCTCGAGCTCCAGGACCTCGAAGACGGCGTCACCTGGCTCAAGCAACAGCCCTTTGTCGATAGCTCCCGCATGGTCCTGAGCGGGTGGAGCTATGGCGGTTTCATGACCGCCTATGCGCTCACGCACAGCACGAGTTGGTCAGCGGGGATTGTGGGTGCACCTGTCACCGACTGGCGCGACTACGACACGGTGTACACGGAGCGTTTGATGAAGCTCCCGCAGAACAATCTGGACGGGTACCGCCGAACCGCACCTCGATTTGCGGCCGACAAAGTACAGGCACGCCTGTTGCTCGTGCATGGCACGATGGACGACAACGTGCATATGCAGAACTCCGTGCAGTTCGCGTACGAGCTGCAGCGTGCCGGCAAAGCGTTCGAGATGATGGTGTACCCGAAATCGCGTCACGCGATTACCGACGGCAGGCTGAACACACACTTGCGGCAGATGATGTTCGACTTCGTGATGCGCGCGGTGGCACCGGTTGGACCACCGCCTCCCGGTGCGAGCGCGACCAGATAGCGATGCTCGTCGACCGTCTCCGGGGCGGCAGCCCTGTCATCGCCACAGAGCTGCGGCCCCCGCGCGCCGAGCTCGACGCCACAGCGGGGATGGATGCGTGGATCGATACGTATCACGCCGTTCGGCGACTGACGCGACACCAGGTCCCCGTCTTTCTTACCGATAGCGCGGTCGGCACGCAGGAAGAGAACAACCTCCGGCACTTGATCACGAATCTGGGCCGGGAGCTCCCGCACGAACTCGTCGCTCCGTTTCTGACGAGCAAGCATTCACTCGACTTCTGCGTCTCGTACGCGGAGCAAGCGTGGCAGCATGGGTTCACGTCGCTGGTCGTGCTCGGTGGCGACAAGACCATCGGCCGACCTCGGTGTGTCGAGCACGCGTGGGATCTGCGACAGCGGATTCGGCAGCGCGAGCCGCGACTGACTCTGGGTGGGTGGGCGAATCCGTATGCGGCTCCCGCGCAGCAGGTGGATTTCCTGCTGGACGAACGCTTCTGCGCGGAGTTCTACCTGACACAAGTCGTCAGCCATCTGAACCCGGACCCGGTCAAACGATTCCTCGACGAGACCGATCGTCGCGGCGTGTCCATCCCAGGGATGTTCTGCGTGTTCTTCTATCGCAGCGCCAGCCCGAAAACGCTGGACGCCCTCGGTCGATTCATGCCGGTTCCGGTTCAAGGCCTGATCGACGAGTTCGCCGAAGGCTCGACGTCTGTCGAGGTGTGCGCCCGAACAATCACCGCAATGATGGCGCTCGGCGTTCGACATTTCTGCGTGTGCAATCTCCCGATGCACGAGGCAGCCGGGACCCTCGCCGCGATTCAGGAGCGGCTTGGGTGAATCGTGTAATGCAAAATGCAGAATTCAAAATGCAAAATGAAGACTACGCATGCACCTTGCGGCCCTTCTTCCTCTTGCGTTTTGCATTTTGCACTTTGCATTTTGAATTACGCATCACTTCAAATGTCGTCCGCCGTCGACGCGAATCGTTTCTCCTGTGATGAAGTCGGTATCGACGAGCGCGAGCACGGCCTTCGCAATCTCGCCTTCACCTCCCCAGCGGCCCAGCGGCGTCGCGCGTTCGACACCGGCAAACTCCTCATCGGAGACCGACTCGGGCGCGACGATTGGACCGGGTGCGATGGCATTCACGAGAATCTGGTCCGACGCCAATTCGAGCGCCATTCCCTCCGTCAGCGCGATGACGGCCGCCTTCGCAACGTAGTACGGAAGATACCCCTGATATCGAGGGCGGCCGCTCCTGGTCGTCCAATCCGAAAAATTGATGATGCGGCCTCCGCGCAGGCGTCTCATATGAGGGGCCGCTGCTTGTGCGCACAACCAGGCCGCTCGGAGATCGATCTCGAGTTGTCCGTCCCAGTCGTCCACCGTCACGTCGTCGAATGCTTTCGCGCCGTACCAGGACGCCATGTTGACGAGAACGTCCAATCGTCCGAGAGCATCGACAGTCCCGTCCACGACGCGCTGACAAGCGCCCGGATCGCGCAGATCGCCTTGAAGAATCACGGTGCGGCGCCCGAGCGCCCGCGCGGCGGCGGCCGTCTCCTCAGCTTCTGGGCGCGATTGACGATAGACGAGTGAAATATCAGCGCCGGCGCGAGCCAGCTCGGTCGCGACGACGGCGCCGATTCGTTTGCCCCCCGTCACGAGAGCGACTCGGCCGTTGAGTTCCATGGGGCCAATATTAATGGACCGGATTGATTGAGCGCGCGGCGCTGACGACGTGCCGTTACCCGAAAGCGGTTTTCGGCCTCCGTAAGCCTATCGTTGCCCGAACCCTCATAAAGTGCTGATTCGACGACCGAGAACGCTGGTCCGGTTCCTGCTCGTCGACATAGTTCGTGGTCCGACCGACTTTGTCGGGAGGCCTCGGATCGTGTGCGTCGCGTCCCCGCCGCGGCGCACACGTTTTCCTTCGTGCGGTGACTCCCACTGATACGATCGCCACATGAGCAGGCCGGGGCTTGTGGCGTGGTGCCTTTTCGCTGTTTCCGCTTCAGTCGGCGCAATTCAGATGACGCTCGACCGGCGGGCTATCGAGGAGGCGGTGTACCTTGGCCAATCTCGATTGGACGCTGAAAAGAATCGTTTCCATCAGCAGTACCGGCTCCGGGTTTCGCGTCCTCCCGTTGATTGGATCGATGTCATCACGCCGTATCACCGCGTCGTGCTGGCGGCAGAGGCGCGTGCCCGGCTTGGCGATCGGATTTTCGGGCAGCGCGAAGCCGCGGCCGCATTGAACGCCGCACCCTACCCGATAGAGCTGCTGATTGAGCTTACCTTCCACCCGCTCAATGCATTCGTAAACGTGCCTGAGTACGACGTGGCCTTGTTCCGGCCACCGTCGACAACTCGGATACGTCCTCGATCCGCGAATCGCTATCCCCGATTTGGGCCGCGCACGGAGTCGACTGCGCCGTTCCTTCCCAATCCAAACGCCGCCCCAATATTCGGCGCCGGTCAGCCGATGACCGGGGGCACGATGCTGGTGCAATTCGGCGCGGACGTTATCGACCCGAGTGGCCGATACGAGATAGCCATAGCGGACGCGAAGCAGGAACTGGCGCGGGTGGTGTTGGACTTGGGAAGACTGAGGTAGGGTGCTGGCCGGGGCGGATCCCAGGGGACCCGCCCGGCAAGCATCGATTGAGCTAGGAGAGGACCTTCACCACGACCCGGCGATTCTGGGCGCGGCCGTCTCTCTTGTTGTTCGGCGCGACGGGCTTATCCTCGCCGTAGGAGATCACGTTGATCTTGTGGAGCGGCACCTGGTGCTGCTCGTAGAGATACTGCTTCACCGCTTCAGCGCGCTCCATCCCGATCTTTCGGTTCACTTCTGGCGACCCCACGTTGTCGGTGTGGCCCTCGATCTCGATGAAGATGTTCTTTGGCTCGGCCTTCAGCTGCTGAACCATCTGGTCGAGACGTGCCTTTGCCTCGTCAGGCAGGTCGGTCTTCCCGAACTTGAAGTTGCCCTGATCTTCGCTGAGGGTCACTTCAAAGATGAGCTTCCGCGCGGCCGCTTCAACCGTGTTGACACGGGTGTTGACGGTCGCCACACGGCCGTCGACTTCCTTGGCTGCCGCGGCAGCCGCATCCGCCGCCGCCTTGGCGTTGGTGGCTGACCGGCCCGCGGCCTCAGCCTTCTCATCAACGGCGCCGATCCGCTCCTCGTTCTTGCGGGTGCGCTCCTGCGTCTCTTCGACCGTTCCCGTCAACGTATCGACTTTCGAGTTCACATTCCCGACCTCGGTCCGCACATATTTCTTCGTGGCGCAGGCCGGGGCTACGGCTACTGAAAGGGTAAGCAGCGACGCTGCGATATAGCTCTTCCGCATGATGGTCTCTCTCCTGTGACGACGTGACTAGCTTCCGCTGCGGAGTGGGCCCGACACATAGCCCCCTCGCGCGTGAACAACCAAGCTCTTCTTCCGAATGCGAATCTCGAGCGGGTGCCATCCCGGCCGCTCCCCTGGCTCGAACGTAATCAGGTACTGATGGCGCAACTCCGTAAACAGGTCCTGAATCGCGATCGACGTATGCGCCGGCACGCTGCTGACGCGAATGTCACCACCGGTCCAACGGGCCAGATCGGCCAGCGTGGTCGCTTGCACGGTCCGCCCATCGGTCTCTATCACTTCGTTTTCACCACCCGGATGGTCAAGAGGATTCACCACTCGCAATAAGTACACCGGGACGTCGATCGAACTCGCGACGCCCGAAACCTCCGCGGCCGACAGACGGCTTCCGGTATCGACGCCGTCGCTGATCACGAGCAGCGCCCGATGCTTGTTCCCGCGATTGCCGACCGTTCTCGCTGTCTCCCCGATCGCGTCATACAGAGACGTTTTTCCCCAGGGTTTACCGCTGAGACTTACGCGATGAATGTGCCGTGTATCGGTCGTGAAATCGACGACCTGCCGCAGCTCGGAATCGAATGTATAAAGGGCGGCTTCATCGGTGCCTGCGCGCAGGTTCATCGTCGCGACGCCGACGGCCTCTCGCGCGCGATCCATGTTGCCGCCGACCGCCATGCTTCCGCTGATATCCAACAGAATCGCCAAACTGACCGGCGAATCACCCACGTAGAAATCGCGAATGTTGCGATGCACCCCGGCGTCGAACACGTCGAAGTCGGATTTGGTCAGGTTTCGAACGACCTTCCCGTCGGTGTCACGGACCGACACGGAAACCGTGACGATCTCGACACCGGATTTAAAGGTCGCCTGGGGCTCCTGACGCGGGGCAGCGCCTTGAGCAAAGGCGCTGGTAGTCGCCAGCATCAGCCACAGAACGGCGGGGGGCACCGCTTGCCGCATGCGCATCTGAGCCTTTCATAGGGCTTGCCAGGGCTCGATCCAGGCAGGTGAATGACTTACGGGGATGGGTGACGCCGTAGGGACGTAATTTCTATCTTCAACGTGTAAATATTACTTCCGCCGGGACCTCACCGGACCCCTTAAGATGGGCCATGCCCACGAAGAGCTCCAGGGCGGTCCCTGTGGCCGGCCGCGTCAGCCGCTTTTCATACGCCATCCGTAACATTGTCGCAGAAGCCAAAGCTGTCGAGGCACGAGGACAGCGGGTTCGTTATCTGAACATCGGCGACCCGGTGGCGTTTGGCTTCCAGACACCGGCCCATCTCGTCGAAACCGCGGCCAGAGCGATGCGCGACGGTCACAACGGATACGTGCCGTCGGCGGGCATCCCAGCAGCGCGCGAAGCGGTCGCCGCCGATTACGCCGCACGCGGCATCACCGTGTCGCCCGATCGTGTGCTCATCACGACGGGGACATCGGAGGGGATCGAGCTCGCGCTCAATGCCTTGGCCGACGCGGGCGACGAAGTGTTGGTCCCGTCACCGACGTACCCGCTGTACACGGCGGTGCTCACGAAGATCTCTGCGCAGCCGCTCTATTACCGAACGGACCCCAATCACGATTGGCTTCCCGATCTCGATCATCTGCGGAGCCTCGTGACGCCGCGGACACGCGCGCTCGTCGTGATCGATCCCAACAATCCCACGGGAGCCGTGTATCCCGCTTCGGTGCGCCGCGCGCTGATCGACCTCGCAGAGCGGCACGATCTCACGATTCTCGCCGACGAAGTGTACGGCGATCTGGGCTACGACGGGCCGCTTCCGTTGCTCGGCACGCTCGACCCGGACGCGCCGATCATTTCGTTCTCGAGTCTCTCGAAAGCGTACCTCGCACCGGGGTGGCGAGCCGGTTGGCTCGTTGTTGGCGCGACTGCGCGATTGGACGACGTACTCGCGGCGATCAAGAAGCTCGCCGATGGTCGTCTCTGCAGTCCGGGGCCGATGCAGTACGCGGTGGCGGCAGCGCTCACCGGCGACCGATCGCACCAGCCTGCCTTTCGTGCGGCGCTCGCAGAGCGCGCGCGCATTACGACAGAACGATTGAACGCGATCCCCGGCATGCGATGCGTCGCACCCCGAGCCGCTTTTTATGCGCTGCCGTCGGTGGCGCTGCCTCCCGGACGCACCGACGAGGAGTTCGTGCTCGCGTTGCTCCGTGAAACGGGCATCCTCTGCGTAAATGGTTCCGGGTTTGGCGTGCCGGCCGCTGATGGCTTTTTCCGAATCGTGTTCCTGGCCAATCCCGGCGAGCTCGAACGCATTTACACCGACATCGGCACATTCACTCGCGACTATCTCGCCCGTGGATAGCTGCACCATTCTTCGGTGACGACCCGCCAACAAGACACACCGCGCGCGCTGATTCGCTATGCACTCGTGAGCGGCACCGTCACGGTTGCGCTCGTGTGGATGTCGTTTCTCGTTCGTGACACGCTGCTCTTGATCTACGTCGCGGGTCTGATCGCGGTTGGTCTATCGCCGCTCGTCGAGTCCATCGAGCAGCAGGATTTCGCCGGAAGGATCCGACTGCCACGGTGGGCGGCCATCCTCTCGGTCTACCTCCTCATCGCCACCGTGGTGGTGGCGATCGGCCTCCTCATGGTGCCGACAGTCGTCACGCAGGCGCGAGACTTCTGGTCTGCGGCGCCCGATCTCCTCCATCGCGTCCAGCAGTGGCTGATCGAGCGGCGCCTTCTCAGTCGGGAGATCACCTTCATCGAAGCCGTTCAGCGAGCTCCCGTCGACGGCTCTGACGCCGTCGGGACCGTGTTGTCGGCGGTGTGGGGGTTCGTCGGCGGTGTCTTTGGTGTGTTGACGATTCTGATCATCGCCTTCTATTTGCTGCTCGATGCCGACAATATCGTGCGCACGATCGTGCGCCTCTTCCCTCGACACGAGCGCACACGCGTCAATCATGCGTTTCATCGCGCGGCAGGCAAAGTCAGCGCGTGGCTCGGGGGGCAACTGCTGCTCGGTGCCATCATCGGGACGTCGGCGGCGATGGGTCTCTGGATCCTGGGCGTTCCGTACTTCTACGTCCTGGCGCTGATTGCAGGTGTGGGCGAGTTGATCCCGATCGTGGGGCCGGTCTTGTCCGCGATCCCCGCCATTCTCGTCGCGCTTGCAGTCTCTCCACCAATGGCGCTTGGCGTAGCCGTCTTCTTCATCGTGCAGCAGCAGGTCGAGAACCACGTGCTGGTGCCTCGCGTCATGTCGCGGCAGGTCGGCATCAGCCCCGTCGTCGTGATCCTCGCGTTGCTCATCGGCGGCTCGCTTCTGGGCATCGTTGGCGCCATCCTCGCGGTGCCCACAGCGGCAATCCTCCAAGTGCTCCTTCAGGAGCTCTTCGCCGAGGCCGCGACCGACTGATGCGGCGTGCCTCGCACGCGTTCGCAATCTATCTGGGCATCGCCCTCGTCATGACGTGGCCGCTCGTACGCGGACTCACTCGCAATGTTGCGTGGGATTTGGGCGACCCGGTATTCGTGATGTGGGTGCTGGCGTGGGATTGCGATCAGATACTCGCGATTCTGCGCGGAGATGTCTCGCGTCTCGCCACGTTTTTCGACGCCAACATCTTTTATCCCGCGCCGTTGACGCTGGCCTACTCGGAACACTTCATTCCGCAAGCGGTGCAAATCCTTCCGGTGTGGGCGCTCACACACAATCCCATTCTTTGCTACAACCTCCTGTTCCTCTCGACATTCGTCTTGTCCGGTCTTGGCATGTATCTCTTCGTCCGGGAGCTGACCGGCAACGCGAAAGCGGCGACGGTGGCGGGCGTGCTCTTCGCGTTTGCTCCTTACCGCTTTCCTCAGAGCTCACACTTGCAGGTGTTGTCGTCGCAGTGGATGCCGTTCGCTCTGTATGCGTTCCGCCGGTACTTCGCGTCACTTGACGCACCGGGGCATCCACGTCGTGGACGATGGCTGCCGCTCGCAGGTGCGATGGCGGCGCTCGTCATACAGAACCTCTCCAGCGGCTACTACCTGATGTTCTTTGCGCCGTTCGTCGCCGGGTACGTTGTGTGGGAGGTACTACAGCGCGACCGGTGGCGCCTGCCACAGGTCTGGCTCCAACTTGGTGCAACTGCCATCGCCGTCCTCGCCCTGACCCTACCGTTCTTGCTTCCCTATGACGCTGTACGTGACAGCCTGTCGATCGGGAGAGGCCGAGGCGAATTGCTGATGTACTCGGCCGACGTTTACTCCTACGCGACGGCCGTCCGCGAGCAGCTCGTGTGGGGATCCACGGCGCGCATGTTTCCCAAGCCTGAAGGCGATCTCTTTCCTGGTCTCGTCGCCGTGGTCCTTGGCGCGATTGGGATCCTCACGTGGCGTCGCAACGAGGACTCACGAACCACTGCACCAGATCGATTAGTCGTTCGTGTCCTTCTCGTCGTCGCGCTCCTTCACGTGGTCGCAGCAGTGGCGGTCCTCCTCTATCGGCGCGTGACGATCGACGTGGAGTTGTTTTCCGTACGGATGACCAACATCGATCAGCTCCTTGGACGCGCGGCGATCCTCGTGGGCGCCTGTCTCGTACTGTCGCCTGCGTTCCGATCGCGCGTCGCGGCGTTCATGCGAGCGCGAGGCTTCTTCGTGTGTGGGCTGACCGCCGCCATCTGGCTGTCGCTCGGACCGGCGCCGCAGGCTCTCGGTCGCCCGCTCAACTTCACGGGGGTGTACCGATTCCTGTACGACTACGTCCCCGGCTTTGACGGCCTCAGGGTTCCCGCGCGCTTTTCGATGATTGTCGTCTTGATGCTGTCGGTGCTCGGTGGCTACGGCGCGGCAGCGCTTGCGCGCTGGCGCGCCGCAACGCCCGCGCTCGTCCTTCTCAGCCTGGCATTCCTGGCGGAGAGCATCGTGGTGCCGTTCACGGTGAACGGTATCGGAGCGCTACGCGATCTCGCGACGCCAGAGGCGCGACTGTACAGACCCGATCGAGCCCCCGCGGTGTACCAAGCGTTGGCTCGTGAGAAGAACGTCGTCCTGGCGGAGCTGCCTCTCGGCCAGTCCGACTACGATCTGCGCGCGATGTTCTACTCGATGGTTCATCACGGGCGACTGCTCAACGGCTACAGCGGGTTCTTTCCGCCTCACTATGGACAACTGGCCCTCGCGCTTTCCGATGTTCCGAACCATCCTGACCCCGCATGGAGCGCACTGCGTGCGAGCCGGGCTACGCATGTGCTCGTACACGAAAGCGCCTGGCTGACCGATCAAGGGCCGCAGACCTCCGCGGCACTTCGTCAACTCGGCGCCACGGAGATCTTTCGTGACGGCAGTGACGTCGTGCTGAGGATCGGCGACGTCAAATCACCGTAGAATGGCGCTTCGATGCGCCAGAATCCGCTCGCGTACCTGGACGATGAGCTGAGTGAGCTTCGTCGGCAGGGCCTGTATCGCCCGCTGCGAGTACTCGATGGGGAGCAAAAGGCTCACACCTCGATCGATCACCGGCCCGTCGTCAACCTCTCGTCGAACAACTATCTCGGTCTGACAACGCATCCGACCTTGCGCGCCCGCGCGCGCGAGGCGCTCGAGGCGTTCGGTGTGGGGTCCGGGTCGGTTCGCACGATTGCGGGCACGATGGCGATTCACATGGAGCTGGAGCGGCGACTTGCCGCATTCAAGCAGACGGAGTCCGCCGTCGTCTTTCAGAGCGGCTTTACGGCAAATGCGGGGACCGTCTCATCCCTTCTCGGTCGCGACGACGTGATCGTTTCCGACGAGCTCAATCACGCCAGCATCATCGATGGTGCGCGATTGAGCCGCGCGACGATCAAAGTATTTCCGCACCGCGATGTCGACGCCGCGCGCCGGATTCTGCGGGAGCTTCCCCGCGGTCAACGGACACTGGTCATCACCGATGGCGTCTTCAGCATGGACGGCGACCTCGGCGCGCTTCCAGCACTGTGCGAGCTGTCGGAAGAATTCGGCTGCATCATGATGGTCGACGACGCACACGCCAGCGGTGTGTTCGGACGAGCGGGTCGCGGGACGGTCGATCATTTCGCGATGCACGGTCGCGTCGACATCCAAGTCGGCACGTTGTCGAAAGCGCTGGGCGCGCTCGGCGGGTACGTTGCCGGCTCGACCTCGCTCATCGAGTTCCTTCATCGCCGCGCGCGGCCGTTTCTCTTCTCCACGTCACATCCGCCCTCGGTCGCCGCAACGTGCATCGCGGCCATCGACGTGCTCGAGACGGAACCGCTGTGGATGGAGAACCTGTGGGATAACACCAGGTTCTTCAAGGCAGGACTCGCGGCGCTTGGGTTCGATATCGGCGTCAGCGAAAGCCCGATCACCCCGGTGGTCGTGGGCGACGGTGCGCTCGCCATGACGCTGTCCGACAAACTGTTCGAGGCCGGCGTCTTCGCTCAGGGCATCGGCTTTCCCACAGTTCCGCGCGGCAAGGCTCGCGTGCGCACCATCGTCACGGCCACGCATACCCAAGACGAGCTTCAGTTTGCCCTGGATACCTTCGGCAGAGTCGGGACTGAGCTCGGCATCGTCTAATCAAGAACGTCACACAGACACAGGGACCGTCGATCTAAGATCCAGTCGCCAATGAACGTTCCTCCGTTGCCGCGTCCGACAGGTGGTCGATTCTTCGAGGCCTACACCCGCGGTTTCACGACGGCCGAGCTCGAGCGGCTGTTCACGCGAGATGCGCCGGAGGCCTATCGATTCTTCTCGCGAAACGTTGATTTCGACGAGCTCAAGGATCGGCCCTGGCACTGGCGTATGCTCGGGCGCGCCCGCCTTCTCTTTCTCGCCTTTACGCTCAAGCTGACGCCGGCCCGGCGTGTGCTCTACGGCGGCGCGTTGGTAGCGTGCCTCATCGGCCTGGCCGAGCTCTTTCAGGATTTCCGGCTGTTCCTGATTCCACACCCAGCGTTTGCGCCGGGGACAATGTGGCTCCTCACCGCGTTCCTGCTCGTCAACCTTCTGGTCCTGCTCGAGGTCGCGGACCGACTGTCTCTCAAGAATGATCTCGAAATCGCCCGCGAGATTCAGCAGGCGATGTTGCCGCGCGCCGAATTTCGAGCGCCCGGCGTCGAGGCATTCGGGATGACACGCCCGGCCAATACGGTGGGTGGTGATTTCTACGACATTCTGCCGCTTGCCGACGGGCGCCTATTGCTCGCGCTCGGTGACGTCGCGGGCAAAGGCAGTCCGGCGGCACTGCTGATGGCGCTGCTGCTCGCGATGATGCGGACGCTCGTGGATGAAGGCCTTCAGGACGCCGACCTCGCTTCTCGCCTCAACGTCCAGATTGCGAAACATGCTCCGCGCTCGCGTTTCGTCACACTGTTCGTGGCGACCCTGGACCCGCGGACGGGATCGCTGGTCTACGTGAACGCGGGTCAGAATCCCCCGCTGCTGCGACGCGGCAACGGATCGTACGAACGTCTGCGTGCAGGTGGGATGGCGCTTGGCATGTTCGAGAACGCGGCCTACTCAGCAGGCCACGTGGAGATGGCCCCCGGTGACGTCTTGGTGATGTACAGCGACGGCATCACCGAAGCCGAGGACGCGTACGAGCGACCGTTTGACGAAGCCGGCGTACAGAGCGTCGTCGATGGCTCCGATTGGGGTTCCGCGAAAGAGCTGGGATGGGCGATGTTTGCGGCGGTTGAGGGCCACCGGCAAGAACGGCGCCTCCTCGACGACCTCACGGTATTGGTGGCACGTCGCCTTCCGCCGCTTCCTGTGACCTTACCCGCCTCGGTCTAGTTGGCGTCTAATAATGCCAGGCCCTCAGTGGTCAGCCGCATCCTCGTCCTGACGTGCGTTCTTGCGTGGGTCGCGGTTGCCGACGCCCAGACGCCTGAGTCCGATCCCGCCGTCGTCCTGGTTCGAAAATACGAGCGATCGCTCAACGCCGCCGACCGTGCGGCCCTCCTCGCGTTGTTCGCGACGTCGGTCCCCCCCTCACAAGTGCAGCAGTACACGAACGAGCTGCTCGTGCCCGGCGCCGTGCGCACGACCATCCGCGAACGCGATCGTGCGCCACTCGAAGGTGTGCCCCCTGGCGACGGGTACAGCTTGATCCTGGAATTCTTCATCGAGACAAGCGGCAAAGCTCGCATCCTGACGGCGGGAATGGACATTCGTCGACCGACGGGCGGCGATGTCAATTCGTGGCGTTTCGTGGGTGCAGAAGGCCTGACATCGGTGGAGGGTCTCTACAAGCTTCGGCTGAACACGAGCCATCCGCTTGCCGCGCGCAACCTCGAGGTGACATCCGAAGACCTCGTCCTCTCGCTCCAGGACGGGACAGCCTTTCTTGTCGAGAGCGACGAAGGGGTCACCGGACTGGTCCTCATTGGTCGGGGAGAAATGCGCTTCTCTCCGACGGCCGTCGCCGAACGGGGACAGATCAAACTCTTTTCGGGCAGCGACACGTTGTCCTCACAGTTCGAAGAAGCCTTCGTGCGTCTGAGCCCATCGGATTACGAGAAGCGGGTCACCACGCGCAGCCTGACGCCTGGCCCTCATCAAGAGCGTCTGGCTCGTCGCGCCCAGGAGATCTTCAGCCGTGATGCGGCGAAATCGTTCACGGTCGACTTGCAGGACTTGACCACCGACACCTGGTACTTGCTGCCACCGCCGGAAGATTTCATCGCCGAGGTCGATACACGTCGCTTCGACACGCTGACTTACACGCGTTCCTCGATACAGGCCGAGGACGTTACAGTGTTTCGGCGCAAGGATCGGCGCACGCTGGCGCTCTATCCCTCCGTCGCGAAGCTTGCCGCACGAGGACGCTTCTACAGCGACGATGCCCTGCGGGATTACGACGTTCTGGACTACAACATCGAGGCAGCAATCAATCCCGATCGCCAGTCGATTCAGGGCCGCGCACGCCTCGCCATTCGTGTACGGGCAACGTCGCTCTCGTCAATCGTGTTGCGACTGAACGAAGCGCTCTCGGTGAGCGGCATCACGAGCGTCGAGTACGGGCGGATGCTGTATCTGCGAATGCGGAGTCAGAACACCGTCCTCGTCAACCTGCCGAGGCCGCTGCCGCAGGATTCCGACCTCACGCTCGTGATCACGTACGACGGGCGAATCGCGTCTCAAGATCTCGATCTCGATGCGGTGCAAGTACGCGGCGATCAAGAGCAACAGGGCACACCATCGGACGGCATGGAGCCGGCGTTCCTCTTGAGCAACCGCGCGTTCTGGTACCCGCAGAATCCGGTCCCCGATTACGCGACGGCCAGTCTCCGGATCGTGGTGCCTCCGGCGTATGGGTGCGTCGCAAGTGGGCAGCCGGTGGCGCCGAGCACCAGTGTGGTCTCACTGCGCGACATCATCTCGTCGCGTGACGGCAGGGCCTTCGAGTTCAAGGCGACGCAGCCGCTCAGATATCTCGCGGTCGTCGTGAGTCGCTTTGCCCGAGTGGCCGAAGCCGATCTCGTTGTTGGTGACGCTGTGGCCGCGCGATCAGGGATGGATCGACTGGCCCTCAGCGTGGAAGCGCAACCAAGCCAACGCTCGCGTGCACGCGTGACTGCACAACAAGCGGAAGAGATCTTGCGGTTCTACGCGACACTCATTGGCGACGTCCCATACCGATCGATCACGATCGCGCTCATCGAAAGCGATCTCCCCGGCGGTCACAGCCCGGGGTATTTCGCGTTGATCAAGAACCCCGTTCAACTCTCGAACGTGTCGTGGCGCGGCGATCCAGCGGCGTTTGAAGGCTTCCCGGAATTCTTTCTCGCGCACGAGCTGGCCCATCAGTGGTGGGGGCAGGCGGTCGGATGGAAGAACTATCACGAGCAGTGGATCAGCGAAGGCTTCGCCCAGTATTTCGCGGCGCTCTACGCACAAAAGATTCGTGGCGATCGCGTCTTCACTGACATGATCCGGCAGTTTCGCCGATGGGCGATCTCGGAATCAGACCAGGGCCCGGTGCATCTGGGCTACCGACTCGGGGTCGTCAAGGGCGACGTCCGCACGTTTCGAGCGCTCGTCTACAACAAGGGCGCAGCCGTACTGCACATGCTGCGTCGTCTTCTCGGCGACGACGTGTTCTTTGCGGGGCTGCGGCGTTTTTACGAAGAGAGGCGCTATCAGAAAGCCGGAACCGAAGACCTCGAGCGCGCCCTCGAGGCGCAATCCGGCCGCGTCCTCGATCGGTTCTTCGAGCGGTGGATCTACGGCACGGACATTCCTCGCATCCAGTACAGCGCCACACTCGCAAACGGCCGCGTTGTCGTGAGATTTGAACAGGCGGCGGACATGGTGTTCGACCTGCCCGTGACCGTCACGGTGACATATGCGAACGGACGTTCCATGGACGTCGTCGTTCCAATCACCGAAGCTGTCGTCGAACGCACGATCCCGACGACAGACCTGGTGCGGCAGGTGCAGGTCAATCGCGACTCGGCGAGCCTCGCGGAATTTGTCGAAAGACCGGTGCAGCGGTAGGCGTCCAGGCGCCCTCGGGATATGATCGACCGGGTATGGAAACGGTCTCGCTGACCATCGACGGCCGGCAGGTCACGGTCCAGAAGGGGAAAACGGTCCTGCAAGCGGCTATCGAAGCCGGAATCTCCGTTCCCTATTACTGCTTTCACCCCGGCCTCACTATCGACGGGTCTTGCCGCGTCTGTATCGTCAAGATCGAGAAGATGCCGAAGCTGCAGACGTCGTGCTCGACGATGTGCACCGAGGGCATGGTGGTGAGCACGCGCGATCCGGAAACGACTCAGGCGCGCGCTGGTGTGTTGGAGTTCCTGCTCGTCAACCACCCGTTGGATTGCCCGGTCTGCGACAAGGGTGGTGAGTGCCCGTTGCAGGATTTCTCGTATTCGTTCGGCCCCGCCGAGAGCAGGATGGACTTTCCGCGGCGCGTGTTTGACGGGGAAGGCGTGAAGGCCGACGTCGACTTCGGTCCGACGCTGATGCTGAACCGCAATCGCTGCATCCTGTGCACCCGTTGCGTTCGCTTCATGCGGGAGATCGACAGCGACGCCCAGATTGGGATCGTCGATCGCGGAAACGGCAGCGAGATCGCGACGTTCCGCGAGGAAGGTGTCCACTCGCTTCTTTCGGGCAATCTGATGGATGTCTGCCCGGTGGGGGCCATCACCACGAGGGAGTATCGCTTCAAGAGCAGACCGTGGGACAACCCAGGCGTCGTCGATACGATTTGCACGTTGTGCTCGAAGGGCTGCAACACCAGCGCGTGGCTGAAGGCCAAACCGGAATGGGCGCGTGGATCGCGTCTCGTTCGCATGACGCCCCGGCTCAACCCCGACGTCAATAGCTACTGGATGTGCGACATCGGGCGCTTTGAGTATCACTGGGTTGAAGGAGACACGCGTCTTCGGCGGCCGATGGTGCGCAGACGAGGTGCGCTCGAACCGCACGCGTGGGACGACGTGGGGCCGAGTGTTCGCGACGGTATTCAGTCGGCAGGGTCCTCGGATCCTGCGTCCGTGCGCTTCCTCGTATCCGCTCACGCGGCCACCGAAGAGCTCTTCGTCCTCAAACAGGTCGTGGAAGGACTGCTCGGTGCCGGAGGCCTGCCGTCGGTCACGGTCTCGTGGAACCAACGCGACAAGGCTCAGCCGCCTGGTGCGGCGTTCAAGGTGTCGGCGATCGACGCCCCCAACGTCAATGGCGCCAGAGACCTGGGCTACTCGGTCGGTCGCGGAAATGAAGGCCCCGCGGATCTCGGCGCGTTGCGCACCGCCATCGAGGGTGGACGCGTCAAAGTCTTGTACGTTGTCGATCCCGGTCCAGCGGATTCGATGGCGGATGCGTCGTGGATCATCGCCGCCCGGCGGAACGGCACATTGCCATTGCTGATCGTGCAGGGCATCGTGATGTCCGATCTGGCCGCGGAGGCAGATTTCGTCCTTCCAGGTGCTGCGTGGGTCGAAAAAGACGCGCTTTACACGAACGATCAAGGCCGCGTGCAAGCCGCTTCGCGGGCCATTGCTCCGCCCGGAGAAGCCCGGGAAGATTGGCAGATCCTCGTCGAATTGGCACGAGGACTCGGGCTGGCCTTGCCGTACCGGAGCTCGAGCGAGGTTCGACGCGCGATCGCCTCCGCAATGCCAGCCACCGCGTACGCAGAGGCGGACAAGATTCCATTCGCGCGTCCTGTGGCCGCGAGCAACTGGCTGCAGACGTCGAATCCATCGGAACGCTGGAAGTGGGACTTCCTTTATCAGGATTTGCCGCCCGTGAAGGGTCACAACGTGCAGATGGAAGGCACGGCTACAGAGCCTTCGTTCATCCCGCTCAAGCCTGTCGAGTAATCATGCGCGGATTGGCCGCGGCGGTTGTGCTGCTGATCCTCGGGCCGCAGAGTGCGTTCGCACAATTTCGCGGCATTCACGCTGAGCTGACACCTGTTGTCGAATCGGATGCGCGAGTCGGAGGACCTGCTCGAATTGCGCTCGTCGTCAACATTCCGGAGCGCTATCACGTTCAATCCAACACGCCGCGCGATCCATCGCTCATTCCCACAGCCCTGACGATCACCCCGCCTGAGGGTGTCCGCGTCGCCGAAATCGTTTTCCCGCCCGCAACCGATTTCAAATTGGCCGGCCAGTCGGAGCCGCTCGCAGTGTTCGAGCACAACTTCGCGATCGGCATCCAGCTCGATGTCTTGCCAGGAGCGCCGGCAGGGGCCGTGGAGATTCCGGCGAAGATTCGTTATCAGACGTGTGACGATAAGCTCTGCTACCCACCGGTGACCGACGATCTGCGGTGGACTCTGAACGTGGTCACGCTCAGCACCGCGCTCACCAAGACCCACCCGGAGATCTTCCAACGCATTGCGTTTGGTACGGGCGGCGCACCAGCGCCGGTTGTCACGGCCCCTGTCGCTCCACTCAGCGCCAATGATGAGGACATTGGCCGACTGAAGGACTTCACGGTCGTCGCAACAACGGGTGGATACCTCGGCACCGACGAGTTCCTGCGGTTTGTTCGCAATGCCGAGAACGGCATCGAAGAGCGTGGACTGTTCGAGGGGCGTAGCCCGCTCGCGATTCTGTTGCTCGTGTTTCTCGGAGGACTCGCGCTCAACCTCACCCCGTGCGTGCTACCAATGATTCCAATCAACCTCGCGATCATCGGCGCGGGCACGAAGGCTGGTTCACGCGCGCGCGGTTTCCTGTTAGGCGGGGTTTACGGGGCCGCCATGGCGATCGTTTATGGTGTGCTCGGCGTGATCGTCATCACGACCGCGAGCACCTTCGGCACGATCAACGCGTCGCCCTGGTTCAACGCCTCGATTGCGATCGTCTTTGCCGTGCTCGCGCTCGCGATGTTCGATGTGATCACGATCGACTTCTCCAGATTCGCGGGCTCGGCAGGCGCCAGTGGGAGCGGTCGTGGCACGCTCGCACTCGCATTCGGCATGGGCGCGATCGCCGCGCTGCTGGCCGGAGCCTGCGTGGCGCCCGTCGTCATTCAGGTTGTCGTGTTTTCGAGCGACCTCTATTCGAAAGGCACAGTCCTCGCCCTCGGCTTGCCGTTTCTTCTCGGCGTGGGCATGGCGGTCCCGTGGCCGCTTGCCGGAGCAGGCCTGACGGCGCTGCCACGGCCCGGCGCGTGGATGGTGCGCGTGAAACAGGTATTTGGCGTGCTGATTCTGGCCACGGCGGCTTACTACGGATATCTCGCGTATGGCCTCTTTGCAGACCGTTGGGTTGATGCTCGAGACGTCACGTCAAGCGTCGAGGAACAGGTCAAAGCCGGATGGCACCGGTCGCTGGCGGAGGGATTGGCCGTGGCGGCTCGCGATCAGAGGCCCGTGTTGATCGATATGTGGGCTACGTGGTGCAAGAACTGCCTGACGATGGACAAAACGACGCTGGCCGATTCCACCGTGAAAGCCGCACTCGATGGGTACGTGAAGATCAAATTCCAGGCGGAACAACCGGACGAAGAGCCCGCGAGGACAGTGATGGACCGCTTCAAAGCGATCGGGTTGCCGACCTATGTCATTCTGCGTCCCATGGGATCGTCCGCAAGCAGATCGAGGGCGAACTAGATCTCTGGGATTTACACAGATGTAACGCGAAGGACACCTGTCAGAAACCTGCCCGTCGTAAAAGTAACCACCATATGACGCGTGTGCCGCTCGCCTTTGCTCTGCTCCTCGTCTGTGCCGTCCCGCTCTTCGCACAGTCCCCTCAGCCGCCCTCGCAAGCGCAGACTCCGGCGCCCCCACCCGATTATCCGATCATCCGGGTCGGGGTGTTGTCGTATCTGCAGTACGCGGCGGAAGCCGAGAACCGTGACGGGCTGAATGCCTTCGACGTGACGCGCGCGTATATCAATATCAACGCGCAAGTCGCCAGCCGCGTCCGCTTTCGGCTCACGCCAGACATCAAGCGCGTGACAGACGGCAGTCTCGCTGGCAGCCTCACAGTGAGAGTCAAATACGCGTTCGCGCAGTTGGACTCCGTTGGCCGCGCGGGCAGTTGGGTGCGGTTCGGGCTTCACCAGACGCCCTGGCTCGATTTCGAGGAAGGCGTCAATCGGTACCGCGTTCAAGGGACGATGTTCTCGGAACGTGAAGCACTGATTCCTGGCTCTGGCGATTTCGGAGCCAGTTACTTCATGCCGCTGCCTCGAGCCTACGGCGAATTCCACGTGGGCGTCTTCAACGGAGAGGGGTTCACGCAGGCGGAGGCGAACAAGTTCAAGAGCGTGCAAGCTCGGTTCACGCTCAGACCACTTCCCAATCGAGGTCTCGCACACGGCTTGCGAATCTCCGGGTTTTACAACGCCGGTTGGTATGCCGAGGACCGCCCGAGGCGACTGGGGATCGTCATGGGAAGCTTCGAGCACAAGAATGTCGTTGCCACGCTGCAAGGCCTGGCCGCAACTGAAAACCCGTTGTCGCTCACACCGCCGCGCGATATCGATCGCAATGGTTGGTCGGCATTTGTCGAACCTCGTCAGGGCCCTTCGGGTTGGGCCGGGCTGCTGCGGTACGACGCGTTGAACGCGGACGAATCGATCGATGACAGTCGTCAGCATCGCGTCATCGCTGGTGGCGCATATTGGTTCGTGTGGCCGCGGGCCCGCGTGGGTCTTGTCGGGACGAACGAGCGCGTGCAGTACGACGCGCCAGCGAGGCTGGACGAAAACCGCGTGCTGCTCCAAGCGCATATTGAATTCTGAGCGCACTCACGCGGCGAAGTCGCGTTATCCTGTGACCAGCCATGCGGACGCGTGCGGGGCGCTTCGCGCTCCTCGGAGTTCTCCTCGTTGCGGGCATCGGTGCCGCGTACGCCAGCTGGAGCATTGCCTATCGGATCGCTGAGCTTGAACGCGCTGAACGTGACACGGCAGATCAGATCGACCGACTGCAGACGACAGTCGAGTCTGTTCGAAGCGCGCAGCAGACGTTTGCGTCGACGCCACCTGACGGGCTGACGCCGCGGAAATCGGCTCAAGACATTTCAACCCAATTGGCAGCGCTGCGCGCTCACGTGCGCTCGGGGGACGGCGGCCGCCTGTTTCAGACCGTCATCGATCGAATTGCGACTCTCCGTCAAACCGAGGAACGAGCGCACGAACATCTCCGCCTCGGCCAGGAACTGATGGCGGAGGACCTCATCCTTTCCGAAGGCCGTCCATCAATCGACGCAATCGGCGGCGGAATTCGAGAACTCCGGGCAGCCGAGATCACCGCTTTGGCCAGCGCGCGCGCCGTTGCTCTCAGCAACGCCTGGGTGATCATCGGCGCCGTTTCGGCCGCATGGGCACTGGGGTTGATTGTCCTCGTGCGAGTACCGGCCGCGCCGCCCATCGCCGAGCCATCGACTCAATCGGCAGCCAGCCTCCTTCAGTCGACTGATCACATCGTGTCGAATGATCACGATCGCGGCTCGCGCTCGTTGGGCCCGGATCTCGCGTCAGCCGCGGATCTGTGCACATCCATAAGCAGACTCGGCACAGCCGACGACCTTCCCGAGTTACTGAAGCGAGCGGCGGCTATTCTCGACGCGTCCGGCATCGTCGTCTGGATGGCGGCCGGAGAAGAACTCTTTGCGACGACAACGTTCGGTTATCAGGCTGGGGTCCTTCGCCGAATGGGTCCGATCCACCGATCCGCAATAAACGCCACGGCGGCGGCCTGGCGCACGGGCACCGTTCAAATCGTGACGGGGGATGTACAAGATCGTGGAGCCGTGGTTGCTCCACTGTTGGCGCCTGACCGCTGTATCGGCGTGCTGGCGCTCGAACTGTTGCACGGTCGGGAAAACGATCCTGTCACGAAAGCCGTGGCGACGATGTTGGCCGCCCAGCTTGCGGCGGTCGTCGTTGGATGGCCCGAGGCGAGCGCGGCGGCACCCGTGGGAATGCCGCCGCTCGATACCGCAGCCGAAGCCTGAGAACTAGATCGGTTGTACGCCGGGCGTCACCCGTCGTTGACGTTCTGGTATCGCGACCTTCATCGAGATCTCTTTGCGATCTCGTGTGACTCGAAGCTCGACGCTCGATCCAGGCGGCGCGTCACGTACTTCTCGCGTCAAGTCAGCGACCGATGTGACCGCGTGTCCGTTGGCCGAGGTGATGACATCGCCGGCTTTGAGGCCTGCTGACGCGGCAGGACTATTCGAATTCACCTCGGAAATCAACACACCGTCCTTCACACCAAAGTATGTGGCGAGTTGATCCGTCAACGGCGACGCCGTCACTCCCAATCGTCGACCAGACCCGAACGGCCCCTCGCCGAGGAACGGCTGATAGTCGAAGTTGAAATTGCGAGGAATGGACCGCAGCGTGCGGTCGAGATCGACTCTCGCGTTGGGCAGGTCATCGAACGCAAATCTGTTGCGCGCCTCGGGCGTGATGTCGAGCGTTCGCCGGGAGCCGCTGCGAAGGACGGTCATTTTGACGGCTCGACCTGACGGCGTCTCACGCACAAGTCGTGTGAACTGACGTGCGCTTCGAATCCGCTCGCCGTCGAACTCCACGACGACGTCGCCCGCCTGCAGGCCTGCGCGCGTCGCCGGCGTGCCACCTTGCACGCTCTCGATGCGAACGCCGGCGGTCTCATCCGAGGGTTGATCGTGGACCGAAACACCGATGGATGAGTCGACGTCGTTGAACGAGAACGGAGTCGGGGGCTCGGGTGGAACGGGTGGAATGCTGCGTCCTCTCTGCTGCGCTGAGGCGTTCGGCGCCAGCACGACGGCGACGAGCGCGAGCGCCACGAGCAGGGCGCCGCCAAATACGATCTTCTTCATTGCTCACTTACCTCCGTGGCTGCGACAGAGCGCGCCGCCACCAGTTGTGCTCATGTCCCTTATCAGCGATCCGGGACACTACTCAGACGGCCACGCTTGGCGGAAAGTTGGCCGACTGTCCCCTGCACAGCGCGTCGCTGACATCCGACGGGGACGACGAGTCAGCCGATCGGCGTTCGATTCAAGTAATTCGGCCTGAGACTGGCGGGCACGCGTCTTGAAGAAGTGAGAGTCGGTCGCGTCGGATCACCGAGGTGCGTTACTTCAGGCAGGCGCTGGCATCGCCGCACTTCGGCTCCCTGGCAGGGCGTTCACGATTCCGGCGCGACCGACTTCCCGCCTCCTAGAACTCTTTCAGGCGTCAGCGGGTGGCGTGATCTTGATCGCGACAGCTGTCATGTCGTCGGCTTGTGGTTCTGTCCCGCGAAACGACAAAACCTCATCGAAAACCGCGTCGACGATGTCGCGGGCTGATTGTTCGCGCGCCCCGGCGATCACGTCGCACAAGCGCCTGGACCCGAACTCAGCACCCTTCGTATTCATCGCCTCGAAGATACCGTCAGTGCAGAACACGAACAGGTCATTGGGTTGCAGATCGAGCCTCAATTCGTCGTAGGTGATTCCGGGGAACGAGCCGAGCGGAACACCGGGCAACTCGATTTGCCCACACGAGGACTCGGACGATCGAATGGGATACGGCAAACCGGAGTTTGCGAGCGTGACGGTACGGCGAGTGAAGTCGAAGAACGCATAACAGAGCGTGCAGTAGTACTCCTCGAGGTGACGCTCGTGAAGGATCGTGTTCATCGCTTGCAGCACACCAGCAACACTGAACCTGTCCGGCGTGAACCGTCTGCGTAACGTGCGGGAGCGCACCTGTTCTGCAGCGAATGCCCCGTAGAGCGCCGCGGGCGCGCCTTTGCCGGAGACATCGCCGACCGCGACGACCAGCGTAT